>ODAI014741287.1_pt1 | contig 15667 bp, 9 predicted proteins | sample 1539321 | NCBI WGS metagenome assembly ODAI01 (sample SAMN02144231, study PRJEB22623) | gut metagenome | biome: sheep rumen | host: Ovis aries | place: New Zealand
CTTCCCGCTAATCTTGATGCCTCCGGAGCCACCATGGCCCTTGCTATGGCCGCGCCCCTGCCCCGCGCCGCTCTTAAGGCGACGCTTGATGCGCTGAACGCGACGGTAGATGCTCACCGTGCGGTTACGCGTTGAGAGGCCCAGAAGCGGTGCGGCAATGATGGTGGGAGCAAAGAACGTCACGATGCGCCACACCAAAAAGCCTGCCGAAGTAGCGGATCCAAACATGTGGCGATAGAACATCACAAAGCCACCCTCGGCACCGCCCGTGCCACCAGGAAGCGGCACGGCAGAGGCCACCATCTGCACCATGGAGCCCGCTGCCAAGCACTCGAGGAAGTCGCCCTGACGGCCAAACGCGTTGAGCACGAACCAGGGAATCATGTAGAGGCTTGCGAGCTGAAGCATCGTTACCACCAGCGTGAGCGCCATCGAGGGGAGGTCTTGCGCCGCACGCTTGAAAGCCTCACTGAACTCCATGACCTGCACGTTGACCATCTCGTCCCAGTGGGCGCGGTTCTTGAGCCAGCCGCGAGCCGAGAGGAAGTTGATGGCCCAGTTGCCAAAGCGCATGACCACACCCGGACAGAGGCAGATGACAAAGAGCCCAACACACTCCGCCAGATGCACGCCAAAGACCACTAGGTTGAGCACCACGATGTTGCCGTAAGCCTCAAAGAAAAAGCCGAGCTTGGCCACCAGCATGAGCGCCGCAAACAGCACCACTGCCAGCTGGAACATGATGAAGCGCGTAAACTGCGTGGCCGAGGCTTCGCCCACGTCAAGACCCGTGCGGGTCAGACGGAAGATCTGCGAGGGGACGGCACCAGCCATCATGGGTGTCAGGTTGCCGAAGAAGACGCCCGAGGCCTCGACGCTCATCAGGTCGCGAATGCCCACCGGAGAGTCGTGGTCGAGATAGACCGCAATGGCGTAGGCGATAACGCCAAAGATAAAGTAAAATACGTAGCAGACGGCAGCTCCGATGATCCAAGTGGTATCCACGCTCGAGAGCGCCTCGAGGAACGTGGCCATCTGTCCGGTAACCACCAAGAAGATGATGTAGCCCACCACAACGGCAGCAAGGAAGATTGCACCCTTGCGGGCACTCGCGTTGTCGTCACCCTGAGAAGACGAGGGAGCCTTCTTGGAGGCTCCTCCCACCTGCAGCTTGACCTTAGGGGCACGTTTTTCGTTCGTTTCCTGGGCCATGGTTCCTCCGCGCATACCTAGGGCAGTTGCCGACCCATTGTTTCCGTTCCTCTATTCTAGCCTTTCGCCCCTTTGGGCATACTATCAACAAATGAACTCGACTCCTGCACTCAGGGAGGTTACACATGGCAAAGCACGCGCGGATCCTCACCGATGAGCAACGGCAACGCAGGGAACACAATCGAAAGATCCTGCTTGACCTCCTCTCGGGCACCACCCCCGAGCACCCGTCCTCCACCCAAACTGCAGGAATGTGGCTGAACCTCGAACGCTTTGTGGTTGATAGGACCACGCATCAGAGTGTCCCCTTTGAGGGTGCGCGCGGGGTCGAACGGCTGATGGCCGAGCTCGCCCACACCTATGCCAACGGGCTTATTTGGCAAGAGGGCCATCTTATGGGAGTAAGCGGCAGCCTTGCCATCGAGGGGCACGAGGAGCGCGTTGGCCTTGAGGCGCGCGTGGGAGCAGGAGCCCAGCTTTGTGTTGAGGTCGGACCTGCGCGCGAGCTTTCTGCCCTGCTCGATGCGCTTGCCGTCTTCGAGAGGCATCTGCATCTGGCAAGCAACGCTGTCGGTCGCGAGCTTGAGCTTGTGGCGCAGGGGTATCACCCCTTCGTGAGCTCCCCCTCCGATATCGTGCTGGTGAGTGGCTCGCAAAACGCGCTGCTAAACACCTACCTTGCACGCACGGGCAGCACGGGGCGCGCCGTCATGCGCTGTACGGCAGCCACGCGTCTCAGCTTCTCGCCCGACGCCTGCGGTGACCTCATTACCAGCTACCGACTTTTGACCGCGCTTGCGCCAGTCCTCGCCTTTCTTACCGATAACACCGCAGCGCTGGGAGCCGGCCCTGCCGCCGAGGCACCTCGCATGGCGCGCACACATCTGGTGGAGCAGGCAGACCGAACGCGCACGGGCGTCGTGTCGGCGATGCTGAAGCCGTCGGCCTCCATCGAGACGTACGAGCGCTGGCTGGAAGGCGTGCGGCCCGTCTGCTTCACGACCGACGAAGGCGTCACGTTCTCGACGGGCACCGATACGCTTGAGCTCGTCATGCAGGAGCGAGATTTGAGTCCGACGGAGGCGGAGCGACTCGCCATGATGGCCTGGCCGTGGGTGCGCTTGAATGGACGCCTTGAGCTTGCGGTTGCCGATGCGCTGCCTCCTCGTCTTGCCGGAGCATACGCAGCGCTCATAAAGGGATTGATGGCCTCAAGCGACGCGCGCGAGTCCGCAGCCGCCCTTGTCGGCCTCGATCAACTTGATGGTGAGGCGGTTGAGGCTGCCTGGCAGCAGCTACGTGCGCAGGGTTGGAACGCGCGCATATATGGCCGGCCTGCTCGGCAGGTAGCCGACGAGCTGATTGCCCTTGCCACGAGAAACCTCCCTGATGCCTCCGAGAGACGCCTGCTCGAAGCACTCACCCAGTTGTGGGAGATACGCTGTGTGCCACGTGACCTGCTTGCGAGCAAGCAGGCGCCTCACCATCCTCGCACGCGCGACGAGGAAGCTGCCGAGCGCTGGGGTGCTGGCGCCGTTATTCCCTACGACGAGCTGCAGGGAGAGCCGCCTGCTGGCTCCACGGCCGTCATGCGCCTCGACAAGCTTGTACAGCGCGACCAATCCTAAGACGCAATTGGTGGGGTTGTAGGTTGTAGTCCGTGGATTTGGTCCGTTAGAGGGCTCGTGAAGGCCGTAACGGACCGCAGCGACGGACCCCAAGTCAGGCGGCCGCCCGAAGCACGCCGCTCTGGCTCGCCGGCCACGAAGAACCCGCCCCGTAGCCACGCGCCCTGAGGCCCAGCCCCGAGCCCTGCATTCGCCAAACTCCGGTCTCTCAGCCTCCGCCTCCGTGCCTCTCGTGGCATACTTGAGGGGTACCCATCTTCGGGCAAGGGAGGGACTGCCGTGAATCTCAAGAATCTCAACTTCAAATACGCTCTGGTCAACATCGGTTTTCTGATGCTGGTAGCCGGAACGATGGGCTATGCGTACAACTTCCTGTCGCAGAGCGGCTTTGCCGACGGCACCATCGGCACCATCATGACCGCCATCAGCCTGCTGGGCGTCTTTGCTGGCCCCGCCGCCGGCGACATCGTCGACCGCAGCGACCGCATCACCCAGAAGATGTTCATTTCTGGCTCCATGATCGTCTGTGGCGTGGGCGCTCTCATCCTGCTCCTGCTGCCCGCCGGTTCCGCCCTCATCATCCCGGTAGTCGTCATTACCTTCATGAGCGCCTCCATTGGCATGCCCCTGCTCAACGGCATGGCCTTCATCTACGAGAAGGCTGGCGGCGTCATCAATTACGGCCTCTGCCGTGGCCTGGGCTCCGCTGCCTACGCCGTGGGCTCCAACATCGTTGGTCGCCTGTGGGCGCACTTTGGCACCAAGACGCTGCCCATCTGGGCCATCGTAGGCGCCGCTTTTACCTTTGCCGCCATTAACCTCATGCCCAACGCACCCAAAGAGCTGGCCAAAGAGGACGCGCCCCACAAGCAGGACGACGACAGCATCACCATCCTGCAGTTCTTTGGCAAGTATCGCAACATCACCCTCGTGGTGCTTTCGCTGGTGCTCATGTACTTCTGCCACTTCATCATCAACAACTACATGGCCAAGGTCATCGGCATGTTTGTCGAGACGGGCATCGAAGAGATTCAGGGCAACGCGCTGTTCATTGCCGCAATGCTCGAGCTGCCGCTGATGTTTAGCTTCTCGCTCATCCTCAAGCGCGTGAGCATCAACAAGATTCTGATCTTTGCAGCAGTCGTCTACTCCATCAAGCATGTCCTCACCGCCGTGTCGGTGAACGTGCCCATGTTCTACTTTGCCATGGCCCTCCAGATGTTCAGCTACGCCGCGCTCGTGCCCGCCGCTGTCTACTTTGCCAACGAGCATGTGGACGAAGCCGACCGCAACAAGGGCCAGGCCGTCTTTGCCGCCGCCTCGTCGGTGGGCGGACTGCTCGCAAGCTTCTTGGGTGGCTGGCTCTTCACCTTTGCGCCGGTGCGCTTTGTGCTTATCCTTGGTGCCGTCTCATCGTGCTGCGGCACCGCTCTTTTGATTGTTACCATACGCATGATTACCGCCAAGGGCGAGTAGCGCGGCTACCAGATAGCGCGGCCACCAGGCAGGCCGCGCCGCCAGACCAGCGCGGCCTTGCCCCCGCTCGTAAGCCTCATGCAGCGGCAGGAATCCCTGTCTGCACGACCTTCGCAACCAGCCTGCATCTTGCAACACCGCCGCAAGGCCACGCAGCGCGCTGAGCACATACATCGGCGTGATGGACGGGCACACCGACAGCGCCGCCGTGGAGCCAGCAAGTACGGCAGTCGACCCTATGAGCAGGGGTTTGAGGGACTTTTCCGAAAGCAGGTGCGGCACAATCATGCCGCCGATGGCCAGCGCAATGTTGCAGATGGTGAGCATAAGGCTGGCCGAGCCCTTGAGAATGCCAAACTCATCGGCAATAGGAGTGAAGAAGAGGCCTGACACATTGGTAACGAGGCCGATTCCCGACGCAATCAAGCCGCAGAGCGACACGAGCACAAGAAGGTGCTTACCCGACATTTTCATACGCTGCCTCCCTTTCTCCCGCCCGGCGGAGCAGGGCCGTTAGATGAATGTTGCCATTATAAAAACTTTTGTACTACTTGCCTCCCTGGCAACCGCCCGCGTAAAGGCGAGCCGCATGCATACTGCGCCTGGGACCATCACGCAAGCGGGGGCTTCGTCAGCTCAATGCAGCGATGCTCTTGCGCGGTGCGCGCACAATCGTGAGTGAGTGTCTGCGCGCTCAGGTCGCGTACAGCGAGCCCCTCGCGCGCTCCCAGGTTGGCCGGTGGCTGTGGTGCACCCTCATAGGCGATCAGCAACGTGCCTCCCGGTGCAAGCACGCGGGCCGCCAGGCGCACCAGCTCGGCAAGATCGCGCGCGCGGTCCCAGTCGCCTTGCGCCTTGTCGGTCCCCGGCAGCCAGGCGGGCGGACAGCAGAGGATGCGGTCGTACGTCTTGTGGGCACGCGCTTCGCGTGCGAGCCAGGTGCGTACGTCGGAGCACGCGAGCCGACATGGCGCAGCAGCACCGAAGCCGTTGAGCGCAAGCATGTCGCGCACGCCGTCAAGGCGATCCTGAAACGCATCAACCATCTCAATCGTGCCCGAACCAGACGCTACCGCCACAACCGTTGCCGCGCTGTTATGCGCAAACAGGCAGGCAGTGCGCCGGACAGGAGTTAGGCCACCCACGTATGCTCTCACGCCGCGCAGCGCAAGTGGCATGACCACATCGTAGGGGTCGCTCAGGTCGAGAGCAAAAGTGAGCCCTCGCTCGGTCACGCGCACCTCAGCAGGCACACCCGTTGCCCCTCGGCCCGCCTCCGCATCGTCCTGAGAACGGCTCACTACCCGCTCTGGCGCCACATCGAGTACAGCTGCGACAAGCGCGACCGCATCAGCAAAGCGCCGACCTGCCACAAGTGCATCCACCGACCCCGGCCTGTGCCGCTCGCGCACCAGCGCATGACGCGCGAGGCCAGCCTCTGTCACCGCATCGTATACATCCACTGACACCGCGTATTCGGGAAGGTCACCATCGTAAACGCGATAGCAGCTCACCTGCTCGCGACGTGCCCACCGCACACGTTCCTTACCCACCTTGCGCAGACGCGCTGCAAACTGCGTACTCTGGGGATTCGCGAGTCCCACCTCGCGGGTCACACCACCAAGCGAGACAACCTGCGTGGTCTGACGGCTCTCCCCCGCCGCCTCATACAGGCGAATCCACGCCTTAAGCGGACCGTTGTAGCACGCGACCGTCTGATACGGAAGGCGTCCCAAAGCCGTGTCGGCACCGGTGTCGGGAGTCACGAGAGCAACCCGCCATCCCGACGGAAGTGCCTCCACCGCCTGCGCCAAGGCACGACGCACCTGCGGAAGATCGTCAGCGGAGAGCAGGCGCTGGCCATAGGGCGGGTTCGCCACCATCAGCCCCGGCTGCCCCGTGAGGTCGCCGCGGTGCTCCAGGCGTTCTCCCAGCCGGGCGGCATCGGCGACGGCAAATGAGATCTGCTCCTCCACACCCGCGCGCCGAGCATTGGCCCGTGCGATGGCAAGCGCCTGCTCGTTCAGGTCGCCTGCGAGGATGCAAGCCTCACTCGAGCGCACCGCCTGCTGCGCCTCACTGCGTACGCGCTCCCAAAGCGCGGCATCGTGGCCTTGCCAGCCATCGAAGCCCCATCTTTGGCGGAGCAGACCCGGCGCCACATTGCTTGCCATCCAAGCCGCCTCAATCGCAAAGGTGCCCGACCCACACATGGGGTCTACAAGCACGCCTCCCTGCAAGGCCAGCTCGGGCCAGCCCGCCATAAGTAGGATGCCCGCAGCCAGCGTCTCCTTGAGGGGCGCCTCGGTCTGCACGCCCTCCTGCCGATAGCCGCGGCGATGCAGGGAGTTTCCCGAAAGGTTGAGGTAGAGCGTGGCCTTCTGCTCGTGAAGCGCCACGTTGAGGGAGAAGTCGGGATTATGCGCATCAACGTTGGGGCGCTCCCCCGTGACGTCACGTAATCGGTCGCAAAGGGCGTCTTTGACCTTGAGCGCAGTGAACTTCGTATTGCGGAGCTGCGCGTTTAGCCCGTGGGCATCCACCGCGATCGTTGCGCGGGGCTTAAGATGGCGCTCCCAGGGCAGCTCATAGACTCCCTGGTAAAGCACATCAGCCGTGGCTGCCGGCACGCGTGCCAGCACGAGTTGGATGCGGGTGGCACACCGGCACCACAGGCACGCCTGGTACCCCTGCTCGAGACCGCCAAAGAACGCCACACCGCCTTTGAGCGGACGCACCCGCTCCGCGCCAAGAGCGCGTAGCTCCTGAGCGAGCACGGACTCAAACCCACTGGCACACCGGGCAAAGAACTCCCGCGCATTCTGCTTGCGGCCCTTGCCGCGCCTCTTGCTCACGCTACGGTTCCTAGAGTGCACGCAGCATGGCAGCTGCCACCTCGAGGGCGCCAAGCGCAGCCTCGCGCGCGTCAACAAGCACGTCGTAGGGTGCATCTTCGGTCAGCACCCCGCGAGCAAGGTCGTGTGGAAGCTTTCCCAGCTCATCGGCCCGGCGGTCGTCGTACCAGTCCTGACTCCCGTAGTAGTCGGCCACCTGCCGCAGCGCATCGAGGGCCACTGCCTGGGCGGCCACCGCCTCCTGCAGCTGGTCGACGGCAGAGCGCGCCTGATCCATTGCGTTCTCGGCGGCCTCGATGCGTTCGATGCGGTTCATGACGGTCCTTTCGTGCGAAGATCCGTAGGTTTGCCAATCAATCATTTTACGCCATGGGTCGTCTGCGTTGCCAGCACACCACCTGCTGGTTCGTTGGGTCATAATGAAGGCATGCCTCTCTTTGACGACACGATATCCCTGCTCGACCTTGAGCTGTTCGACGCGGCATTTGCCATCTCGCCGAGCAGCGAGGACGACGCGCGGCGGCGCTTCATGACGCTCTTTCTGCACGAAGGCAGCGAGCGTCATGGCGGAAGCGCCGACGTCTGCAAGGCCACCAATACCAGAGGCGAGGTCTTTGCTGTCAAACGGCTGCATCTGCCGCCTGATGAGATGGCGCTGCTCTCGGGAAGCACCCCCAGCACGCCCGGCACCCCACGGCGCAAGGAGATCCGCCATTCGGTTGGCAGCTCGGGGTCGGCAGCGGGCGCCACGCCTGACTACGCCACCTCGGGACATGTTGCCGCCTTCTACGAGGAATACCGCATTCACCTGGCCGTCTCGCACCTGCGTGGCTTCCCCCAGCTCTATGGCTTCGGCCTTGCCGGAGGCAGCCCCCTCATGGTCATGGAATGGGTCGAGGGCATCACGCTGAGAGAGGCCGTTGCCACGCGCGGCACGTCGGACCCAGACCCCCTCCCGCTTATCACCGCTGCGCGCCTGGGCAACGCGGTGCTCGCACTCTTGCAACGCGCGACTGAGCTCGACCAGCGCTTCGTGCATCGCGACCTCTCGCCGCGCAACATCATGCTGCGCACCGACCGCACCCCCGCCAGCGAGCAGCTTGATAGTGGAGTCTTCGACCTCTGCCTCATCGACTTTGGCAGCGCCTCGCTCACCACCGAGCTGCTCGATGCCTCCTTCACGATGAACGAGGGAGTCTGGCGCATGGGCACGCCCGCCTACGCACCACCCGAGATGCTGACCTCCGACGTACCGCAACCCTCCCACTATCGTCAGAGCTCAAAGATTGACGTCTACGCCCTGTGCTCCATCCTCTACGAGCTCTATGCGGACACGCCGCCCTTTGGGAGAGTGTCGTCGCGCGAGCGCTCGCCCTATCGCCTGAAGACAGAGACGACGCCCGCTCCCCTCGAGCCACGCGCACCCGACGGAGGCACCCTCGCAGCCATCATCGCATCTGGGCTTGCCGTGCGCCAAGAGGATCGTCCAAGCCTGCAGCAGCTTCAAGCAGCCCTGACCAACTGGCTCGAGTTTCCCGAGGCTCCTGCCGCCACCAGCGCACAAGGTTCACGCCTGTCTCCGCACTTCTGGGAGGACGGTGCGGCGCGCAAGGCCATCTCGCGACGCCGCCTGATTTCCGCCGCAATCCTTGGAGCAGGAGCGCTCTGTGCCGGCGGCATTGTCTGGCAGCACGTTGCAAGCCGCCAACAACCCGCACTCGACGAGAGCCGTTATGCGCAGACAGACGAGGTCTACCAGGGCGATCCGCTCTTTCTTGCCTATGACAGCACGCTCAAGGGATGGGGGTTCTATACCGCGGAAGGCGCCCTGCGCTGCCGCCTGAGCTCCAGCCGCGGGTGCGGTCCGCTGCGCGAAGGCCTTGCCTGCCTGTATGACGACCTCAGCCAGCGCTGGGGCTTTCTCGCGCCTGTCAGCGACACTGATGAAGGCTACGCCTGGGCCATTCTGCCACGCTTTGCACAGGCGAAGCAATTCCATGAAGGCTTGGCTCCCGCCCAAGATGCCACCACCCGCCTTTGGGGCTACATCGACCGAACGGGAGCATGGGCGCTTCCCGCCCGTTACAAGGAGGCGGAGCCCTTCAGCCACGGCATAGCCGCTGTCCAACAGGCAGAAGGCACCCCCTGCTGGGGTTCGATCAGCGTGGCGGGCGACTGGGTCGTGCCGCCGCGGTTTGCGACCCTAGGGGCACACAGCGCCCAAGGGCTTGCCGTTGCCGAAGAGTCGCCCGGAAGCTGGGGCATCGTCGACGAGCAGGGCTCCTGGTCTGCCGAACCGCACTTCAATCGCCTGAGGCGCTTCTCGGGTGGCCTTGCGCCGGCACGCCTCACAGCGGACGGGCTCTGGGGCCTGGTTGATGGCGGTGGTTCGTGGGTTGTGGAGCCTCGCTACGCCGACGCACGACCGTTCTGTGATCCCAGCACATGGGCCGGAAGCGGCTCAGGCTCGACGAGCCCGCTTGCCGCCGTCCAAGATGCCACGTCGCTTCTGTGGCACTTTGTGGATGCGAGCGGTAAGCCCGCAAGCAACGCTGATGCGCATCTGGGCAAGCTGGGCGACCTCTTTGACGGCCTTGCTCCTGCCCAGGCCACCTTCGACGACGACGTGGTGGTCTTTGGCGAAGGCGAGGACGAAGCAGACGCCGATGCTCAGGCCACCGGCGCGGCCCTGCGCTACGGGTATGTGGATGCCACGGGCGCGTGGCAGATGCGCCAACTCACCGAGCTCACCAACACGGGCCTCGGTCCAGCCGAGATCTAGGGCCACGCCGTTTCGACCCCTCACGCCACGACGTAGCGCCGCCGCTAAAGGCAGAATCCCACGACCACACCACGGCTGTGATCGGGACCCCACAGCTCGCGAGGCGCATAGCTCGCATCTTCCACCACCCGCGCGTCCTCGCCAAAGCCATTGAGCGGCGTGCCGTCGGTGCCCACAAGCCAGAATCCCTCGTCAAACTCGAGCGTCTTGCTGCGCAGCCACCACGTGACGGGCCGGGCGTCCTCATCCTGTGCCTGTGTACGCACCAGCGATTCCTGGGGCTCAAAGGCGGCGCAGCCTGCTTGAGCAAACAGGGGATATTGGGCGCCCTCGGCTGCGTAGATGGGCGTCATCGACACATCGACGCCAAGGTCCTCACGAGCGGGAACCTCCCCACAAAGCTCCGACGCCGAAAGAAGCCAGAGGCGATCGGAGGTCTCGCTCACCCAGTCGGCTGCAGATCCCGCCAACGTGCCCGGGCGCTCGAGCTCGTCGTTCGTTCCCACTCTGTTTGCCGTGCGCTTCTGTACCGGCACGATAACGGCACGCAGGTCGGAAGGCAGCTCGTACCACAGGTCGTTCTCAAGCCAGGCACGCATGTCGCACGCCTCCCAGCCTCCCGTGCTGTCGGCATGCTCCCCTTCCGCATCCTCAAATCGGTGGTTCATCGCATGAGGGCCCACCGCTTCCGTCAGCACAAAGGTCAGCCCCGCCTTGCCGCCATCGCTGCGTTCGTCGCACCACACGCCTGCCAAGCGCGCGTGAGCGCACGAGCCGTCTGCCAGTGTCAGCTCCCACGAGACGTCGCTTGGCGTGCCGGAGGCATCACAGAGCCCGTAGCGACAGGCACAGCGGGCGGCAGCCGAAGTCGAAGAGCAGCGCGCCACCTCCCCCGCAATGGCAGAGAGCTCATCCCAACCGTAGGCCTGCGCATCCTTGCGCGCCTTCGATTGCATAACAGCACCGCCACCCGAGGCACAGCGCGTCAGCATGAACGCGCCTGCCACCATAAGCAGCGCAGCCGCGCACACACCGACCAGCCATCTTCTGTCCCTGAGGAGGGATGCCTTTGCGCGCACGTGGACCATACCCTCCGTTCGTCTGTGCCACACTTGTCAGCAACCGCTTATCCTTACCATACTGTGATTAATTATTCTTGCACAGCTTTTTTCTTGCGTCACGCCCGAAGGCATGGCTCAATACCGTGTTAGCCACCCGTACCCCGTCTCGCACGGGCAAGACCATGCGTTCAAGAAAGCAAACCACCATGACACGCAGCACTACCCCGAGCAGCATCATGTACCGCAAACTCAAGGAGTGCGGCATCAGCAACCGCGACGCCGCCAACCTGCTCCTTAACACCTCTCTTTCGTTTGATGGCAAGCCGCTGTCCGACCGTATCAACGAGAGCTCGCAGCTCTCACGGCGCATCGTGCACACCACCCCCGGTGAGATTCCGATGGGACTCTTCAACAACTTCCATATTGCGGTTCCACAGCTTGAGCAGCATCTTTTGAAGCGCATGGCCATCCACGACTTTGCCGGCAGCGACGAGCGCGCCTACGAGGAGCTTCTCAGCCGTGCGTCCACCACATGGATCGATGCCATGAGCGAGGCACTGCGTGCTTGCAACGGTGACGATTCGCTCTATCACAACATGGCTGCCTATATCCGCCACGCGGACCTTCCCCAGGAACGCAGCCGACTCGCGCTCTACCTCATGCTGTTTGTGGTCACCGGCTGCACCGGCAAGGCAAAAACGGCTTCCACTATCACCATCGACTATGCAGCCAGCATCCTCGGTGCCGATTTCCATACCGCGCAGTCGGTCATAACAGCCGCAACGCCCGAGGTGGTTGACGACATCGGGCTTGGCCTGGTACGCATTGTTGACGGCCACATCCAGGCAGGCTCACGTCTGCACGTGCTTGATCCCACCGGCACCGAGGTGGGGCTACTCCCCACGGCAAAGCATACCGTGACCGACGTGGGCGAAGACGTCTCGCGCCGCCACGCCCTCATCTGGCGCGAGAACAGCCAGTGGTACCTTCGTGACCTCGGCTCAACCAACGGAACGCGCCTCATCTCGGGGAGCACAGGCGAGGAGCTTGTGGTGGGATCTGATGACAACGCAGCCGTGCAGCTCGCGCCCACCGACATCATCTGTCTTGGAGCAAGTACGCGCTTTATCGTCATGCCGATGCTGGGAGCGTAGACTCCTGCGCAGGCCTACCCACTGTAGGTGTAGCGGATGCCGCGCTTGCCCGACCCGGTGGTGAACCACGACTTGTACTTGTTCCGCAGCGACTTGGTGAGCCGCACGCGCACGCTCACGCTGGTCACGCGCGAGCCCGTGAGGCAGTTCTTCACGGTGCGCAGGCGCGACGACTTGACGACGAGCCTCTTCACCTTGGGCGCGCGGGAGAAGGCGCGGGCGCCGATGCTCGTGACCTTGGGGCCGATCGTCACCGTCGAGACGTTGCGGAAGTTGCCCCTGAGCTTCGACGACACCGCCGTCACCGTCACCTTGATGTTGCCCAGCGTGCACTGCGTGGGCAGCGCGAGCTCGTTGATGCCGGTGTCCTCGACGCTCACCTGCGTCAGCGTAGCTGAGGCCACCCAACCCTTTCCGACCACGCTTGTGACAACCATCGTGTAGGTGACGCCACCCTCGCTATAGCTCAGACGGTCTCCCACCTGTGTTGCGCCAGCCACGATGGTAAAGGGAACCTCAAGCTCACCGCTCATGATGCCCGTGCCCGTGAGGGTTACCCGTGCCGTCCCGGGCAGAACATTGTTGGCATACGTCACCTGATAGTCGACGCCCTCTACCAGCTCAAGCGTCCCAAGCCGCACGATCGGTTTGGGTGCAATCGGCTTTCCCGTACAGACATAGGTGGGCTCGGGTATCTCGACGTTTGTCAGTTGCAAGGGGAGGTTGCCCGTACGGTAGGTGCCCTCGGTGTTTGGCAATGCCGTACCCTGCGGCAGGCGCTCGTAGCTTGGAGAGATGCGCAGCGCCGGGCGATCGAGGGACACGGGCGCGGTAGCGCTATTCCGCCATCCATACCCACACCGTATGGTGCTCAGGCTCGTGCAGCCCTCAAAGATCCCCTCGCTCGAGACAACGGCAGTGAGATTCGCGCTACCAAAGTTCAGTTCCTCAAGACTCGTGCAGCCCTCAAACATCTCCGAGATGTCCTGCACCTTTGACATTTTTAGTGCTGACAAGTCAAGGCTTAGGAGCCCCGTACAGCCCCTAAAGAGGCCGCGCATACTCGTCAGCGATCCTGCATCCAGTTTCTCCCAGCCCTCGACTGCTTTGAGCTCCGTGAGCCCACTGAACCACTCGTCGGCAGACGTGGGGGTAAACGATTTAAGCGAGGAGTCGATCATGATGTGCGTGGCCGCAGCAGCCTGCTCATGCAGGGGCGTGATGACCGTCCCGTCAGCATCGAGCCACCGTACCGTGGCAACCAGCTCACGTTCGGCGGAAATGATGGCTCGATTAGGCCTCTCATGCCTCTCCTTGAGATACAGCAAGCCATCCTCATAGAGCAGGCCCCATGCCGCACGGTCTTCGATAGTAAAGGTCATCGTGCGTTCGCCAAAGAGAATGCCTTGCCCCTTTACACGCACCTGAGCCGTTCCGTCTTGGATATTGTCGACATAGGTCACCGTATAGTCTTGACCATTGGTGTAGACGGTGTCGCCTGAGGAGAGTACGACCGTAGGTTCGATGGGACTACCCGTATAGGGGAAGACGAGCTGACTCGAATCGCTTGTCATGGTGCCGTCCGGCCCCATGACACTCATCGTAAGGCCCAGAACGCCTCCGTGACCAACCGCTGTATAGGTTTGCGCACCATCGGGGATGACCTCTCCCGCATGGTAGACAACACGCTCCCCGTCGCGTATGACACACATGTCCACCGGAAAGGTCGCCTTACGTGAGGCATCGTCTTCGTCACGAGGCTCCTGTCCGCCGGCATCAGAATCGGGCCCCAATGAAGATGCATCTGCCGAAACCTCGGTCGCAGCTTGGGTCCACCCTTCACCAAGGGTGAGGACCCCCAGCGATGTGCAGCCATCGAACATACCGCCCATGTTTGTGCATGATGACGTGTCAAAACTCGACAGATCGAGTTGCTGGAGGCTCGAGCAGTTGGCAAACATACGTGACATGCTCTTTGCATCTCGCGTCGATAGGTACTGGAGACCCTTTATTTCATACAGATTGACGCAATCCTCAAACCAACGGTCAAGGTATGTAAGGGGGTTCTTATCCGACTGAGTCCCATCTGGACCTGGACTCCAATAGCCCACAATCGACTTGTCAAACACCACGCGCCGAAGATCGGAGGCAGTCCGGTGTCCATACTCTATGAGCTTTATCTTGGGAAAATGATTGGGTTCTCCGAGCGCAGAGGGACCCCAAGTAGTACAGCTACCCGGAGTCTCACAGTTGATGACCACATCGACATCCAGCCCGCCATCGATGTTGTAATCCAAGACATCGCCATACCAATTCTCACAGATTCTTGAATTGGGACTCCTCCCCTGGTATGACCCCGTTCTTACTGAGGCTGGCGTATAGACACGATCGCCTTCAATGCCCCACTTCTCACCTTTCGTTCGCCAATCATTGCTGGTGAGACCCTCAATCAGAAAGAGGTAATCGCCCTGGCGATAATACTTGCCATAGTCTTTACCGTCATCGGAAAGCTCCGAGGATTGGCTGCCAGAAGGAGCTGCCTCGGCTTCTTCCGCAAAAGCGCATGCCACAGGCATGACGACACCAAAAGAAGCGAGAAGGACGCAGGCGAGCAGCCGTACGTACCATCGAATGAAGCTCTTGGTCATTGCCCCTCCAAAGTTGCTATGTACCCCTCAATAGTACCGTCTGAGCTATTTCGTGCAAAACCGGCGCACCAAATACCTCGAACCATCAGCAGCTTGTATGTTTGTGCCACGCGAGCAGCGAAGCAGTGCCAGCGGTCTGCTACGCTACCGCGGGCAACCTTTCAGAGGGGGGACAAGGGCCATGTTCAGACCGATGCGCCGCAACAACCAGCTGCTCGAGATAACGCACTGCCATGAGATACTCTCAACCGCTCGCCGCGGCGTGCTCAGCGTGCTGGGCGACGAGGGCTACCCCTACGGGCTGCCCGTTAACTTCGTCTTCGACCCCGCTGCCGGAGAGCACGGTTCCATCCTGTTTCATAGCGCCCTCACAGGCCATAAGGTCGATGCTCTTGCCGCTTGCGATAAGGCCAGCTTCTGCACCACAGACGAGGGCTTTCAGAACGAGGGCGAATGGTGGTGGTACGTGCACTCCGTCATCTGCTTCGGGCGTGCCCACATCGTGGAAGACCCAAAGCGCAAGCATGATGCCCTGGTGATGCTCGCCCAGAAGTACTTTCCGCCGCAGGAAGACATTGAGGGCGACATTGCCCGCAATGGCGACCGCATCCACATGGTGGAGTTTGAAATCGAACATCTCACTGGCAAGATCGTGCAGGAGAAGTAGGTCACATGCTCAACGTCGTGCTCGTAGAACCAGAGATTCCCGCCAATACTGGCAACATCGGTCGCACCTGCGTGCTGGCAGGAGCTCGGCTGCACCTGGTAGGGCCTCTGGGCTTCGAGCTGTCCGACACCGCACTCAAGCGCGCGGGCCTTGCCTACTGGCAGAGCCTCGACGTATCCACCTA
>ODAI010259775.1_pt1 | contig 15664 bp, 13 predicted proteins | sample 1539321 | NCBI WGS metagenome assembly ODAI01 (sample SAMN02144231, study PRJEB22623) | gut metagenome | biome: sheep rumen | host: Ovis aries | place: New Zealand
AGGCGGAACTTATTGAATACGAGAACTGTATTCGTATACAATATATGTTGTATAACAATGAGACTGGCGTGCTGACGACAAAGGCGGAAAGTACCCAGATGGCGGTAGACATGAAGACCGGGGAGACGCTGTTTCTGTGCCCCAAAGTATTCATCAGCCGGGTAGAAAAAAGCTGTTCTGAAAAAGGAGGCCAAGGATGAAAAAAAGATTGCTTTGCCTGCTTGCTGCATTCTCCGCAGCGCTGGCTGTGGCATCCGCAGAAAACGCGAGCATGGAATCCGTCTGCAAGGGGCTGATGGAGCATCCGGTGACGACGGGCGAATTCGTGCAGCTCAAAAAATCTGCCGCCATAAGCCGCCAGCTCCGCTCATCGGGAAATTTTCTCTTTTCCCCGGACGGCGTCATCTGGGACACAAAAAAGCCTTTCTCCTCTTCGCTCGTGGTGACCCGCACAAGCCTTGTCCAGACCGCGCCCGACGGCAGCAAGACAATCCTTGACGGCTCAAAGAACCAGACCTTTGCCAACGTGGCGGAGACCATTTCCTCACTGTTCTCCGGCAACAAGAAATCGCTTGAGGACAACTTCGCCGTGAATTTCCTGAGCAACGCCTCCTCTTGGAAAATGCAGCTCGTGCCAAAGGACAAAACCGTGGCGATGACGCTGAGCACAATCCTCCTGAACGGAAGGTGCAGCAGCGAGGAGGGGACAATCCTTGATTCCATGATGATTACGGAGCAGAACGGGGATTCCGTCTCCTACACATTCAGGAACCAGGAATATAAGGATACGCTGAGCGATGCCGAAAAATCATATTTTGCGGAAAAATAAATGCTTCGTGCTGCTGTACGCGCTTTCCCACGCGCTCGTACTGCTGGCATTCCTCTGCCGCATAATTCCGCAGCGATCGCTCCATATAGACGCCGATTTTACCAGCATGCTCCCGCTGTCCGCAGAAAAAAAAGCCGTGCAGAAAGCAAACAAGACGCTGACAGAGCATAACGGCAGGAATATATTCATCCTTGTCTCCCACGAGGACTTCGGCACGGCAAAACAGACGGCGGAGCATGTCTACTCGCAGCTGAAGGACAGCAGGAATTTTGATTCCATCTCCCTCTATAACGACGCGGGCACCCTCAGCGACATCTTTGCCTTCGTCCATACATATAAATTCGGCCTGCTCGGAAAGGACACGCAGCGGCAGCTCAACAGCGCCGGAGGGGCAGAAATCTTCGCACAGAACGCCCTGGCAAAAGCATACGGGCTTTTTACCCTCTCCCCGCTCGGAAACCTGGACGAGGATCCCTTTCTGCTCGACGAGGTTGTGCTGCAGGATTACCTTGCCGCCATACAGAATTCGGGCACTTCCATGTCGCCAAAAGACGATGTGCTGTCAGTCCAATACGAGGGGCGCTGGTATGTCATGATAAGCGCCATGCTCAGCAGCAAGGGCGCAGCCGTCGCCAGCACGGACAACGGCATCTCCGAAATCTATGGCGTATGCGGCGGGCTGGAAAAAGACGGGATCCGCTTCGTTTATTCCGGGACACCGTTCCACAGCTACAAGAGCTCAACCTCGGCTTCCCGTGAAGTCACTATCATATCGGTGCTGTCGTTCATCATTGTCATCGCCATCCTGATAGCCATATTCAGAAACCCGCTGCCGCTTTTTGCTTCCGTCATCTCCATAGTCCTTGCAATCGGGGCAGGCTTTGCCGCCACCTACTGCATATTCGGCGGGATACATGTGCTGTCGCTGGTATTCGCCACATCGCTCATCGGCTGCTGCATAGACTACAGCCTGCATTACTTTATGCACTGGAAAGCCGACACAAGGTGGAATTCCGGCACGGACATCCGCGCGGGGCTGTTCAAAGGGCTCACGCTGTCTCTCGTATCCACAGAAATATGCTATATCTGCCTGCTTTTCGCGCCATTCGCGCTGCTCAAGCAGATGGCCGTGTTCTCGCTGGCCGGCATCCTCAGCGTCTATCTGGCGGCAGTATGCATATACCCGCTCTTCTCCCTGCCGCCCCGCTTGAAAAGGACGATTCCGCTTTTAGAGCGGTATCCGCTCCCCCAGTTCCACAAAAAACGCTGGGCAGCGCTTGTTCCCTGCGCCCTGCTCGCGATGGACGCAGTGCTTCTCGGTGTGTTCCACAAAAACGTAAAAATTCAGAACACGCTCTCAAAACTATATACGCTTGAAGGAAGGCTAAAAGATGACAGCGTGCTCGCATACAAAGTCCTGAACTACGCCCCATCCTCATGGTTCGTCATACGTGGCTCCAGCGCCGAGGAAGTGCTGCAGCATGAGGAGGCCATCAGGGAAAAAATAGACGCCCTTGAAGAAGGCAGCGGAAAGCTCCAGTACGTCGCGACCTCGCAGTTTATCCCATCTCTCTCGTCGCAGCGGGCCTCCTACAAGGCAGCCGGGCAGCTGCTTGCTCTGGCGGAATCCCAATATGATGCGCTGGGTGTGGAAGAGGATGACGAGATACGCGGGCTGTTCAGGCGCTCGTACAAAGACGCGGAAAACACGTTCATAATCCCCGGCAGTGATATACCGCCGCAGCTGGAATACCTGCTCTCTTCGATTTGGCTGGGGAATATCGACGGCGACTACTACAGCGTGCTCATTCCTTCGTCCATCCCCGATGCCGCCGCATTCAGGGACATCGCGCAGCAGAGCGGCTACGCGTACTTTGAGGACGGCATAACGAATATCAGCACGACGCTCGACAGGCTCACTGAGCTGATAGTGCTCCTCTTTGCGGGGGCATTCATCATTGTCATCATCGTGCTCAGATGCTTCTACAGCTGGCCTCAGGTCTGCAAGATAGCCTCCGTGCCGCTGCTGAGCGTCATAACGACAGTCGCCGTTTTTGCTGCCGCAGGCAAAACGGTCGATTTCTTTGCCATCATCGGGATGGTGCTGGTATTCGGGCTGGGGATGGACTACATCATCTACATGATGGAGCACAGGAAGGAGAACAGTTCCCCGCTTGAGCCTTCCGCAATACTGCTCTCGTTCCTTACCACCGTCATATCATTCGGAACACTCGCGATGAGCTCGTTCATGCCGGTACATCTGCTGGGGCTCGCGATATCCAGCGGCCTCATAACAGCCTTCCTCTGCACGGTATTCTAAGGGATACGCCGATGAAATTATTCCGCTACCTGTTCCTTGCCGTCTGCGCAGCCTTTCTGCCGCTATCCTGCAGCACCACAAAATTCTGCCCGGCGCAGGCGCCAGACAAGGCCGTCTATATCACCGACAAAAAACAAATCCAGCTGCTGCCCCCCGAATGCATGGACGGGCACTATGCCGCGCTCCAGCTGTTCTCCGGCTCATTCGGCACAAACTCATTCATATCGCAAATCTACCTTGAATGCAGCAAAACACAGATAAGCGCCCTCCTCTTCAACGAATTCGGCATAGAGATGGGCTCGCTGTCCTACAAGAGCGGGAACGTCAGCTTTGAATCCTCTTATTTCCCAAAAGACCTGAAGGCAGCCTATATAATCGCCGACCTGCAGAATGTGTATTACGATGTTCCTGCCCTTGAGAAAAACTATGCCGGCGCGGGGCTTTGCTTTACGCGCACGACCACAAAGGACGGCAGCGAGACACGCATCGTTCAGGACGGAGATTATATCGTGGAGCTCATCACAGTGTCGCCCTCAAGAAAAGAAATCAGCATACAGAATTTCCTGCGCGGCTACAGCTACCACCTGGAAGAGCTTGATGATTAGGCTTTCCGGAATTCGAAAGCCTTCCCGATAAAAAAATACCCCGGAACAAAAGCGCCGTTCCGGGGGAAGAGAGAAAACCGCAATCGGTCTTAGCGGATTTTCGTCAGCTCTATATCAAAGGCAAGGAAGGAATTGCCGGGAATGACGCCCGGAATGCCCTGCTCCCCGTATGCCATATCCGGAGGCAGCACGACGGTGCGCTTCTCGCCGAGCTTCATGTCCTGCACGGTGACATCGAAGCCGGGTATCATCCTGCCTGCGCCGGTGACAAATTCAAGGGGGCCGCGTCCCGCCGACTGGTCAAAGACTTCCCCGCTGACAAAATAGCCCTTGTACTCGATGGCGACATTCTTTTTCTTGCCGCACTTGGAGCCGCTGCCTTCCTTGGTAATCTTATAGTAGATGCCGTTCTCGTCCTTCTCAAAACCGGGGAAGGCCTTCTCTACCTCCGCAATCTTGGAGGCAAGCTTCTGCTCCAGAGCCTTCCTGTTAGCAGCCACGATATCTTTTGATCGGCGGTCAAAATCCTCCTGACCCGCTTTGAACTGCTGGGCTTCCGCACCAAGGCGGTGAATCGTTATGCTCTTTATGCTGTCGCCCGGCTTTATGGCATTCACGACCTTCTGGCTGGCATCGTCAACCACATGCCCAAAAATAGTATGGTGGCCGTTGAGCCACGGGGTAGCCACATGCGTGATAAAGAACTGGCTGCCGTTCGTGTTGGCACCAGCGTTCGCCATGGCAAGGACGCCGGGACCGCTGAATTTATAGCTGTCCACGATTTCGTCGGCAAACTGGTAGCCGGGGCCGCCCGTGCCGTTGCCGCGCGGATCGCCGCCCTGTATCATAAAATCGCTGATGACGCGGTGGAATTTCAGGCCGTCATAAAAATGCTTTCCTTCCGTCGCATCAAGCGTGCCTTCCGCCAGACCCACGAAATTCGTCACCGTAAGGGGAGTGTCCTTGTAGTACAGCTCCACAAAAATATCCCCGCGTGTCGTCGTTATCTGAGCGAACACACCCTCTTTGCCGTTCAAGGCTTTTGAACCATTCATAGGTTTACATCCTCCATACGCAAGCAGGACACCGCAAAACAACAATGTCCACAATAATTTCTTCATGGTACCCTCCTTCAGGGAAAACATTACGGCAATGCAAAAAGCACGCTGCGCTCTTTACCGCCGCTCATAGGAAAGCCCGAAAAAACCGGAGTTTTCAGCGGCTCCCCATAAAAAACAACGTCAGGCCACCCGGATTACAGGAATTGCCCGCAGAACCACGTATAAATGGCATCCAGCCGGGCGCTGAACGAATTGTACATGGTTTTCTCAAGGATTTTCAGCGCGGGGAATTCAGACTGAACCAGCATGTAGACCAGCATGTCTTCCCCGCAATCCATGATGACTATATTTATGCGGAGATTGCCCTCGTCAATCGCTTTTATGGGACCTACATACACGTCGCTTACATTGACAAAGGATGCGCTCACCTCATCGGGACGCTGGTGGTACGTCACGCGGGAATAAATCTTTCCGAAAGAATTGTCCTTCTGCATACAGTAGACAACTTTTCCTTCCGCAGTGCCTGAGACATCGTCGTCCACACGGATGCGGTCTTTTGCCCCCTTTATGCAATAGGCTTCTTTGTAAAGAGTATCCCATTTCTTCTCGGTGTGGGAATAATAGCGCAAGCCCTGCATCTTGCTGATTGAGCGCAGGATTTTGGAGGCATAATCAATCGTCGTCAAAGCCGCGTTCCCCGATCCCAGCTGGGATTTGGAGACCAGATACAGCTCCTCATCCACAAAAACCGGCTTCTTCTGACCTTCAGGCCATGAGGAGGCAACCTTCTCTGAGAGCGGCGAATGCGGGGTCAGGGAAGGCTCAACAGAACTTTCCTTGTAGGACAGGCGCTCCAGGGAACCGTTCTCTTTCAGGTATGAAAGGACGTCGCCGTCCACCAGCTCCCCGCCATTGAAGGCATAGGCGCCCGCCAGGGGAAAAAACACCACAAACAGCGCCGCAAAAGCCATGCGCATCGTCAGTCTCATACACGCTCCAAAGAATTATCTCTCCTGCACGAATCAACGCTGCCCGCCGCACGCAGCGGACTTTGCTTTCCATGCGAATCAGCGCACGCCTTTATAAATGACGCGCACCTGCTTATACAAACCATCTCCCTCGCTTTTGGTTTCAATGTCGGGGATATCATTTAAAGTCGTGTGGATAAGGCGCCTTTCATAGGGATTCATCAGCTCAAGAAGAACGGAATTTCTTGTCTGGCGGACTTTGTCGGCAGTCACGTACGCAAGCCTCACAAGGCTTTCTTCCCGGCGGATGCGGTAATTCTCGCTGTCAAGTATAATGCGCATATCGTCTTTGCCGAGATGGCTTGCGTACACATTGGTCAGCAGCTGCATGGCATCGAGGTTCTTCCCTTTCCTTCCGATAAGGATGGGGGAATTCTCGCTCGTGAGCTTGATTCCTATTTTTTTGTCCTCGCGGAACATCACTTCCACAGCAACCTCGTATCCCATCTTCGTAATCATCGTCTTGACGAAATCGACTATCTTCTGCTCAAACTCGTCCTGAGGCAGCGGGTTCGCGACAAGGCTGGGATTCTGCGCGCGGGCGGTCACATTGGGAACAGAGCCCTCAAATTCCGGGGCAACATGATCCTGAGAGTCAACCGGATGCACACGAATCTTCACATATCCCTTCTTGAACAGCGTCGCTTTCTGGGATTCCAGAATCTCCACGTCGAACTGATCCTTCTCAAGCCCCAGCTCCTGAGCCGCCTTCTCTATAGCTTCCTTCTCGTTCTTTCCTTCATATTCATAAATCATAACTTGCTCCTTACAGAAATCTAGTATGCTTTCCCCGCTCACCGGGTGCGTTTTTTGCCGCCTTTGAATCTGGTGGAATTCACCGTCAGGGCTTTCTTTGCGTTCGACATCTCCGCCCTCTTCTTCTTCATGACCTGGTTCATCACAAGCTGCTGCCCTATCTGCAGGATATTGCTCGTAGACCAGTACAAAAGCAGACCGCTCGGCACGTTATAGAACAGGAAGAAGAACATTACCGGCATTCCGTACATCATGAATTTCATCTGTGCCTGGGACTGGGCATTTCCTCCCGCATTCCCGTACTGGGTGATAAGGCCGTTCAGCAGCTGCGATATCGTATAGATAATCGGCAGGAGCCTGAGCGTATTCCAGTTCAGGAAAGGAAGGGATCCCTTGAACACATGCACGACGTCTCCTACGGAAAGGTCGTCAATCCATCCCTTGATAAAGCTTGCCCCGCGGAATTCAAAGTAGTTGTTGAATACATTGTACATCGCAAAGAGCACCACCATCTGCAATATCATCGGAAGGCAGCCGCTGGCGGGGTTATAGCCTGCCTGCTTGTACAGCTTGGCCGTCTCCTCACTGAGCTTCTGCTGGTTATCCTTGTACTTTTCCTGGAGCGCCTGCATCTGCGGCTGGAGCTCCTGCATCTTCAGCGTTCCCACCGCCGTCTTTTTGTTCAGAGGGAAGAGGATAATCTTGAGGATAATGGTCAATATGATTATTGACACGCCCCAGTTATGCACAAGGCGGTAAATCATCTCCATCGCCCATTTGAGGGCTACTTCTATAATAGAGAGGGCGCCGCTTGTCTGCAGGGCCTGGTTGAATTTGGCGTTGACTATACCCCATGCGTTTTTGCTGGAGGAATTGTATCTGATGAGTTCCCCCTCGCTCCGCGGGCCTATGTACACGTAATAGTCATCCGTGCTGTTCGCCTGCGACAAGGTATTACGGCTCAGGAATATCTGCGCGTTCTCATATCCGTTCACGCTGTCGGTGGAGCACTTTACCGAGGGCACCATGGTGGCGGCATCCAGCGGCTTTACCAGAACGGCAAAATATTTGCCCGCCACGCCGACCCAGTCGTAGGGCTTCGTATAGTATCTGGCGCTAAAATTGGGATGCGTCCGCTTGTTTCCGTTGAGCGAGAGGTACTGCCGTACCTCATACCTATTGTTCTTGCGGTCAAAGTGGGGACCAATCTGCGGCGAAGTCCTGAATGTATATGCAGCGCCCGCGTCGTCAAGCAGCTTCTCCACGCCATCATCCGCCTTGAGGGTAACCGAGAATTTGAACACATACTCGCCCGGCTTGAACGTATACAGTTTGCCGAGGGTAAATTTATGCTGCTTTCCCGCAGTGTCCTTTTTATAGAAATCCCGGTAGAATCCGATGGTATAGTCGTCTATGACCTTCACATTGAAGGCGTCGTTGACTATCGCGGCATCCGCGCTGCCCAAAGCAAGGGAGAACGCGCGGTTGGAGCTGGTCACATTGTCTACCATCTCGACGCCGTGCCCCGTGTCCCTGTCAAGGTGCTCCAGAAGCTGATAGCTTACGATATCTCCGCCACGGTTCGTCAGTACAACCTTCACCTTATCGGTGGTGACGGTATATTCCTTTACGGGAACGGACTCCGCTCCGGCAGAAAGCTGCTCATCGTTCTCCTCTGACGGGGAAATCAGCTGGCTGAGCTCCGCCTGCTGCCGGGAGCGCTCCTCCTCAGCGGCCTGCTGCTCCAGCTGCTGCTGTGCCTGGGCAGCCTGCTGCCGGGGCATGATGTACAATACATCGACGAACATGTACCCGATAATGACAATACCGCACAGGATGATTGCCAGAACTGTATTTTTATCCATAGTTTGTCCTTAGAGGCAGTTCCACAAGTTCCTGAGGGACTTAAAAAACTGGCTCCTTACACTAAATTTCAAAAACGCCGCCTCTTCCGGGACACAAAGGACGCGTTCCCCTCTATCAGGGAACAGGATCATAGCCTCCCTCATGAAAGGGATTGCAGCGCAGGATTCTCTTTGCGGAAAGATATGTCCCCTTGAGGGGACCATACTTGCGCAGAGCCTCCATCGCATACTGAGAGCATGACGGCGTATACCTGCAACAGCGCGGAAACATGGGCGAGATGAACAGCTGATAAAAGCGTATCAGAAGGCAGAGGAATCCTACAAGGAAATTCCTGAACCTTTCAGCAAACCTGCTTTTTGGCATAAAGTTAGAAATTGTTCGCACCGCGAGTGGAACGAGTCTTTTCCGGGATACACAAGCAGAAGCATATCATACCCGGTGTTCAGGTGCGTTTTAAAAAAGCGATATGTCTCGCGGCTATACCTTTTGGATGTATTTCTTTCGACTGCATTCCCATAGCCGCGCGGAAGAGGAAAACCTATACGGTTGACGTCCCGGTCGTTCAGCAGATAAAAGAGCTTTGCCCCGGCAACGCTGACCCTCTTCCCTTTCTTAAAAAGTTTCTGGATGTCAGCAGGACGTTTTATGTGCTCATCACGCGTAAAACGCCCCGTCTTCGACAAGTTCGCCTCCATCCCGCCACAAAAACCTACATTTTTGCGGTAAGATTGCGACCGCCGCCCATGTAAGGCTTCTTCTCGTCAGAAATGGTCAGCTTATAGCGGCCCTTTCTTCTTCTCCGTGCAAGAACTGCGCGGCCACCGCGCGTCGCCATACGGGCACGGAACCCGAATTTTCTATTGCGTTTCACTTTGCTTGGCTGGTATGTACGTAACATAATGAACGACTCCTATAAAAATATTATCGAAAAAATCAGTAGAGAAAATAATACCATTATTTTTTGGAATTGGTCAACATACTTTTTCTCAAATCTTCAAAAATAGCCGCCAATTCAGGTGGAAATTCCTCTTTTCTGCCGGAACCAGAGCTTTCTCCCGGTATCCCTGCCGATGTAAGGGCGCTTTCCTCTTCTTCTGCCCTCCGTGCCATGGCCTCCTTCGCCTCCCGTACGGACGGAGAGGCAGAACCGGCGTCAAAAAGCTCTCCTCTCCGCCCCCTCAGACGGAACGCCATGGCCGATATCCCCAGCTCCGGCTCTTCTTTCTGGATTCCTCTCAGTATGAACTTCTTGTGCAGCTGCAGGAGCTCTATCCAGCCGGGATGGTCTGCCTCCACAAGCAGCACCCCGTTCTTCAGATCCACTATCCGGCTGTGATCCGCAAGGTTTCTTCCCTCGTTGGGGTTCATACCCTGTATGCGGAACAACACTTTCTCCCACACGCTTACCACCCGCCCGGATTGCTCCATCTTCGCCAGCTGTAAGGAATCGAACGTCTTTCCCAGGATATCGTTCAGATGCACTATCTCTTCGCTCACGTGGTCTCCTCCCATGCACCGTCCTGTATGCGGTAGATTCTTGTCGTGTCGTGGCGGTAGCGCTCGTAGGGCTCTCCGGGCAGAAAAGTGCAGAACAGCTGGTCGTAGGCAGGGAGCAGCTCCGTTACCCGCTGCCGTTTCTCCGGATCCAGCTCCAGCATCACGTCATCCATCAGCAGCACCGGCTTTTTCCCCGTCACCTGCGTATAATACGAAGCCTGCGCCGTGCGCAGCATGAGCGCCACCAGTCGCCGCTGTCCCGTAGATGCGGTGGGGACAAATTCCTCCGTTCCCCGCATGAATATGATTTTGTCGCGGTGGGGGCCGAGCACCGTGGTGCACAGCATCTTCTCCATGTCGCGCTTTCCCCGCATGGCTGACAGCACATCGTCCATCGAAGGGATATTCACGTCGGCAAAGACTCCCTCCTCGGCGGATTCGGCAGAATTCTTTTTCCACGAGGGGCTGTAGCGTATGGAAATACCGCGGATTCCGCAGATTTCCTCATAGAGCTTCCCGAAAATCTGGTTGAACTGAAAGACCGCATTCTTGCGTTTTTTCTGTATCTCCAGACCGTTCTGCACAAGCTGTATGTCATAGGTATCCAGCAGGGAATAGTTCCGCTCCTTCAGGCACACATTGCGGCTTTTCAGTATGCGCTTGTAGCGCCTCATGACATCCACATACAGCACGTCGTACATAGTCAGCGACTGGTCTATAAAAAAGCGGCGCCTCTCCGGCGCCCCCACGGCAAAATCAAGGTCATCATGGCTGTACAGCACGCATGGCATCGTGTTCACCAGCTCCTTGCGATCGTGTATTATCTTGCCGTCCTTCTCGATTTTTTTTGCCCCTCCCGCCAATAGTATGGATGTCGTGCGGGAGGTGCCGGATTCTTCCCGGAACAAAGTGCGCAGGCTCATGTCCTTTTCGCCTTTCCGGATGATTTCGGCATCGCTGCGGGTTCTGAAAGAAGAGCCGTATGCCGAATAATACAGGGTTTCGAGCATATTGCTTTTGCCCTGCCCGTTCTCCCCGGTAAAAAAAACCTCCCTGGCCAATACGTCGATTGTCCTGTCCTGGAGGTTGCGGAAATGTACCGGAGAGACGGAAAGAAAAGGCACCGCTATTCTTTCTGCATAGGCATGATGATATGGAAATAGTCCGCCGCCGGTTCAGGCCTCATGGTGACAGCCTTCATGTCGCCGGTAAACTCAAATGCGATACGCTCGCTCTTTATGACGCGCAGCGGCTCCTCTATGTAGCGGTAATTGAACGCGATGACGGTGGCATCCCCCGCGTACTCGCAGGGGATCTCCTCGTCCGCGCTGCCCATGTCGGACTGCTGTGAAGTTATCCTGAGCACTCCCGGCTCTATGTTGAAATACAGGCGGCCGGCCTTTTTGTCAACCATAAGCGCAACGCGTTTCAGGGCGCTCACAAGGTCTCCCTTTGCCACCTGGAACTGGTGCTCCTGCTTTTCGGGGATGACCCGCACATAATTCGGGAACTGCCCCTCCAGCAGGACGGAACCGAATTTGTAGTTGCCGAACTTGAAGAAAATCATTTTATCGACAACGGCTACAAAGATATTTCCTTCTTCTGGCGCATGTTTTAAGATGATATTTAGAATTTTAGGATGCACGATAGAAGGGCTCAGATCAGCCACTCCCGCAAGGATTCCTTTGGATGCAAAGCTCAGGCGCCGTCCGTCGGTGGCCACAAGGTTCAGGTTGTCTTCCTTTTTCTCAAAGTAGACGCCGTTCATGAAATAGCGCGTCTCGTCCTCGCTCACGGCAAAGACCGTCTCGCCTATCATGCTCTTCAAATCTTTTGACGGAACCTCAAAATACGGCGCGTCGTTGGATGTCATCAGCTCCGGGAACTTCTCCTGGGACATGCTCTTCATCTGGAATTTTATCTTTTTTGCCACGGGTTTTATGATGACCGTTATAGACTGATCCTCTCCGTTCTCCAGCGGCTGATCAAATTCTATCTCTCCTTCCGGGAGCGACGTGAGTATGCCCATGAATTTGTCACAATAGATGGTCGTGGAGCCTTCCCTCTCAACCTGCACGGGTACCTGGGTCTCAAAATTCACCTTCACGTCGGTCGCTTTTATCAGAAGCGAGTTGTTCTGGGCGGTGAGGGAAACATTTGAGAGAATGGAGCCCGCATTCTTGGTGGATATAATTTCCTGAGCTATAGCTATCTCCGTAATCATCGCATCACGGTCGAAGGTGAATTTCATATGCATGTCTCCTTCACAAGAGATGTTTCCACATCCCTTAGAATTTATTGAATTTATAAATTTTAATAATAGTAATAATAAGCCCGGTGAATTTCTGGAAAACTGACGTAATTCTTTTTACCACATCAGTTTTTAAAGTGCAAAAGCGTTATGTTTGAATTCACAGGATTTGCACTTTTTCACTTTAAACTTACTTGTCCACTATTTGTACACAGGTATTGTATCATATTGTGCACAAGTTGTCTTGCCCTTTTTGGCAAAGACTTTTTATTTTTTGTAATCTTTTATCTCGCGCATGAGCATCTGGATGGTGGTGTCCAGCGATGAATCCGTTTTAAGCTGCTCTTCAACTTTCTCGTAGCTGTGCATCGCGGTGGTGTGGTCGCGCCCCCCGAATTCATTGCCGAGCTCAGGAAAAGAGTATTCCGTCAGCTTGCGGGCGATGTAGATGGCGATCTGCCGGGGAATGACGAATTTCTTGTTGCGCTTCTTTGATTTTATGTCGCTCAGAGAGATATTCCAGTGGTCGGCGACGACCTTCTGTATGGTCTCTATGCCAATTGAGCCGCTTGACGGCTGGCTGAAAGTGTCCCGAAGCTCTTTCTGCGCGATTTCTATGGTAAGCGGCTTCTGCAGGAGCTCCGCATAGCCTATCATCTTGTTCAGGCAGGACTCAAGGTCACGGACGTTGGTCTGCACGTTCTTTGCTATGTAGTCGACGACATCTGAGGGTATGGGTTTGCCGAGCAGCGAGAGCTTCTTCTGAAGGATTGCCCGGCGGGTCTCGTAGTTCGGGGGGGTAAGGTCTATGCACATGCCGCGCCTGAACCGTGTGCTCAGCCGGTCCTCAATGCCCTTGAGCTCGGTGATGGGACGGTCGCACGTGAACACCATCTGCTTCTTTGCGTTGTAGAGCGCCTCAAAGGTGTGGAAAAGCTCCTCCTGCGTCGCCTCTTTGTCCTGAAGGAAGTGGATGTCATCGAGCAGCAGGACATCAAGATTCCTGTATTTTGATTTAAATTTTTCGGTTGTCTTATCTTTTATGGAGAAGGTGAATTCGTTTGTGAAATTCTCTGCCGTCACGTAGCATATCTTTACCGAGTCGCCTTTCTCTTTGTAGATTGCGTTGCCGATGGATTCCATAAGGTGCGTCTTTCCCAGGCCGACGCCGCCATATATGAGGAGCGGGTTGATTTTTCTTCCCGGCTCCTCGGATGCCGCGATGCACGCGTTGTAGGCGAACTGGGAATTCTCTCCCGGCACGAATGTGTCAAATGTATAGTCTTCGTTCAGGGACGGATGTTTCTTGGAGGAGGAGCTCCGTTCCACGGATTTCTTTACGGCGTGCTCCTCCGGGGGAATCTGTTTTGCTTTCTGTATGCCGTTGTCCGCAGGAGCGCTGCTTTCCTGTGAGGGCAGGGATATGCTTTTTGACGTGTTTTTTTCAGCTATTATATGATTTAAGTTTATTTTCTGGCCGGTGAGCTCCTCTATCTTGTCCTGCACGATATCGACAAATTTCTTGGAGACCATCTGTGCCCACATGAATTCCGAGGGGACGGATACGGTTATCTCCGTCAGGGTGTCCTCCACGTATTCCATTTTAAACCAAATTTTAAAATAGTCCTCCTGACCGTTCTGTTTGTATTCCTCATGAATCTGGTGAAGGGCCTCGTCCCAGAATGCCCGGTAATTCTGTTCGCTCATAGCTGCATATTATAGCTTGCCTTTACTTTTTTTTTCAATAAGGGTATACTTAAATTCCACAAGCATTCTATATAGTAGGAAAATTCGCTCTAATTTTAAAATTGAGTTTTTTCTTGGGGATTTCAGATGTCAGACGATGCAGATCAGTATTCAGCTAGCAGCATTCAGGTCTTGAAAGGGCTTGAGGCCGTGCGCAAGCGCCCGGGTATGTATATAGGTTCCACCGGACCTAACGGATTGCACCACCTTGTGTATGAGGTTGTCGATAATAGCATTGACGAAGCTATGGCGGGATTCTGCCATACCATTACGGTAGCGCTGGAAAAAGACGACATCTGCCGCGTGGAGGATGACGGACGCGGAATTCCTGTGGATATGCACCCCACTGAGCATGTGTCCGCACTGGAGCTGGTGCTGACACGCCTTCATGCCGGCGGCAAATTCGACAAGTCCAACTACAAGGTATCAGGAGGCCTGCACGGCGTAGGCGTCTCCTGCGTGAACGCGCTCTCCGTGTGGATGGAGGCGTTTGTATACCGTGAGGGCAAAAAGTACGAGCAGAAATATGCGGTAGGAAAACCCCGTACAAAAGTAGAGTGTGTCGGTGACACCGGGCGGCATGGGACCACCATCCGCTGGAAGGCCGACGCGAGCATCTTCACCGAGACGACCACCTATAATTTTGACGTTCTTGCAGCCCGCCTCAGGGAGCTTGCCTTCCTGAACCCCGGTATCACCATCGTATTCCGCGACGAGCGCCTTGAGACGCCGAAAGAGGTCGTCTACAAATTTGAGGGCGGCATAAAGCATTATGTGTCCGTCCTGAACGAAGGCAAAAAAGTCGTCCCGGAAGAGCCCCTGTACATCAGCGGCGAGACGAACGGCGTCGTCATAGAGCTTGCGATGCAGTACTGCGCCTCAAGCTATACGGAGAACATCCATTCCTATGTGAACGACATAAACACTCACGAAGGGGGAACCCACCTCGACGGCTTCAAGATTGCGCTCACCGTCGTCCTGAACCGCGCATTGGAGTCCGACGAGACTTCCGTCCGCGAGAAGATGCGCAAGAAGCTCAGCGGAAAGGATGCGAAGGGCTCCGAGAAGCTTACCGGAGAGGACGTGCGCGCGGGGCTTACGGCTGTGCTTTCGGTAAAGGTTCCGGAGCCGCAGTTCGAGGGGCAGACAAAGACCAAGCTCGGAAACAGCGAGGTTCGGACGTATGTGGATACGCTCGTAAAGGATAAGCTCCGCCTCTGGTGCGAGCAGAATCCCCAGCTGGTAGACCAGATTCTGGAGAAGGCCGTCAGCGAGGCCATGGCACGCATTGCCGCACGCAAGGCAAAGGAGGCGAGCCGCCGCAAGTCCGGGCTTGACAGCTTCGGCCTTCCGGGTAAACTTGCCGACTGCACGTCAAAGCACCCTGAGGAATGTGAGGTGTACATAGTAGAGGGCGACTCTGCAGGAGGTTCTGCCAAGCAGGGGCGCGACCCCAAGATTCAGGCCATACTCCCGCTCTGGGGAAAGATGCTCAACGTAGAGAAATCCCATGCGGACAAAGTCATCAACAACGACAAGCTGCAGCCGGTCATCGCCTCGCTCGGCACGGGCATAGGTAAGGACTTCGATATAGAAAAGCTCCGCTACCACAAAATCATCATCATGGCGGATGCCGACGTCGACGGGAGCCATATCAGCACGCTGCTCCTCACGTTCTTCTTCCGCTACATGCCGCAGCTCATCG
>ODAI010103872.1_pt1 | contig 15663 bp, 13 predicted proteins | sample 1539321 | NCBI WGS metagenome assembly ODAI01 (sample SAMN02144231, study PRJEB22623) | gut metagenome | biome: sheep rumen | host: Ovis aries | place: New Zealand
AGTTCTCGTACATTCCGCCTTCGTGCTGCTCTATATTTTCTTCGCATTTGCTATATTTGCAATTCATAAGAGAAGAATCGTCCGATGAAAGTGAAGATCGTCAACCATTCGCCTTTTGACCTGCCGGCCTATGCCACAGCGCTTTCCGCCGGGATGGACCTCCGGGCCAACCTGGAGCAGCCCCTGGTACTCGGTACGCTGGAGCGCGCACTCGTGCCTACCGGCCTCCATATCGAGCTGCCGGCCGGCTATGAAGCGCAGATCCGTCCGCGCAGCGGGCTGGCCGCCAAGCACGGCATATCGATCGTCAACGCCCCGGGGACCATCGACGCGGACTATCGCGGGGAGATCAAGGTCGTGCTGGTCAATCTTTCGAAGGAACCCTTTACCGTCAATCCGGGTGAGCGGATCGCCCAGATGGTGGTAGCCCGGCACGAGCAAGTGGAATGGGAAGCGGTGGAGACGCTGGAAGAGAGCCTCCGCGGCAGCGGCGGATTCGGATCGACAGGAAAATAAAAGTCAAGCGATATGATTTCAGTTGAAGAGTTATATGCCCTTTACAAAAGGTGCACGGGAATCACGACCGACAGCCGGAAGATCAAGGACGGCGTGATGTTTTTCGCCCTGAAGGGAGAAAAATTCGACGGCAACGACTTCGCCGTCGATGCGCTCAAGGCCGGTGCCCGCTACGCCATAGTGGACCGTTTCCTCCTGGAAGGCACGTCCTACCGGGGGCGCAAGTGCATCGTGGTGGAGAATTCGCTGGAGATGCTGCAGAACCTGGCGGCCTATCACCGCAAGCAGACCGACATCCCGGTGGTCGGGATCACGGGTACGAACGGCAAGACCACGACCAAGGAACTGGTCGCTGCCGTCCTCTCCCGCAAATACAACATCGTCGCCACGCAGGACAACTTCAACAACCATATCGGCGTCCCGCTGACGCTCTTCCGCCTCGACGAGAAGACCGACCTGGCCGTGGTCGAAATGGGTGCCAGCGCGCCGGGCGAGATCGCCGAACTGACGAAAATCGTGCAGCCTACCTGCGGCCTGATCACCACCGTGGGCAAAGCGCACCTGCAGGGATTCGGCTCTTTCGAAGGGGTCAAGAAAGCCAAGGGCGAACTCTACGACATCCTGCGGCAGAAAGGCGGCGTGGTATTCTACAATGCCGACAACGAAGACCTCTGTGAAATGGTTTCGCACCGGCAGGGCCTGCGTACCCGCAAATACGGCGTCCGGGAACAGGGTGTCAAGATCCTGCCGACGACCGCAGAAGCGCCGTACCTGCGGCTCGAACTGGAGCGGGAAGGCAAGCCCGTGACCATCAGCACGCACCTGATCGGCGCCTACAACGCCGACAACGTGATGGCCGCCCTGGCCGTCGGCGATTTCTTCGAAGTGCCTTTCGCCAAGGCGGTCGCCGCCATCGAAGCCTATACGCCCTCCAACAGCCGGAGCCAGCTCGTCAAGACGAAATCCAACACGCTGGTCATCGACGCCTACAACGCCAATCCGTCCAGCATGAAAGCGGCCCTCGACAATTTCGCCGCCACCGAATTCCCGGGCAAGACCCTGATGCTGGGCGACATGCTGGAACTCGGGCAGGAATCCTCCGAAGAACACCGCGCCGTACTGAGCCGGGCCATGGAGACCGCCCCCGACATCTATGTCGTCGGTGAGGAGTTCAGCCGGGCTTCCCGTACCCTGCACGCCGATTCGCGGCAGGTCAAGGCCTTCCCGGACATCGAAGCGCTCAAGGCCTACGTCCAGGAGCACCCCCTGCAGGAACGCACCATCCTGATCAAAGGTTCCAACGGCATCCACATGCCGAAAGTGGTGGAAGTCCTTTGACAAGACGCGCCGGACTGTTTGTTTTTCAAAAATTATCCGTATATTTGCGGGCCCTTTCTCGAGAAGATGGGGAAGTTACAATTATTGTACTGATTACTAACTTTAAGCAAAAAGCAAAATGGCTGTTAAAATCCGCCTTTCGCGCCACGGCAAGAAGAACTACGCGTATTTCCACATTGTCGTCGCCGATTCACGCTCACCGCGTGACGGCCGTCTGATCGAACAGATCGGCCTCTACAACCCGAACACCAACCCCGCTACCATCGTCCTCGACGGTGACCGCGCCCTCGACTGGCTCAACAAAGGTGCCCAGCCGACCACCACGGCCCGCCGCATCCTCTCCTACGAGGGTGTCATGCTGAGAAAGCATCTCCAGGGCGGTGTCGCCAAGGGCGCTTTCTCCGAGGAGGAAGCCGAGCGCCGCTTCGCCGCCTGGAAGACCCAGAAGGATTCGAAGGTCGCCTCCAAGAAACAGAGCATCGCCAATGCCGCTTCCGAAGCTGCCAAGGCTGCCGTCAAGGCTGAAGCCAAGGTCAACGAAGAGCGCGCCGAGGCCATCGCCAAGAAGAAGGCTGAAATCGCCGCTGCCGCCGAGGCCGCTGCCCGCGCCGCCGCTGAAGAAGCTGCCGCCGCCGCTGCCGAAGCTGAGGCTCCCGCCGAAAATCCTGAGGCCTAAGCACGGGATGAAGGTGCTGAAATCCTGGGGCGCGTCCGGCCAGGTGGTCCTGAGCCACCCGGACATCGATCCTGAGGATTTGAAGACACAGGGACCGGTATTCATCGAATTCGATGGACTGCCGGTTCCTTTTTTCATTGAATCGCTCCAGGAAAAAGGAAACCGCTGCATCGTCAAGTTCGAAGACATCGACACCCTCCCGGAAGCCGAAGAACTGGTGGGACGGGAGGCGACACTCGGCACCGAAGCGGAGGAGGACGAAGACACGCTGGTCGGCCTCCGGGTGCGGGATGCCAAGTCCCGCCGCATCATCGGGGAGATCGTGGATATGAGCGACTACGGCGGCAATCTCGTCGTCACCGTCGAGACGGACCACGGCGATGTCCTGCTGCCCGTCCACGAAGAACTCATCGTCGGCATCCACGACGACATCCTCACGATGGACATTCCGGCAGGGCTGGTTTAACCCCCGTTTTCATTTCTGGCACGGCCTTTGCTTAACCTATCATCGAATAGTTTTTTCATAGGTTAAGTTTTAGGTTAAAAGGAAAAAGGCGACCCGCTGTCCAGCGAGCCGCCCTTTTTCTTTTCAGGCCCCGTACGGCTCCGTTGCGCTGGTTTTTCGTTCCGCTCGCAGAGAAAATGCTCGCGGCCCGGCCTGGACATCTGAGCTGCCATCCTCAAATAGGCCCCCTTTTGAGGATGGCGGCCGAAAAAAACGCTCGCCATCCTCAAAAATACCTGATTTTGAGGATGGCGGCGGAAGCTAAGGACAAAAGTCGCAGGCTGAGGGGCAAAGCCCCCGTGTGCGCCTAACGCCCCGTATAATTGTGCGGGGTGATTGCGTGGAGTTCGGCTTTGACCTCGTCGGTGATGTCGAGGCTGTCGATGAAGGCGCTGATGGCTTCGCGGGTGATGTGTTCGCCGGTGCGGGTGAGGGCCTTCAGGGCTTCGTAGGGCCGCGGGAAGCCTTCCCGGCGGAGCACGGTCTGGATGCCTTCGGCTACGACGGCCCAGTTGCGTTCCAGGTCGGCGGAGACCTTCTCTTCATTGAGAATCAGCTTGCCGATGCCCTTTTCCAGCGAGCGGATGGCAATCAGGGAGTGGGCGACGGGGACGCCGATGTTGCGAAGCACCGTCGAGTCGGTCAGGTCGCGCTGCAGGCGCGAGACCGGCAGCTTCTCGGACAGATAGTCGTAGATGGCGTTGGCCAGCGTCAGGTTGCCTTCGGCATTCTCGAAGTCGATGGGATTGACCTTGTGCGGCATCGTGGACGATCCGACTTCGCCCGGCTGGATGGCCTGGGCAAAATACTCCATCGAAATGTACATCCAGCAGTCGCGGCTGAGATCCACCAGGATGGTATTGATCCGCCGCAGGGCGTCGAAGATGGCGGCCAGGTTGTCGTAGTGGTCGATCTGCGTGGTCGGATAGGAGCGCTTGAGACCGAGCGAAGCGACGAAATCTTCGGCGAAACTGTTCCAGTCGATGTCGGGGAAGGCGGCGTAGTGGGCGTTGAGGTTGCCCGTCGCTCCACCGAACTTGCCCGGATACGGCCGGGCTTCCAGCTGCCGGAGCTGCTCTTTGAGGCGGGACAGGAAGACATTCAGTTCCTTGCCCAGGCGGGTAGGGGACGCGGGCTGCCCGTGTGTATGCGCGAGCATCGGCACGTCATTCCAGAGTTCCACCCGCTCGGCGAGCATCGTCATCAGCTCACGCAGGGCCGGGATATAGACTTCAATCAGGGCATCCTTGAGCGTAAGCGGCGTAGCCGTATTGTTGATGTCCTGCGAGGTAAGGCCGAAGTGGATGAATTCGCCGTAGGCCTCCAGGCCCATGTCGGCGAAGCGTTCTTTGAGGAAATACTCCACAGCTTTGACATCGTGGTTGGTCCGGCGCTCGATCTCCTTGATGCGTGCCGCGTCGTCGGTGGTGAAATCGCCGTACAGGGCACGCAGCTGGGGAAACAGGTCCGGGTCCACACCCGCCAGCTGCGGGAGCGGGAGTTCGCACAGGGCGATGAAATATTCCACTTCCACCTGCACCCGGTAGCGCATCAGCGCACATTCGGAGAAAAAGGCGGAAAGCTCTTTCGTCTTGCCGGCATAGCGGCCGTCGACGGGAGAAATGGCCAGCAGCGGATCCATGTCTTATTACAGTTTGCGTTTGACTTCCACGATCTGGTAGGCCTCGATCATGTCGCCGATCTTGATGTCGTTGAAACCGTCCACGCTCAGACCGCAGTCGAAACCGGCGGACACTTCCTTCACATCGTCTTTCATGCGCTTGAGCGAGCCCAGCGTACCGGTATAGACCACGATGCCGTCGCGGATGACGCGGACTTTGGCGCTGCGGGTGAGCTTGCCGTCGCGGACCATGCAGCCGGCAATGGTACCGACCTTCGAGATCTTGAAGGTTTCGAGCACCTCGGCATTGGCCGTGATCTCTTCTTTCTCCTCGGGTGCAAGCATGCCCTCGATACCGCTCTTGACTTCGTTGATGGCGTCGTAGATGACCGAGTAGAGACGGATTTCGATCTGCTCTTTTTCGGCCAGCTTGCGGGCATTGGGCATCGGACGGACCTGGAAGCCGATGATGATGGCGTTGGAGGCCACGGCCAGCAGGACGTCGGATTCGGAGATGGCGCCTACGGCCTTGTGGATCACGTTGACATGGATCTCCTCGGTCGAGAGCTTGATGAGCGAGTCGGACAGGGCCTCGATGGAACCGTCCACGTCGGCCTTGACGATGATGTTGAGTTCCTGGAAATTGCCCAGCGCGATGCGCCGGCCGATCTCTTCGAGGGTGATGTGCGTCTGGGTCTTGATGCCCTGGATGCGGATGAGCTGTTCGCGTTTGTTGGCCACTTCGCGGGCTTCCTTCTCGTCTTCCATCGCGTTGAGGGTGTCGCCGGCCGTCGGCGCGCCGCTCAGGCCCAGGACGGAAACCGGCGTGGAAGGACCGGCTTCCTTGAGCCGCTGGCCGCGTTCGTTGAACATGGCCTTCACGCGGCCTGCGTAGCAGCCGGCCACGATGGGATCGCCCAAGTGGAGCGTGCCGCTCTGGACCAGCACCGTGGCCAGATAGCCGCGGCCCTTGTCGAGGGACGACTCGATGATGTTGCCCACGGCCAGTTTGTTCGGATTTGCCTTGAGCTCGAGCAGGTCGGCTTCCAGCAGCACCTTTTCCAGCAACAGGTCCACGTTGATGCCTTTCTTGGCCGCGATTTCCTGGCACTGGTATTTGCCGCCCCAGTCTTCGACCAGGATGTTCATGTTCGCCAGCTGCTCCTTGATCTTGTCGGGGTTGGCGCCCGGCTTGTCGATTTTGTTGATGGCGAAGATCATCGGGACGCCGGCCGCCTGGGCATGGTTGATGGCCTCGACGGTCTGCGGCATCACGGCGTCGTCGGCCGCGATGATGATGATGGCCAGGTCGGTGACTTTGGCACCGCGGGCACGCATGGCCGTGAAGGCCTCATGGCCCGGGGTGTCGAGGAAGGTGATGTGCCGTCCGTCGGGCAGTTCCACGTTGTAGGCACCGATATGCTGGGTGATACCGCCGGCCTCGCCGGCGATGACGTTCGTCTTGCGGATGTAGTCGAGCAGCGAGGTCTTGCCGTGGTCCACGTGACCCATCACGGTGACAATCGGCGGACGCGGCTGCAGGTCTTCTTCCTTGTCTTCTTCCTGGGCGATGGCGCCCTGGATCTCGGCAGTGACGAATTCAATCTTGTAGCCGAATTCCTCGGCCACGAGTACAAGGGCTTCGGCGTCGAGCCGCTGGTTGATGGATACCATCAGGCCGAGGTTCATGCAGGCTTCGATGACCTTGGTCACCGGCGTGTTGTTCATCAGGATGGCCAGCTCGTTGACGGTCACGAATTCGGTGACTTTCAGGACGTTGCTGGTGAGCTCCTGCATCTCCTGCTCTTCCTGCATCTTCTGGGAGATCTCCTCGCGTTTCTCGCGGCGGTGTTTGGAGGTCTTGGTCTTGCCGTGACCTTCGGTCATCCGGGCGTAGGTCTCCTTGATCTGCTTCTGGATCTCGTCGCTGTCGATTTCCGTGCGCACGGGTTTGAAGCGCTCGCTCTTCTTGCCGCCTTTGGCGCCGCGTGCGCTGTCCTTGCCCGCAGCATCCTTTCCGCCCGGACGGGGTGCGCTGTTCTTCGGGTTGGTGATGTCCACCTTGGCCGCACCCTTGTGGATGCGTTCGCGCTTGTTCTTGTCTTTCTTCCCGTGGTCCGGCGCAGCCGGTTTCTTTTCGAATTTCGACAGGTCGATCACGCCGACGGTCTTGGGACCGGCCAGTTTCTCGACCTTGGTCTCGATGTGTTCCACCACAGGACGCTCATCCCGTTTTTCGGGCTTTTTCTCTTCTTTCTTCGGCTGGATGTTCTGGCTGTTCTGGCCGTTCTGGACAGGTTTGGCCGGTTTGGCCGGAGTGGCCGGAGTGGCCGGGGCGGCCGGCTTGGGCGCCGGTTTCTCGGCTGTGGGTTTCTGTACGGCAGGGGCGGGCTCGGCTTTCTTGGGCGTCAGATCGATATGGCCGACGACCTTGATTTCGCTGTGCGGCTGGGGCTTGACCGGCTCGGGGGCGGGCTGCTCCGGCTTGGGCTGAGCGGGCTCTTCTTTCTTTACGGGTTCCTCTTTCTTTGCAGGCTCTTCAGGCTTGGGTTCCACCTTCTTGACCGGCTCCGGTGCAGGTTCGGGTGCGGGAGTTTCCACCTTCTTCTGCTCCGTGAAAACATTGGTCTTGATGATGACTTCCTTGACCGGCTCTTCTTCTTCAGCTGCGGCGCGGTTGCTCTCCATCTCGGTGATTTCCTTGACTTTGATGGCGACTTTGCGCGACTGTTCCTTGATGAGTTGTTCCTTGCCGAATTCCTTGGCGACCAGCGCATAGACGTCGGCCGAGATTTTCGAGGTCAGCGTCAGCTCGTCGTTGATTCCTTTCTTCTTGAGGAAATCCGTCAAGGTTGAAAGGCCGATATTGAAATCTTTGAGTACCTTGTTGATTCTGAATGTTCCTTCTGCCATACTTTCTTTGTCCTCCCGTTAACAATGTGATTAGTTTTCGAATTCTGCGCGCAGGATGCGCTGTACGTCGAGCACGGTCTCCTCTTCGAGGTCTGCCCGCTGCATGATTTCCTCGGTCGGCAGGGCGAGCACGCTCTTGGCCGTGTCGCAACCCATCTTCTTGAGGGAATCGATGACCCACTGGTCGATCTCGTCGGAGAAGTCGTCGAGCATCACGTCTTCTTCGTCATCCTGGGCTTCGCCGCCGAGGCGGTACACGTCGATCTTGTAGCCCGAGAGCTGTTCGGCCAGCAGGATATTGCTGCCGTTCTTGCCGATAGCCAGGGCCAGTTCGCTGGCCTCCAGGTCGATATGGATGTTCTTGTTTTCTTCGTCGATGCGGATGGATGAGATCTTGGCCGGCGAGAGGGCGCGCTGGACCAGCAGCTGGGTGTTGGTCGTCCAGTTGATGATGTCGATGTTCTCGCCGCGGAGCTCCCGCACGATGCCGTGGATACGCGAACCTTTCACGCCGACGCAGGCGCCTACCGGGTCGATGCGCTCGTCGTACGATTCGACGGCGACCTTGGCGCGCTCACCGGGCATGCGGACCACCTTCTTGATGGTAATCAGGCCGTCGAAGATCTCGGGGACTTCCTGCTCGAACAGGCGTTCGAGGAAGAGGGTCGAGGTGCGCGAGAGCGTGATGATGGGGCTGTTGTTCCGCATTTCCACGCTGGAGATGACCGCCTTGACGGTGTCGCCCTTGCGGAAGAAGTCGGAAGGAATCTGCTCGCTCTTCGGAAGCACGAGTTCGTTGCCGTCTTCGTCCATCACCAGCACTTCCTTCTTCCAGGCCTGGTACACCTCGCCGACGAGGATGTCGCCCACCTTCTCGCGATACTTGTTGTAGAGGTTGGCCTTCTCGATGTCGGTGATACGGCTGGAGAGGTTCTGGCGCAGGTTCAGGATGCCGCGGCGGCCGAAACTGGCCAGGTCGATCTCTTCCGGATACTCCTCGCCGATCTCGTAGGAGTCGTCGATCTTCTGCACTTCCGAGAGCGCGATTTCCTTGTTGGGATCTTCCACGGTCTCGACGACGGTGCGGTTGCGGATGATGGAGATGTCGCCCTTGTCGATGTTGATGATGATATCGAAATTGTCTGCATCGCCGTACATACGGACCAGCTGGGTGCGGAAGATGTCTTCCAGCACGCTCATCAGCGTGGGACGGTCGATGTTCTTGAGTTCCTTGAATTCAGCGAAGGTGCTGATCAGATTGACTTCCATTGTGTATTGTTGTTAATATTTTACGTAATCCGTCTAAATGCCGGCCGATCCGACCATCAGGGAGAAATCCTCTTTGTCGCGGTCGAGTTTCGACTCGATGAAGCGGCTCAGCGCCACGCAGTCGTCGATGGAGACGCCGCCGCCCTCGCGGGTGATGATCACTTCGATGTCGTTTTCTTCGCTCACGCTGACTTCCACCAGGGAAAGTTCCGTGTCCTGCAGGTGTTCCTGCGCAATCTGTTCGATGGTCTGTTTGAGAATCATAAGCCGTTGTGCACAAAAAAAGGAGACTTTTCGTCCCCTCAATCGCGGCAAAGATAGCAATTACTCCCTGAACGACAAAATTTTTGTCGGTTTTTCTTGACCAGCCAATCCCCCGAACCATTCTTTCCAGACTTTCTTCTTTTACCTGACCGGAACTATTATGGGAAATTCGCGTCTGGAAAAGTGGCGGCACTTTTCGCCAAAGTGCGCGCAGCTGACCAGCCATAGACGTCGTAAGACACGCTTTTACTGCGCGCACCCGCTGCTGAAAGGCCGGTGCGCGCGCTTGACCTGCGTTATGCGGCATCTGGACAGCTTTGTGTGCGCGCACTTTGGCGAAAAATGATCAGACTTTGTCGAGGTCGAACTCGAAGTCGAAGTCGAAGTCGAAGTCGAAGTCGAGGTCGAACGTCGAAGTCGAAGTCGAACGGCAGCGGCCTGTCTCGCCAAACTGGCGCACAGCAACCCCTCCCTGGCGTGGCTATCAGCTATGACGATGTGCGCCATAGCCCGATTTCAGCTGCTGGCGCACATCCATCGGCCTCCAAGCGCCCTCAATGACGGATCCCCGTGCGCCAATTTGGCGGAAAACCGGACAAAGGTTGGCCGGTGTGGGTTTGTTATAGTTGTCCTGGGTGTTCCGTTCATTGATCCTTGTAATACTCGTAAGGTAACTATGGTCTCTTTTTTTGTAAAATATTTGTTTATATCGAATTAGTGGAGTATTGTTTTTGGGGTTTGTTTTATCATAAACAACAATAATAGTATCATTTACATTGATATTTGGTGAGGAAGAGCAGGTACTACTCCCTTCATATGAAATACCATCTACTACTAATTCATATTTATAGTAAAAGTTCCTATATTATAGAACGTATCTACGACGGCTTCCACAATAGAAGCATTTCTATCCAAAGAATACTTATTCTTCACTCCTTTGGCTGCTGCTAATATTACAAATAAAGCAGCAGCTAATAAAAGGATCCGTCCAATATCTTTATTTTTAATGTTTCCCATCTGTCATTATTATCTTATGAACTCTCGTAGCGTCAACAGGTTGAACTAATGGCTTATTGCTTGTTTCTATGTAATGATTGACTTCCCATTGCATCATATCCTTTGCGGGAATTAATAGACCATGTAGGTTGCCATGGAATTCTCAGCGAAAGAATAAATAACTAACACATTTCTATTACAGAATAATACTAATCCCAGTGTTTGCCCATTAACATGCTTGATAATCGGGCCTTTGAGCGTATAAGGATCACCGGAAAAGCTGATGAAATCTGGACCAAAACCATTTTTCGCACTTGTCTGTTTCCACCATTCACGCTTTGCTTTTATAGAAGAGATTATAGTATTCGATAGTAATAAAAGAAGGCAAACAACTATCAAGTACGTGATTCCCTTTTTTTTCATTTGAAGTGACCTGTTCATGATTCATTCAAAGTTAAGGATTCTTGTGTGTTGTGCAAAATTTTTGTACCTTTGAATGGTTACAACTATGCGCAAAATCTTTTTATTTTTTCTAGCTACGCTCCTTCTCGCCCAGTGCGGACATGAAAGCTCACCAAGTGACAATCGATCCTTTTCGCTGGATGATTTCCAAAGGTTCGATGTGGATGCATTCGAGACTTTGCTGGGCAACGTTCTGAAACCAGGGATAGTCCGGGTTATCGGAGACGATTTGGTTCTGACCGTAGAGACCTTTGCCTCCGAGATGGCGGTCGTCCGTAATCTCAAGTCTGCTGAGACCTATCGATTCCTGACGAAAGGAAGAGGCCCAGGGGAATGCTTGAGTATCCGGGACGTCGCAGTCTACGGAGATAGTTTATTCTTCAGCAGCATTGAAGACAATAAGATTCTGGCATATCACCTGGATGGAGACCAAATAAACTATTCTCACGATTATTCATACGATACCTGGACCCTTCGGGCCATCCCTCTTCCAGACAAAGGTATTTTGTGTCTTCCTTTATGGGACGGGCGCTTTATCCGGATTCGGGACGGAAAAACCGATACGCTCGGACAGTTTCCAAAAGTCACTGGCGATAAAAAGGCGCTCAACAATTCATCCCTGCAATCTCTTGTTGGCGCTTCACCCGATGGGAAATATGTCTGTTCCGCATATCAGGACATAGATTGCATAGAGATTTATTCTGATGAGTTTATGTCACTGATTCGATTGAATGGCCCCGAACAAGCCATTCCTAAGGTAAAAGTCACCGAAACGCCGTTTGGTAACTCTTTTTCCGTTGAGCCTTCCAAAACCACATTCAGGGGTTTTTCATCCTCTAATGCCGGCTTTGTCGTCGGTTACATCGGTCAGTTGCACACCGATGATGATGAAGCTATCAGGAATATCGGGGACTTGCTTTTTTTTGATTGGGAAGGAAACTGCTTGAAACGATTTCATCTGCCGGAAGAGCTTGTTTATTTTGATATTGATTGGAACCGTCAGAGATTGATTGGTATTCTCGGCGGGGACGAACCGAAACTGGTCTGCTGCCCGCTTCCCTTGCTTTAATTGGCATATTTTGTGCGGCTTTCAGGATTGTTGCGGAAAATGTATTAATTTTGCAACGTTTTATGGAAATAAGCGCACAATCCCTGGCAGAACTTCTCGGAGGCGAGGTCGTCGGCGATCCGTCCGTCGTGGTTACGGCTCCGGCCCGCATCGAGCAGGCCCGTAAGGGCAACGTCTGCTTCTATGCAAATCCCAAGTACGAACACTATATTTATGATACCCAGGCCAGTGTCCTGCTGGTCAGCCGCAGCTTCGAACCCCGGCAGCCGGTGCCGGCCACGCTTGTCAAGGTGGACAATGTCTATGAAAGCGTGTCGGTGCTGCTGGATTTCTTCGCGCGGATGCGCCGCCAGCGTAAACGCGGGAACCGGCTCTGGGCCAGGCTTTCCCTGAAGCGTTCCGTCGCGCTTTCCGCGCGGATCGGAAAGGGAACGCACATCTACCCGCAGGTGTACATCGGCCCGAACGTGAAAATCGGCCGGAATTGCATCCTGTACCCGGGCGTGCGGATTTACCACGACTGCGTGGTGGGGGACAACTGCATCCTCCACGCAAACGCCGTCATCGGCGCCGACGGCTTCGGCTTCGCCCCGGAACCGGACGGCTCTTACCGCAAGATCCAGCAGTTGGGCAACGTGGTGATCGAAGACGATGTGGAAATCGGCGCGAATGCCGCCGTGGACCGCGCCACGATGGGCTCGACCCTGGTGCATAAGGGTGTCAAGCTCGACAATTTCTGCCATATCGCACACAATGTGGAAGTGGGGGAGAATACCGTGATGGCGGCGATGACCGGCATCGCCGGATCGGTGAAAATCGGCAGGCACTGCGTCTTCGGCGGGCAGTCGGGCGTGAACGGACATATTTCCATCGCAGACAACACGACGGTTGCCGCCCAGAGCGGGGTCATTGCGACGGTCAAGGAGTCCGGACTGACACTGGTCGGCTACCCGGCCCTGGAGTATGGTACCTATATGCGCGCTTATGCGCAGTTCCGCCGGAGCGGCAAAAAATAAGCGCCATGCAGATCAAGCAGCATACGATCGCATCTTCCGCCGCCTTCTCAGGCGTCGGGCTCCACGGCGGAAAGCCGGTGGAGATGCGCCTGCTCCCGGCTCCGGACAACTACGGCATCGTCTTCCAGCGCACCGATCTTGGAAATGAGGTTTTCGTCCATCCGCTGGTGGAACATGTCTCCCATACGCGCCGCAGCACGGAATTCGCCGAAAACGGTGTCAAGGTGCGTACCGCCGAGCATCTGCTCGCTGCACTGCGCAGTCTGGGCGTGGACAACGTCCTGGTCCAGCTCGACGCGCCGGAGGTCCCGATCCTCGACGGCAGCGCCCTTCCCTATGTGACGGCCCTCGGCCGCAGCGGGCTGCTGGAGCAGAAGGCGGACCGGATCTACCGCCGCGTGAAGCGCCACGCGGAGTACCGCGATCCGAAAAGCGGGTCCTTCGTTACCGTGGATCCCTGCGACGAGCTGGTCGTCGATCTGACCATCGACTTCAAATCCCCGATGGTCGGACGGCAGCAGGCCAGCTATGACGATACGGTCGATTTCGCTTCGCAGATCGCCCCCTGCCGCACTTTCTGTTTCTACCGGGAAATCGCCCTGATGCGTTTCTTCGGCCTGATCAAGGGCGGTTCGCTCGACAATGCGCTGGTGATCGACGACCGGAAACGCTGCATTCTGGGCGGAAAGACCCTCCAGTTCGACAATGAACTGGCCCGGCACAAACTGCTCGACCTGCTGGGCGATTTCGCACTGGCCGGAGCGCCCGTCCTGGGCCGCATCACGGCCTATAAACCGGGACACAAGACCAATACGCAAGCCTTACAATACTTTATAAACGAAGCTGTCTTATGAATGACAATATGACCAATGTCCATCCCGGAGCCAAGATCGGCCGCAATGTCGTGATTTCGCCTTTCGTGACCATCGCGGAGCATGTGGAAATCGGTGATGACTGCTGGATCGGCCCGAACGTGACGATTTTCGACTATATCCGGATCGGCCGGGGCTGCAAGATCTTCCCCGGTGCCGTCCTGGGCGCCATACCGCAGGATCTCAAGTTCCAGGGCGAAGAGACCTGGGCTGAGATCGGCGACAATACCGTCGTGCGGGAGTTCGCCACGGTCCATCGCGGTACGGCTGCCAGCGGCAAATACCTCACGCATGTGGGGCACGACTGCCTGCTGATGGCCTATACGCATGTGGCGCACGACTGCCGGGTCGGCAACCACTGCATCATTTCCAGCATGTCGGCCATGGCCGGGGAAGTGGATCTCGATGACTGGGCCATCGTGGGGGGCGGGACCGTCATCCATCAGTATTGCCACATCGGTGAGCATGCGATGGTGGGCGGCGGGTCTGCCGTTCTGAAAGACGTCCCTCCGTTTGCGCTTACGGGGCATAATCCGGCCATCTACGGCGGCATCAACCTGGTCGGCCTCCGTCGCCGCGGTTTCTCGAACGAAGCCATCTCCGAAATCTCCGAGATCTATAAGCTGATCTACAACAGCGGCCTGAACGTCTCCGACGCCTGTGCCCGCATCCGCGAGACCATCGCCCCCGGCGAGAACCGCGACAAGATCCTGTCCTTCATCGAAAAATCCGGCCGCGGCATCATCCGATGACCGACGGTCCGCATTTCGAAGCCTCCGTCCTGACGACGGCCTACCTGCCGCCGGTGGAGTATTTCTTTGCGATCGCCCATAGCGGCCGGGTCCTGCTTGAACAACACGAAAATTACCAGAAGCAATCCTGGCGCAGCCGCTGCCGGATCCTCTCGGCAGGCGGCCCGGAAGATCTGTCCATCCCGGTGGTGAAGGAAGCGCGGCGCAGCCGTCCGATCCGCGACATCCGCATCGATTACAGCGAACCCTGGCTCCAGCATCATGTCCGCGCCCTGGCCGGCGCCTATGCATCGTCGGCCTACTACGATTATTACGCCGACGACCTGCTCCCGATCCTGGAAAGCAAACCGGCCTTCCTTTTCGACCTGAACATGGCGCTGCTGGAAAAGCTCCTGGACCTCCTCGACCTGCACACCCCGATATCGTTGACTGATCGTTTTATTGCGCCGCTTCGCTCTGATATTCCGTCGTGCTCGCAGAAAAATGCTCGCTCGACGGAATATCAATCGCTCAGCTGCCTAGGGTTCGACGGCCGCAGCCGGATCCAGCCCAAATACAAAGGCGAAAGCCTGCTCGCCGAATATGGACGGGAGCAGGCTTACTATCAGGTCTTCGTCAATCGCGATCCTTCAGACCGGGCATCGTTCATCCCCAATCTCTCGGTCATCGACTTGCTGTCGGCCGAAGGACCGGATGCCGGACGCTATCTCCTTTAGAACTTGATGCCCAGCGTGCAGACGATCTTGCTCATGCTGCGCGTGTTGACGCCTTCCGGAACGGAAGTGTAGTCGGAATAGTTGCCGTAAAGCTGGAAGGTATCGGATACGCTGGCGAGTTTCGTCCAGGCGAAGTCCAGGGTCGTGGCCTCGCCCAGGTTGAAGCCCAGGCCGGCGCTCCAGGCATTGCGGCTGGCACCGCCCTTGACGGCCGGACTGTAGTTCTGGTAGCCGCCGCGCAGGGCCATGCGCTGTCCGAGACGGACTTCGGCACCCACGCGCAGGACGTGCGCATTGGCGAAGTTCCCGGCCATGTAGCTGTTCTCATCGTTGAAGATCCCGTAATTGCCGTCATAGTCCTTCAGGAGCATACCTGCGTAGTTCACGCTTTCATAGTCGATGCTCAGCAGGCCGAATCCGGCTGCGGTGTAGGCGGCGCCCACGCTCCAGCGCATCGGCGTGGTGAGCTTGTAGCTGTAGGTGCCGGTCGGGGAGTATTCGGTGTAGGAGTTGCCGTTGTTGAAAGCGGTGTTCATGGTGTAGTCCCACTCGTCGGTCAGGTTGTACCAGGTCGGCGTGCTGACGCTGGCGCCGAGGCGGAGACCGCCGAAGGGCGTGACGATCAAGCCTGCCTGGAAGTTGATGCCCGTTCCGCGGGTGCGGAGCCAGAAGCTGTTG
>ODAI013089447.1_pt1 | contig 15662 bp, 14 predicted proteins | sample 1539321 | NCBI WGS metagenome assembly ODAI01 (sample SAMN02144231, study PRJEB22623) | gut metagenome | biome: sheep rumen | host: Ovis aries | place: New Zealand
ATCGCCGACACTGCGCTGAAAACCTCCTACTTCAACATAGCGTTTGCGCTTGCAGTCAAAGCAGCGGTGCTCGTCCTCGGGCTCATCGAACACCCAAGTATGTGGTTCGCGGTATTTGCGGACTCCGGCGTGGCAATGCTGCTCGTTCTGAACTCCGTCCGCATACTCAACACGAAAAAGTATATCTGACGTCTTGTTATGCGAGCGTCGAGACGGCACCCTACAAATTGCTGATGTTCCGTAATATATGTAGGGAACGCCGCCCTCGGCGTTCCGCGTTACAATTCCAAACGGCTCAGGCGGCGAAACGCCGCCCCTACAATTTGACTTCTGATTACGCAGGCGCACGGAATGCGCCCCTACAATCCGACTTCTAAACTAAAACAGCCATAAAGAAATAATCTTCTTTATGGCTGTTTTTTTACTGGTCTTCGTCCTCGTCGTAGAAAACGTTGTAGTTCACAGCACGGTGGCTGTAAGTACTCAGGACAAGTCCTATTACGGCGTACATACTTATCATAGCTGTACCTCCGGCACTCATAAACGGCAGCGGAACACCGATTACCGGCGCTACCTTGAGCACCATTCCGATATTCATAATGCAGTGAGAAAGGAGCAGTCCGAACGCTCCCATACAGATGAATCGACCGAGGTGGTCTCGCGTTACGCGGCTGTCGGCAAAAACCTTCAGGCACATATAGGTCAGGATAGTGATAATGCCTATCGAGCCGAGAAAGCCGAAAACCTGTCCGACGTAGGTGAAAATGAAGTCGTTGTGTATTTCGGGCACATAGATGTACTTATCGACGTCCTTAAAGAGACCCTTGCCGAAAACTCCCCCGGATTTCAGTGCAGCAAGTCCGAGATCCTGCTGATACTCCATATAGTCCGGATCAGAGCCGGGGTGGAAGAGTATCGTAACTCTTTTCTTGTGGAACTCGCTCAGCACAAAGAACCACATTCCGGCAGCTATGCCAGCAACTACGAAGGGCAGTGCAACGAGGTATTTCCATGAGATCTTCGCGGAGCACAGCATAAACAGAAATATCGCCACGAAGATTATTGCCGTACCGAAGTCGCCCTGCTTTGCAACTATGCCTATCGGTATAGCGGCGTGAAGCAGCAGGAGCAGCATATGCAGAGGCTTGTTCATATCCTCCTCATCGCGCGAGAGGTGGTAGCTGAACGTGAGTATGAAAGCCAGCTTCAGTATCTCTGACGGTTGTAGGTTTACCGGACCTATCTGGAGCCAAGCCTGATCGTCAGCGCCGGTTCGCTGATAGCCCAGTGAGGTAAACGTCAGCGCTACAAGGAACAGTGCCGCCGGTGCAAACACGAACCACAGCTTCACCAGCTTGCGGTAGTCAACGTATGAAAGTATCACTGCACCGATTATACCAACGACGGTCGAAGCAAGCTGCGTTTTCCAGTAGCTCGGACCTACGCCCTCCTGCTCACTGAGACCGCTCTCAGCAATGGAGAATATCAGCAGCGTACTGATAACTGCACACAGGGTTACGGCAAAAAGCAGTCCGGCGTCGATGTTGTGCTTATTTGAGGATAAATTCTTAAATGCCGATCTCATTGATTTCCTTCCTTATTGTCTTTCTGTATCATAAAGAGCCCGACCAGTATTTGCGGTCAAGGCTTCGGTACTGCGAAGCCGCAGCAACGTGCTGTTTGCGGATCACCTCAGAGCTGTCGAGGTCCGCGATAGTCCTTGCGACCTTGAGTATCCTGTCATATGCACGGGCACTCAGTCCGAGGCGGTCAAAGACGTTCTTCATCAGAGTCTCCGCGCCGTCGTCCATAGGACAGAACTGCTGGAGCTTGTCCGGAGTTATCAGAGCGTTGCAGGTTATCCTTGTACCTCTGAAACGCTCCTCCTGAATGGCTCTTGCAGCCACGACGCGCTTTCTTATCTCCGCAGACGGCTCTTCCGTACTCTTCGCGGAGAGATCCTCAAACTCTACCGGTGCGACCTCGATATGCAGGTCAAAGCGGTCGAGGAGCGGTCCGGAGATCTTCGAGAGATAAGCCGAAACCTTCTTCGGTGAGCATATGCACTTTCTCTTCGGGTGACCGTAGTATCCGCACGGGCAGGGGTTCATCGCGCCTATCAGCATTATCGTACACGGATAGGAAACTGTTCCCGAAGCTCGGGCGATGGTCACCTTTCTGTCCTCAAGCGGCTGACGGAGTATCTCAAGCGTCCTCCTGTCGAACTCTGCGAGCTCGTCGAGGAAGAGGAGTCCGTTATGCGCGAGGGAAACCTCGCCCGGGTGAGGTATCGTACCGCCGCCGGCAAGTCCTGCCGAGGATATTGTGTGGTGCGGCGAACGGAAAGGTCTTTTGGTTATTATGGGCATTTCAGGCGTGAGTAAACCTGAAATGGAGTGTATTTTTGTGGTCTCGAGAGCTTCCTCGAAGGTCAGCGGCGGAAGTATCGACGACATACGCTTTGCAAGCATACTCTTTCCGCTTCCGGGAGCGCCTATCAGCAGGGCATTATGACCTCCGGCAGCAGCTATCTCGAGTGCCTTCTTTGCGGACTGCTGTCCGCGGACGTCCGCAAAGTCGATAGTCTCATTGTAGTCGGCTTCGGGCGGTATGTAATGCTCACAGGGGGCGAGAGCCTCCTCGCCGCGGAAGTGTCTGATGAGCTCCTCCGCATTGTGAACGGCATATATGTCTATGCCGGTAATAACGGAGGCTTCGCGGGCATTGTCAGCCGGAACGAACACCGCCTTTATCCCGAGCTCACGCGCGAGCATTATCATCGGCAGAACGCCGTTGATGCGGCGTATGTCACCGTTGAGAGAGATCTCGCCTATGAACGAGCAGCCGTCGAGCGGCTTGTCGATCATTCTCATAGCCTTGAGTATAGCCATAAATATCGCCATATCGTGTACAGAACCGCTCTTCCTTGTGTCGGCAGGAGCAAGATTGACCATTACCGATGCAACCGGGAAGCTGATGCTGTTGGCTCTCAGTGCGGCTCTTATCCTCTCGCGGCTCTCACGGACAACAGCGTCCGGAAGACCTACGATATCAAACTGCGGCTGTCCGCGGCTTATGTCTATCTCAACATCTACCGGAAAGGCATTCAGACCGTAGAGTCCGAGACTTGAGATCTTTGCAAACATTTGTCTATCACCTCAGATGATCTTTATGGGGCTTTCTGATATACAGCAGTATTTTTCGCCCTCCTGAACAAATTCGACCTCTGTCACCGATGTATCACGGTAAGCCTTGATCTGCGAGAGTGAAGGCAGCTCCGGCATATCGAGCTGAACGTCGAGACCGGTAAACTTCATCGGAGCCGTCTTCTCTGCCGGACTCATACTGTCAGTAGCTCCGGCGCCTGTATACTGCGGCTCATACTCGGGGTGCTCATCGGCTTCAGTGACCTTCACGCTGAAATACGGAAAGCCCTCGGTATTAACGAGCTGTTTCCAGTCGGTATATGCTCTTACCGAGAAAAGCGAACAAAAAGTACCGATCACACCTATTATAGCCGTAAGATAATCTCCGACGTTTTCACCGGAGCAGATAAATCCGAATACCGCCATAAACAGGTATATGAAAAGGAGTATCACACCGCATAGCTTTCTCTTGCCGCAGTTAAGCCCTGCAAGGAGCACGATGAACAGCACTGTTGCCTCCTGCACCAAAAACGGAAGCAGTTCATCAGCCTCACCGAGAAGTGCAGGTATCCACGATATTACAGCAAACCTCAGTGAAAAAAGAGTCAGCATAAAAAACAGTATTCCGACTCCCAGTGTTAAAGTAAATATTATCTGACAATTTTCCTCGATCTCAGTCTTTCTGGCGAGGCAGTTAGGGTAATGCTTGTGATTTGGGAGCTCTGCCAGTTTAGGGTTATATCGCTCCAATAACGAGCCCTCCTTCTTAGTGTGTCAAAGCAGCGGTCAGGGGAATTATCTGCGTTCCTCGCTGAGTCCGTTCAGCTTTGTGAGAATGATATTCGCAGCATCGAACTTGCTCATAAGCTCGAGCTTGGTATCGTCCTCAGGGGTTATCATAGTAATTATGTTGGTATCAGTGCCGAAGCCTGCTCCGGCTTTGCGGAGAGAATTCGCACATATCATATCGCAGTTTTTGGAGACGAGCTTTTTCCGGGAATTCTCAAGGACGTTGTCGGTCTCCATAGAAAAGCCGCATATCACCTGATCGCTGCGGCGGTTCTCACCGATATACTTAAGAATATCAGTGGTGCGCTTCAGCGGTATGCTCATATCTGCGTCGGACTTTTTCAGCTTGCTGTCCGCAACGGTAACGGGCGTGTAGTCCGCAACTGCCGCTGCCTTGATGACTATGTCCGACTCAGAAAGGTGCTCCTTCACGGCCCAGAACATATCCTCCGCCGACTCAACCTTAACAACGTCAACGAACATAGGCGGCTCAACGTCTGTATGAGCTGCGATGAGCGTCACGTCCGCGCCTCTGAGCATAGCGGCTCTTGCAATGGCAAAGCCCATTTTTCCGCTCGAATGGTTCGTTATGAAGCGGACCGGATCAATACTCTCTCTTGTAGCGCCGGCTGTGACCATAATGCGCTTGCCGGAAAGATCCTTCTCAAAGGCAATCTCACGGACGATATGCTCAAGGAGAGTCTCCTCGTCCGGGAGCTTTCCGTCACCGATGTCGCGGTTTGCGAGCATACCCTTTACAGGCTCGATGATACCGTAGCCGTGACGGCGGAGCTTTTCGATGTTCTCCTGAACTATCGGATTGTGGAACATATTGTGGTTCATCGCCGGAGCAATGAGCTTTTTGCAGGTACACGCCATAACCGTTGTCGTCAGCATATCATCAGCGATACCGTTGGCTATCTTGCCGATGACGTTTGCGGAAGCCGGTGCGATTATGACCACATCAGCCTTCTTCGCAATAGAAACGTGCTCCACACTGTATTCAAAATTCCTGTCAAATGTATCAATAAGGCACTTGTGCTGTGTAAGAGTCTCAAAGGTGAGCGGATGAACGAAGTTCACGGCATTCGGAGTCATAGCAACGTGTACCTCCGCACCGAGCTTTGTCAGCATACGGGCGAGGTTGCAGGACTTATACGCAGCTATCGAGCTCGATACTCCGAGCAGGACTGTTTTTCCCTTCAGCATAGCGAACCTCCGTCAGTTTTTCTTGTTTTTGCGGTAGATGACAGCGAGTCCCTTGATAAGGAGGTTGCTGTCGTGGATTATCATTTTACGGCAGAGCGGCACTACGAGCTCGGAGAGACCTCCGGTCGCAACAGCCGTACACTTGTAGCCGAGCTCCTCCTCTATCCTCTCGATTATGCCGTCAAGAGCACTCGCGTTTGAGTAGAGCATACCGCTTTTCAGGCAGTCGATAGTGTTTGTGCCGATGATATTGGCAGGAGCTTCAAAGTTTATCTTCGGGAGCTGTGCCGTTCTCGCAACAAGAGCGTCAGCGGCGACTCCCATACCAGTCATAATAAGACCGCCGCGGTAATTCTTGTTCTTGTCAACTACCGAAACGGTCGTAGCAGTGCCCATATCAATGATGATGAGCGGTGCCTCATACTGATTTATTGCAGCAACAGCGTCAACAGCCTGATCGCTGCCGAGCTGAGCCGGATTGTCTATAAGAATGTTGAGACCGGTCTTTACTCCCGGCCCTACCACCATAACGTCCACCTTGAAGAGCTTTCTGACAGCCTCGCGGACAGTTCCCGTAACAGAGGGAACTACCGACGACATTATCGCAGCATCTATATCTTCGAGCTTAAAATCGTTCATAAGAAGGATATTCCTGATGATTGCAGCATATTCAGCCGATGTAGCGGAGTGATTGGTAGAGATACGCTCAAAGAGCCACACCTCGTCCTTTTCGTCAACGCAGCCGAAAACTATATTCGTATTTCCAATATCTATGGCTAAAAGCATATCCTACCTCCGTTATTGCATTTCACCTGTGTTACTCTGCTCGTTCATCACCTTCATCTCGATCTCCATATTGTTCTCGGAGAGATACTCCTTGTTCCTGAAGCGTTCACCCGTGACCTTTATCAGATCATCGTCAACTATGAACGATACAGCACGGTGATAATTTACTATCGTATTTGAAATATAGTCTCCGCCGTATTCTCCGTCGCGCGTCCATGTTACGCTCTCGGCACACAGCGATGTGAACTTTATCTTGTCCGTTCTGAAAAACTTGATATATTCCTTGTCGATCTCCTCGTTTATGTTCATCAGAGACTTTACTATCTGCTGGAGCTGTATAGGGTTTGAGGGCTTCTTTATGAGCATTACCTCAAAGAGTCCGTCGTCCAGCATAAACTGGCTCATCGAAAGCATTCCGGCTACGGAAGCAGTATTCGTTACCATTCCGAATATGAAGTCGTCCTCGATAACGTTGTCATCATACTCTATCCTCATATGTCTCGGCTTGATGTTCGCAAGCTGCATGAGTCCGCTGAAAACGTAGGCTGTATGTCCGAAAACGTTCTTGACGTTCTGCGAGGTCTCGTAGGTTATGTTCGTAAAAGCTCCGAAAGCCACGATGTAAGAGAAGAATTCGTTGTTGAAGCCGCCGACATCGCACGGAACGGCTTTTCCGTTGATTATACGTTCAACTGCCTGCATAGTGTCCTTGGGTATTCCCAGACTCTTTGCAAAATCATTCGTCGAACCGGCAGGGATATATCCGATCGGTATACGGTTATCACTGTTCATTATTCCCTGAAGGCACTGACTGAGGGTTCCGTCTCCGCCGGCACAGACCAGCAGGTCAAACGATTTTTCGCAGGCGTACTCAGCTGCCCTTGCAGCATCGTCACCACTCTGCGTTGTATGGATCGTGACCTCAAAGTCTGCTTTTGTAAACTCGTCGATGATCTTGCCCAGTTTTTCGGCGATCATAGCCTTGCCGGCGACAAGATTAACAACGAAGTACATTTTTCGCATAAAATTCCCCCTTGAGAAGTATTATGTCCCTTAATTAAACGCAAAATCCCTATACATACTATTATATAATGTTTCCCATTTTTTTTCAATACCGGCAGTATATAATTAAAAGATAAAAATTTATAAATACCTATTGACTTTTCTTCAATACGGTGATATAATAATAAAGCTGAATAATTCAGTACCAGATACTGGGGTGTCGCCAAGTGGTAAGGCAGCGGACTCTGACTCCGTTATTTCGAGGGTTCAAATCCTTCCACCCCAACCAACAGCGCCCTGCTAATAAATTAGCAGGGCTAAAATATTATATAAGAAAGAATAAATAATAAAGAATAATTATTTCAGGGCGCTGTTGTATTATTATTTCTTATTTATTCTTTTTTCTTTATTCTTTAAAGGAGAAAAATATGACAAAAGATAATCCTCTTCTTGAAAAATCCCTGAAATTCGCCGCAAGAATAGTTAAACTTAACCAATACCTTATAAAAGAAAAGCACGAAACAGTCATTTCCAAACAGATAGTACGCAGCGGTACATCTATCGGAGCCAATGCCAATGAAGCTATATATGGCGTAAGCACAGCAGATTTCATATCAAAGCTGCAAATATCACTGAAAGAGACAGCCGAGACTGAATACTGGCTCAGGCTGCTTATACTTACGGATTATATCGAGAAGTCTCACGGCGAATCTATGCTGAAAGATTGTCTTGAAATAAAAAGGATACTAATATCATCGCTAAAAACTGCAAAAGAGAACCAAAAATAATGTCATCAATTTAGTTACGCCCAACCAGCGCAGAGCCTGTGCCCCCTTTCACGGGGGCGCTCGTTTTACTCGTTCACTTTTTACAGAAGGCTTGATCTGCTTTCGCTCACGGCACTATCATCTATTTTGTACCGCATACACAGAAACGCCCGTCACAGAAGTGACGGGCTTATTTTTATAACAAAAACTTCGTAAAAACAAAAGCTGCATAACGCTATGTTATGCAGCTTTTTCATCATCTGACGGTAATCAGAAAGTCACATCGTACTTTCCAAGGATCTCCTTGCCCTTCTTGTAGGAGCTGAGGTCGATAATATCATCTGTATCCATCATTATATCGAAAGCATCTTCGAGAGCAGCAACGAGTCCCATATGTCCTACGCTGTCCCATGCAGGGTTCTTCTGATATTCGAGTTCCTCAAGCTCAGCCTCGTCAACGCCGAGTGATTCAACAAAAGCATTATTATAAAGTTCAAGATTTGTCATAATATCCTCCTTTATTTCCCGCTCTCCTGCTCAGAGAGAAAACGGCGCATAAAAATGGTTATAAACCGCATTTATCCGCTTATTATTATAGCACGATACTGCACCACTGTCAACAGTTTTCGGTACATTTATTCAACAGCCGTTAATGTACTGCACGTTCTGCTCAGCGGTCGCTGAGGATTATTATTTATCATAATACACATATCTTGTCATAGTTTCGATCATTCTGAAGCCGTCCCATATAAACTCAAGTCCCATAGTCTGACCGAGAGGAACTATCCTGTCACAGCCGCGGACGCCGTTTCTGAACACAAGCTCCTTTACATCTTTTACAGATATTCCGAGGAGTGAGAGTGTCTGGCACTGCTTTGTCAGTATCGGGACTATCTCCTCCAGCGAAGAAGCCGTGTACTCAAAGAACAGACCACCGCCGGTCTTGAACTTCATAACATCTGGAGTGAGACGTTCAAGCTCTGCGCGGACTATCCTGTTTCCGGAGGATATCAGTTTTATCCCGTCCATAGACATTCCGGCTGCACAGACAGCGGTGTACTTATCAACAGCCTGAAGCGGCTGCATATCGTAGTCCCGGTCAACAAGCTCCGCAAGAGCTTCCCAGAAACGCTCACGGGCTTCAGGAACCGAATTGCCGGTCCATATAACAAAACGCGGCGAGCTGCAGGCGTTCTGATCGGTGTAATAGGTATCCGTGTAGAAGCCCTCAGCGACTTTTTTACTGTCCTGCACAAGATATTCGTCCGAATTTATGACTGCCGCAGAAAAGCGATCGGCAAAGGTCATCTCGATAGCTCTTGTCGGCAGCGGCAGAGCTCTCACCTCGTTGATAGTGCGGTCTCCGCCCCAGATTATGCGAATATCGCACATCGACGAAAGCCAGCCCGTTATCTCAGGATCGTGCGGATACCTGATTATGCAGAAATACGTTCTGAGAGCAGTATGCGAAGAAGTCAGGAGACGTTCCATAGCACTGCATATTATATCCGCCTGTACGAAGTGCTTGCTCGAAAGCCTTACCACAGAAATATTGCCGGCAAGCGCCGAGGAAGTCATAGATACGGCAAAATTCACCGGAACATTTGAGGGCGCTATGTGAAGTGCAAGTCCCCTGCCGAGGCGCATATCCACATCATTATGACGGCTTTCAGCCTGCTGTAAAGAGGAACTGCGTATCCAGTAGGCATATGAAAGTACGTCCTTATATCCCTTTGAACGCGGATCCGCAAAGAGCTCGCGTGAAAGATCCGACAAAAAGCTCTTCATCTGCTCCGAAAACATAGGCAGCACCGGAGTTTCAGCAGATTTTTCGAGCACCTCAGCATTTCCGACGAGGAATTCTATCTTATCTGAATTTATCTGCATAGGTATCGCTGCACCCCCTTATCTCCGCACTCTTCATACGTCCGAGTATCTCGATGTATTTTCCCTTTCTGCCGCAGGGACAGTCGTCCTCGCCGAGTATGATTCCCTCGTCCTCAGTGAGCAGTGAATGTCCCGGATATGAACCCGGAAGGGCTGAAACGACCTGTATTATGCCCTTTGTACCGTTCGGGCACAGTGAAAAATCCTCGGGATCGCGTATAAACACGTCCGAGTAAATACTTGCGTGAAGATGTCCGCACTCACATTCTGCGTAGATGCAGCCGGTCTGCTCAGCCATACCGTAGTGATCGAGAAAATGAGTGATGCCGGTCGTTTCGGTTATACAGCGCTTGAATTCGCTGTGTGAGACCGCGGAGTCCACGAGCTTCTTCCAGCCGCCGCCGGTCATAAGGAAAGCCTGCGAAAGATCAAACCTCTCGTCAGTTTTCAGCAGCTCCTTGTAGAAATGCTGCCATACCATAAATGTAAAGCCAAACACCGTAAAGGGCTGGCTTCCGTATTTTTCGAGGAATTCCCTGAGCCTGTCAGTATTGAGGCTCATATCATCGTTGAGGACATAGACCGTGTCCCTTGCGATGACGCTCAGTCCGAGAACAGCCGCGCCTCTCGCTGTGAACATCTTCCTGTCCCTGAGCACAGCCGGTGTGTCGATAACGAGGAGCGGTATACGCTTCTTGCTCCAGAAATCGCCGAGTATGCGAGCCATAACCTTCTGCTGGGAAAGCGCAGTCTGCTTATCGAGGAATATTTTAGACACGCTCTGACCGGTAGTTCCCGAGGAGGTCAGTGTCTTAAAGACCTCGCTCCTGTCAATGCTGATAAGGTCAAATTCCTTGAACATTCTCACCGGGAAAAACGGTATATCCGAAGCCTTCTCCACCTTATCCTCATCATAGCCCACAGTTCTGAGGAAGCCTGCATATTCCGGGCTGTGCTCCCTGTGAAACGCCGTGAGTCTTTTCAGTTCGCCGGTGAGGAGCCTGCTCTTAGCGGCAGCATCAAGCTCATACGGCGAATATGCGTAAAAATCATCAATCATCGTTTATCAAATTCTTTCTCTATACGTTCAGCTATTTTATTTGAGGTTATGCCAAACTGCTCCCAGATATATCTCTGCGAGCCTGCACTCACATCAAAGCTGTCGTTCATTCCGATAAATATCTGTCTCGGCGCATTGTCCAGACCTGCCTTGAACTCCGCAACAGCGCTTCCGAGACCGCCTATGATATTATGCTCCTCTGCCGTAGCTATGAGCTTGTGGGAGCTCATCAGCCTGCCGAGCGTCTCCGTATCGAGCGGCTTTATCGTGTGGACATCTGCGACCGTGCAGGATATCCCCTTCTGCTCAAGGAGCTCAGCCGCTTCAAGAGCCTCGTGGACGATAAGTCCGGAAGCCAGAAGTGCAGCATCGCTGCCCTCACGGAGAATGCTTATCCTGTCCGGATCAAAAACATAGTTCTCGTCATATATCATAGGGCAATTCGGAGTGCCCACAAGTCTTATATACATCGGCTCATCAGTCGAAGCCGCATAGTAGGCTGCCTGATACGCCTGATTGCAGTCCGAGGGGCATATTATCCGCATATTCGGCAGCGAGCGCATAAACGCAACATCTTCGGTCGCCCAGTGAGCTACGCCGGAACGTGCCGCAACGACTCCCGCGGCTGTTCCGATGAGCTTTACGTTGAGCTTAAGGTGCGAGATATGCTGTCTGACGTGCTCAAGCGACCTGACTGCAATGAACGAAGCGTAGGTCGTGGCAAAAACGCAGCTTCCCTCCATTGCAAGACCGGAAGCGATGCCGACCATATTCTGCTCGGCTATTCCTGTATTGATGAAGCGTTCAGGATAGAGCGAAGCAAATTTATTCAGGTTGGAGAGCTGTGCAAGATCTGCTGTGAGGACGTACATATCCTCCTTTTCCGCAGCTATCTCCGGCAGCGCTCCTGCAAAAAATGTCGCGCGCTGACCGAGTCTTGACCATGAACGTACTGTTCCCTTGGTGATCTTCATTATTCTGCCTCCGTTATCTCTTTGAGTGCCTGTTCGTACTGTTCGTCAGTCATAGCCTTCTGATGCCACTCAGGGCGGTTTTCAGCGAAGGATATGCTGTGTCCCTTAACAGTTTCCGCAATTATCGCGTTAGGTCTGTCAGCAGCCTTGTCCGAAAAAGCTCCGAGGAGCGCCTCTATATCGTGACCGTCGCAGTTCACGGTGTTGAAGCCGAATGCTTCAAACTTGGCACTGAGGTCACCGAGGCTCATTATTTCGTCGGTCGTACCGTCATAGCAGAGACGGTTGCGGTCGATTATGACAGTAAAGTTTGAGAGCCTGAAATGTGCAGCGGACATCAGTCCCTCCCATATCGAGCCCTCATTGAGCTCACCGTCGCCCATAAGGACATATATATGATTTGTCAGACCGCGCTTCCGGGCGCTGAGTGCCTGACCGATACCAACAGATATCGCCATTCCGAGACTTCCGCCGGAATACTCAACTCCTATCTCCGGAGCATAGGGGTAACCTATGAGCCGGCTGCCGTCGGTGCAGTAGGAGCATATCTCGTCCCTGCTGATAAGACCTGCTTCGGCAAGTGCCGGAAAATGAGCGAGCGTACAGTGGTTCTTGCTTATGAGCAGCCTGTCTCTCTCCGGAGCGAGAGGCTTATCGGGGAAGAGTTTCAGGACGCTGCCATAGAGGACAGCCATTATCTCCATACAGGAAAAACCGCCGCCGATATGCGCTCCCTTAGGACCTGCTGCCTTTATCATTTCAAGCGCGCCGAGCTTCATACGCCTGGTCATCGCTTTGAGTTCACTGATCTCAGTAATAGAAGTATTCATTGCCTGCCTCCGTCCAGAACGAGAATGTGTCCCGTCATATATGAAGCCTTGTCCGACGCGATATAGACTGCCGCCTCAGCGACCTCTTCCGGCTTGCCGGTCCTGTCAAGGCTCATTTTTTTCCTTACCTTTTCAAGCTCCTCCGGCGACTTATATATCCCCATATCAGTGTCGATAAGTCCGGGAGCTATACCGTTGACTCTTATGTTATATCTTCCGAGCTCCTTTGATACAGACTTGGTTATCCATATCAGGGCAGCCTTGCTCGAACCGTATGCAAGGTAGCCGGGATCGGTGTTAATTCCGCCGATAGAGCACATATTTATGATACAGCCGCCGTTCTGGCGCATCATTTTTCTTGCACACAGCTGCATTATCTGCACCTGTGCAAAAACATTCACCTCATAGACCTGCCTGAGAGTTTCAAGCGAGGTCATCGTAAAAAGTGCCCCGTGAGCCACTCCGGCATTGTTGACGAGTATATCGACCGGGAGCTTATCGCTGAATATCTCCTTCATACCTCCGGCGACCGCATTGCTGTCAGAGAGATCGAAGTACACCGGCTTTATCCAAATGCCGTATTTCTCAGCGAGCTGAGCCATATCTTTTTCAAAAGACTCGCTGAAGCTCCTTGCACACGCCCAGACATTAGCGCCGTTTTCAGCGTATTTTTCGACAATAGCGCGTCCTATGCCGCGGTTCGCACCGGTTATGACAGCATTTTTTCCATTCAGCATTATTATTCTCCTATCGAAGCAGCAATGTCCGGCAGCCCGGTTTCAGCCCGGGAGCTGTCCGTCATACCGCCTATCTTATCATTATACTTTACAAGGCTATGAGTGTATTATACCAAAAATCGTTTAAAATGTCAACTGTTACGGCGTTTTGCAGCGCCTTTCGCATAAAGTTTTAACATTTGATGCTGTACCGGCTGTTTTATGGACTATTCAGACTGCCGCCAGCAGTTCAATATATGCAAATCAAACAAAAATCAGCACATTAGCCATATCTGCGCAGTAATTTTTGTACTTATTAACGGTAATATCCGCGTGTGATAATTCATTGCGTTAACTTGACAATCCTGCGGTATAGTGGTATAATTAATGTATCCTCAATAGACGTCCTGTATATGCCCCGAATGGCGGCAGGACGCTTTCTGAATATGAATACGGAGATGAGTTCTGATATGCTATGGGATCTTGCTGAATTCGCGGATAATACCGCCGTCATAGACAACCGCGGCAACACCCTCACCTATGCCGCGCTGAAACACGAAACAGAAGCGCTCGCGCAAAAAATCGGCAGACGCTGTCTGGTGTTCTCGCTGTGCCGCAACGAGATCGGTTCACTCATAGGCTACATTGCTTTCCTCAACGGGAACATTCCTCCCGTTATGCTGAACAGCAGCCTTGATGAAGCCCTCCTCGCCGATCTGTTAGCTGCCTATTCTCCGGCATATATCTGGTGTCCGGAGGAACAGAAGGAGCAGTTTGTCGGTATGGAGGAGGTCTATGCTGCCTATGGGTATGCTCTGCTGAAAACAAACTTCAATAAGGAATATCCGCTGTACGATGAGCTCGGTCTGCTGCTCACGACATCGGGCTCAACAGGCTCACCGAAATTCGTGCGCCAGTCATACGCCAATATCCTCGACAACGCCCGTTCTATCGTAAAATACCTTGAGCTTGACGAGACCGAGCGTCCTATCACTACTCTTCCGATGAACTACACCTACGGGCTCTCTATCATCAACTCGCACCTGCTCGTCGGTGCCGCAATACTTCTCACTGACAAGGGCATTATGCAGAAGGAATTCTGGAGCTTCTTCAAGGAAAACGGCGCAACCTCTTTCGGCGGAGTGCCTTACACCTACGAAATGCTCGATAAGCTGCGCTTTTACAGAATGGAGCTGCCAACTCTCAGAACTATGACTCAGGCAGGCGGAAAGATACTCCCCGACCTGCACGAAAAGTTTGCAAAATACGCCGAAGAAACCGGCAGGCATTTTGTCGTTATGTACGGTCAGTGCGAGGCTACCGCGCGTATGGGCTATCTTCCGCCCGAAAAAGCCGTTGAGAAGAAGGGCTCTATGGGCATTGCCATTCCCGGCGGAAAATTCCGCCTTATCGACGTAAACGGCTGCGATATCACACAGCCGCATACTACCGGCGAGCTCGTTTACAACGGCAAAAACGTCACCCTCGGCTACGCAGAATGCGGCGACGACCTCATAAAGGGAGACGAGCGCGGCGGCGTCCTTGAGACCGGCGATATGGCTCAGTTCGACGAGGACGGCTACTTCTACATAGTCGGCAGAAAAAAGCGTTTCCTGAAGATATACGGCAACCGTGTCAACCTCGACGAGATAGACCGTATGATAAAGGGCGAATTCTCCATTGAAGCCGCAAGCACCGGCACTGATGACCATATGTACATCTTTGTGACCAACGAAAAATACTCTGACAGTGTCCTTGAATTTGTCGTTCGCAAGACCAGACTCAATGCAGCTGCATTCAAGGTCATCGTAATTGATGAGATACCCAAGAATGATGCCGGAAAAACGCTCTACAAGGAGCTTACAAAATACTATGAATAGACCGCAGCTTTTCTGTTTCACCTACGCAGGCGGAAAATCAGATTTTTTCAGGATAATCGAAAATGATCTCCCGGACATCGAGCTTGTCGCCCCCGAATATCCCGGTCACGGCACAAGGCACAGTGAGCCTCTCCTGTACGATTTCAATGAGCTTGCCGACGATGTGTTCAGGCAGTTCAAAGAGAACTGGAACGGCGGCAGCTACGGCTTGTTCGGCTACAGTATGGGCACGATAACGCTCATCGAAGTCCTGCGGAGGATAATCAGCAGCGGCATAAAGCTGCCGGACAGTGTATTTCTCGCAGCTCACGAGCCCCGTACCAAGCGTGAGCTCTCAGGCTTTGAGAAAAATGAGCTCGACGATAAAGTCAAGGAACGCACGATCGCTTTCGGAGCAGTCCCCGACAAGCTCGCCGAAAGCAAGCTCTTCTGGAGGATATACCTCCCCCTTTACCGCGCTGACTACACTATGATAGGCAGATACCGCTTCGAGGAGCTCGACCTCAGGACAGATATTCCGGCGGCTGTTTTCTATTCAGAACCCGATTCGCCGCTGAGCGAGATGATGAAGTGTAACGACAGGTTTAGTCAGAAATGCAGCTTTCAAGAGTTCTCC
>ODAI012442107.1_pt1 | contig 15661 bp, 10 predicted proteins | sample 1539321 | NCBI WGS metagenome assembly ODAI01 (sample SAMN02144231, study PRJEB22623) | gut metagenome | biome: sheep rumen | host: Ovis aries | place: New Zealand
CCAGATGTGGCGGGTCTCCTGCGGCTGGCCCATGAAATGGCAGACGGCCGCGTCTTCGGGAAGTTCAAAGTAGAAATACACCTCCATCCGGCGGTCATGGGTATGGGCGGGCATGGTGTTCCATGTGCTGCCGGGAGCGAGCTCGGTCATGCCCATCTGCAACTGGCAGCAGGGGACTACTTCCTTGACCAACAGGCGGTTGATGGTCCGCTCATTGCTTTCTTCCAGGCTGCCCAGGTGCATGACGACCGCATCCTTCTTCGAAACCTGCCGGATGCCGGTCTCGCGGTGGGCCGGGGCGGAGTTGAAATAGAAACGGGCGGGATGCGCCGGATCGTTGCTCCGGAAGATGACGTCCCGGTTGCCGCGGCCGACATAGAGGGCCTCCTTGTAGGGAATCTCGAAGCATTCGTCGCCGACCTGGACGGTTCCGGTGCCGCCGACATTGATGATGCCGAGTTCGCGCCGCTGGGTGAAATAATCTGCACGGAGGATGTCCGGGGCCTTCAGGACCAGGTCTTCCTGCACCGGCACGGCGCCGCCGGCGATGATCCGGTCGAACATGGAATAGACCATGTTGATCTCGTCCGGGACCATGATATTTTCTACGAGATAATGCTTGCGCAGGGTAGCGGTGTCATAGTGCTTCGCATCGTCCTGATGCGAAGGATAGCGTACTTCGCAGTTGATTTTCATATGATGCACAGTGATTTACGGTTGTTTTCCGATATAGGCGAGGATGCCGCCGTCGACGTAGAGGATGTGGCCGTTGACGAAATCCGATGCTTCCGAAGCGAGGAAGACGGTCGGGCCCGCCAGGTCTTCCGGCGTACCCCACCGGCCGGCCGGCGTCTTGGCGATGATGAAACTGTCGAAGGGATGACGGCTGCCGTCCGGCTGCGTCTCGCGCAGGGGAGCGGTCTGCGGCGTGGCGATATATCCCGGTCCGATGCCGTTGCACTGGATGCCCAGCGCCCCGTACTCGGAGGCGATGTTGCGGGTCAGCATCTTGAGGCCGCCCTTGGCGGCGGCATAGGCCGAAACGGTCTCGCGGCCCAGTTCGGACATCATCGAGCAGACGTTGATGATCTTGCCGCGGCCCTTGGCGATCATGCCGGGAAGGACGGCCTTGGCGACGATGAAAGGAGCCGTCAGGTCGATGTCGACCACCTGGCGGAATTCGTCCACTGCCATCTCATGCATGGGAATCCGTTTGATGATGCCGGCGTTGTTGACCAGGATGTCGACCGGACCGAGGGGCCGGGCGATGTCGGCGACCATGTCCTGCACCGCTTTCTCATCGGTGACGTCGCAGATGTACCCTTTGGCGTCGATGCCTTTTTCCTTGTAGGCGGCCAGGGCGGTTTCGAGGTGATCCTGCCGGCGGCAGTTGAAGGCGATACGGGCTCCGGCACCGGCGAGGGCCTCGGCCATGGCAAAACCAATGCCGTATGCGGCACCTGTCACAAGGGCGGTCTTGCCCTCCAGGGAGAAGAGTTGATTGCTTTTTTCCATAGTATACAAAGATAGTGATTCTTCGTCGATTTGCCCGTTCCCGGTTGTCTTTTTCCGCCTTGTCCGACGTGTTTTTTCCGGTTTTGTTCCCGTCGTTCTGCAAAATCGCATTGTGTCCGTCCACACATTCTTGGAAATAATGCGTACTTTTGTAAGGCATCCCCGAAAAAAATCATTAACTTAGAGCCTGGTTCCGTAAAATTTGTTGGATATGGAGAAATATATTTTAGCCTTGGATCAGGGGACCAGTTCGTCCCGTGCCATTGTCTTTGACCACCGGGGAGGAATCCGTTCGGTGGCCCAGATGGAGTTTACCCAGTATTTTCCGCAGCCCGGCTGGGTCGAACATGATCCGATGGAGATCTGGTCTTCCGAGGCTGCCGTGATCGCCGAGGCCATCTCCCGGATCGGCATCAACGGGAAGGACATCGCCGCCATCGGCATTACCAACCAGCGGGAAACCACGGTCGTATGGGATGCGCGTACCGGCGCTCCGGTCTGCCATGCCATCGTGTGGCAGGACCGGCGGACCTCCGACTACTGCGATACCCTGAAGGCGCAGGGCTTGGCGGAGATGATTCGGGAAAAGACGGGCCTGCTGATCGATGCCTATTTCTCCGGGACGAAGATCAAGTGGATCCTGGACCATGTGCCGGGTGCGCGGGAGAAAGCCGAGGCCGGCCATCTGCGGTTCGGTACGGTCGACAGTTGGCTGGTCTGGCAACTGACCCGCGGGGAAGTGCATGTCACCGATGTCTCCAACGCTTCCCGGACCATGCTCTTCAACATCCATACGCTCCAGTGGGACGAGGACTTGCTGCGGTTGCTGGACATCCCCCTGTCCATGATGCCTGCCGTCCGTTCGTCTTCCGAGGTCTACGGCTATACGAAGACGACCATCTTCGCGCACGAAGTCCCGATCGCGGGCATTGCCGGCGACCAGCAGGCCGCCCTGTTCGGTCAGATGTGTACGGCGCCGGGATCGGTCAAGAATACCTATGGAACAGGCTGTTTCCTGCTGATGAATACGGGGGAGCGTCCGATCCGTTCCCGCAACAACCTGCTGACGACGGTCGCCTGGAAGATCGGGGACCGGGTCGATTATGCCCTGGAAGGTTCCATTTTCGTCGGCGGCTCCGCCGTGCAATGGCTCCGGGACGGACTGGGCATCATCCGGTCTTCGTCGGACATCGAGGCCCTGGCCGCGTCGGTCCCTGACAACGGCGGCGTCTATTTCGTTCCTGCTCTGACCGGCATGGGAGCTCCCTACTGGGATCCGTATGCCCATGGCGTCATCTGCGGACTGACCCGCGGGTCGACCGCTGCCCATATCGCCCGGGCGGCCCTGGAAGGGATCGCATTCCAGACCATGGACATCGTCCGGGCCATGGAGAAAGATGCCGGCATCTGCCTGATGGAACTGAAGGTGGACGGCGGCGCCAGCCGCAACAACCTGATGATGCAGTTCCAGGCGGATGTCCTGGGGACTTCCGTCATCCGTCCGGAGGTGACGGAAACGACGGCGCTGGGCGCCTGCTATCTGGCAGGGCTTGCGGTCGGTTATTGGGAATCGCTTGACGAAGTCCGCAATCAGTGGAAGGCGGAACGGACGTTCCGGCCTTCCGGTGCAGACATGTCACCCCTGATACGGGGTTGGGAAGACGCCGTTTCCCGGACGGTTACCAGATAATTTCCTTCGGAATGGAAATCATGGTCTTTTCGCGGGTGGCCCGGTCTCCCAGCAGGGCGAGAAGCGTGGACCAGTAGGCCTCGTCCACGATCTTGTCCGGCTGGGGCTCGCGCAGGGGTGCGGTCTGCGGCGTGGCGATATAGCCGGGGCCGATGCCGTATGCGGCACCGGTCACCAGGGTTACTTTCCCATCTAAGGAGAAGAGCGTATTGATGTTTTCCATAATATACAAATAGTCAATCTTTGCCGGATTCCCTATCCTCAGGTACTCTTTTTTGACCCTTCCGGCAGTTTGTCTTGAAAACTTTTCTGTTTTTATGAAAAAATAATATGTGTTCGAACACACTAAATGAAAAAATTCTTATATTTGCAAAGGAGGAAGTCCTCCGTCCGGATAACAATTGAATTAGTATCAGTATATTATGGAAAACCTGTTTGACATCAAAGGAAAGGTCGTTGTGATGACCGGCGCCTGCGGCGTGCTGGGATCGACGATCGTCAAGTATTTCGCAGCCCAGGGCTGCAAAGTCGTCCTGCTGGACCTGGAGCGTGTGGCGGAAAAAGGTGCGGCGTTGGTCGCCGACATCAAGGCTGCCGGCGGAGAAGCGATGTTCCTCCCGACCAACGTATTGGATGAAAAGATCCTGGAGGCCAATCTGGAAGAGATCCTCAAGGCATACGGGACCATCGACATCCTGCTCAATGCGGCCGGCGGCAATATGGGACCGGCCAATGTCCAGCCCGAGCAGACCATCGCCGACCTGGACATCGATGCGATGAAGAAGGTTTGCGAACTCAACATCTTCGGCACCGTGATCCCGACCAAGGTATTTGTCAAGCCGATGGTCGCCCAGAAGAAGGGCGCCATCATCAATTTCTGCTCCATGTCCTCTTTCCGTCCGCTGACCCGCGTGGCCGGATACGGCATCGCCAAGGCAGGCATGGCCAGTTGGACCCAGTGGCTGTCCGGTGAACTGGCCCTGAAATTCGGAGAAGGAATCCGCGTCAATGCGATCGCTCCGGGTTTCCTGCTGACCAACCAGAACCGCACCCTGCTGACCAACCCGGACGGCAGCCTGACGGATCGTTCCCACAAGATTCTGGGCCATACGCCGTTCGGCCGCTTCCTCGAGCCGGATGAACTGGTAGGCGCCCTGCATTATCTTGCCTGCGACGCCTCCAAGGGCGTGACCGGTACCATCGCGGTCGTTGACGGTGGCTTCAATACTTTCAGCATCTAAGAGCCATGTATCTGATGAGACAAAGCTGGCGCTGGTATGGTCCGGGCGATCCCGTGACCCTTGACAACATCCGCCAGGCAGGCGTGACCGATATCGTCAGCGCCCTGCATCATGTCCCGAACGGGGAAGTATGGACCGTGGAAGAGATCCGCAAGCGCCAGGCGCAGTGTGCGGAGAAAGGCCTGGTCTGGAGCGTCGTGGAGAGCGTACCGGTCCATGAGCATATCAAGACCCGGGAAGGAAACTACCTCCAGTATATCGAGAATTACAAGCAGAGCATCCGGAACCTGGCTGCGTGCGGCATCCATTGCATCACCTACAACTTCATGCCGGTCCTGGACTGGACCCGCACGAACCTTTCCTATGAGATGCCGGACGGCAGCCGCGCCCTCCGTTTCGAACGGGCGGCTTTCCTGGCCTTCGACCTGTTCATCCTGAAACGTCCCGGTGCCGAGAACGAATACACGCCGGAGGAAATCGCCAAGGCGAAGGCGCGCTATGACGCGATGGACGATGCTGAAAAAGCATTGATTACCAAGAATATGATTGCCGGACTGCCGGGAAGCGAAGAGAGTTTTACCCTGGACCAGTTCCAGGCTGCGCTCGACCGCTACAAGGGGATTGATGCCGAGCAGCTCCGTGCCAACCTGATCTTCTTCCTGCAGCAGGTCTGCCCGGTCTGCGACGAGGTGGGTTCCCGCATGGTCATCCATCCGGACGATCCTCCGTACCCGATCCTGGGCCTTCCGCGCATCATGAGCACGGCCGAGGATTTCCGCAAACTGATTGCCGCCGTTCCGAACCCGTCCAACGGCCTGAACCTCTGCACCGGTTCGCTGGGTGTGCGTGCCGACAACGATTGCCCGGCCATGATGCGGGAGTTTGGCGACCGGATCGATTTTGTGCACCTGCGCAGCACCAAGCGGGACGAAGAAGGCAATTTCTTCGAAGCGAACCTGCTGGAAGGAGACGTCCCGGTCTATGAAATGATGAAAGCCGTCCTGGAAGTGGAGCAGAAGCGTCATTTCCGGATCTTCCTGCGTCCGGACCATGGCCACCAGATGTGCGACGACCTGAACCGCAAATCCAATCCGGGCTATTCCTGCTACGGCCGTCTCCGCTCGCTGGCGGAACTCCGTGGCGTGGAACATGCCATTGCAATGACATTATATGCGCATGAATCGTAAAATGAAATGGATGGGAGCCTGCCTTGCCCTGCTGGGTGCGGTCTCCTGTTCCTCCGGCCTGACCGATACGGTCAGCGTGGAAGGAGGACAACTCCAGGGTGTCCTGACGGACGATCCGGAGGTCATGGTTTTCAAGGGTATCCCGTATGCCGCACCGCCGGTGGGAGACCTACGCTGGGCGAATCCGCAGCCTGTCATTCCGTGGCAGGGTGTCAAGGTCGCCGATACGTTCGGAAATCCTTCCGTCCAGCGCGGCCGGCAGCCGGGCTCGTTCTATTACAAGGAATTCCAGCCGGAGCCGCTTCCTCCGACAAGTGAAGACTGCCTGTTCCTGAATGTCTGGGCTCCGGCCAAGACGGTAGGACATGCCGAGGCCAAACTCCCGGTTGCCCTGTGGATCCACGGCGGTGCCTATATGGGCGGTTGTGGCAACGATGTCGCCTTCGATGGCGAGGCCTGGGCCGAGCGTGGCGTCATCCTCGTTACGATCAACTATCGCTTGGGCATGCTCGGGTTCTTTTCCCATCCTGAACTTTCTGCCGAAAACGGCTATGGCGGTTCCGGTAACCAGGGTATCTACGATCAGCTCGCTGCCATCCGGTGGGTTCATGACAACATTGCCGCTTTCGGCGGAGATCCGGCCCAAATTACGATCATGGGCCAGAGCGCAGGTGCCGGCAGTGTGAAAACACTGGTCGCTTCTCCGCTTGCAAAAGGCCTTGTCAGCAAGGCGATTATCCAGAGCGGCGGCGGTTTGGGCAACTTCCTGGACAGCGGTTCCAGCCAGGTCCCGTATAGCGTTTATGATGAACGCGGAAAGAAGATCATGGATGATGCGGGTTTCGATACGCTCGAGAAAATGCGTAAAGCCTCGCTGGAGGAACTTGCAGCGGTACCTGTCGGTATGGGTGGACCGCATCCGGACGGGAACCTTGTCACCATGAGCTTTGATGAAGCTGCCCGTGCCGGTAAACTGCTGGATATCCCTTATATGATTGGTAGCAACGGAAATGATATGGGTGACATGCGGGAAAGCATCAATGCCTTCTGCGCCCTTCGCGCCGGGCAGAGCGAGCAACCGGCTTACGAATACTATTTCGACCGCAAGCTTCCCGGGGATGATGAAGGTGCCTTCCACTCAGCCGAGTTGTGGTATATGTTCCATACGCTCGGCCGTAGCTGGCGTCCTTTTACCCAGCATGATTATGACCTCAGTGAAAAGATGATGGATTTCTGGACAAATTTTGTCAAATATGGAAATCCGAACGGAAAAGATGTCGATGGCGGGTGGAAAGCCTACACCACGGCCGACCCGTACGTCGAGCAACTGCAGTAAACAATTCTCTTCAATGAAAAGGCGTGCGGAATCCGCACGCCTTTTCCCGTTTTACGACCCTACTGCTTGTAATAGGGGAGATTCTCCCGGACCAGGATATCGATCGGCATGAGTTGGTGCAGGACCTTTTCCGGTTGCCTGTACAGCAGGCAGTTGATCAGCGAGCGGACGGCCTCGAAGCCTTGCCGTTCCGGATTCTGGCAGAGCAGGAAGGAAATGCGCCTTTCTTGCAGGGCCCGGACGTTCCCGACCGTCATATCGAAACAGGCAATCCGTATGTCATGGTTCAACGGATTGTCCTGGAGGTATTTCGCGATGATGTAACCCCGGGAATTCAGGATGGCGATGCCTTTGACTCTCGGATTGTCCCGCAGGAAGGTGCTCAGGCTTTCGTTGTCGTCCGGAGTGAGGGGAGAGAAGAATTCTTTCCGGATGCGGTCCGTCTTTCCGACTTCGGCCAGGTATTCCCGGAATCCTTCCTCCCTTTCGACGGTGTTGTGGGACGGTTCCGTTCCGATCCGCCGGGCCATCAGGAGCGCAATCTCCGCATCATCCGGCAAAATGGCGTGGAACAGGTTCGCCATCAACCGGCCGCAGGCTTTCTGGTCGGTCGTGAATGTCGCCCAGGGATGGGTCCCGTCGATGGTAGAATCGACAAAAACGTACGGGATGTTCTTCTCGTCGAGCTGCTGGCAGAAGGTCAGCGTCTCCGACATGAAGGTCGGTCCGATGATGACGGCATCCGGGGACAGGTCCGCCACCGATTCGAAAGTCGACCGGCAGGAGTATACGTCGAACTGGTTGTAAGGGAACCAGATACAGCGGATGTTGATGTCGGCGTACTCTTTCAGGGCCGATTCGATTCCATTGCGGATCGAGCCCCAATACTCACCGGGACTGAAGGTCGGGATGGCGATGACGATGGTGAATTCTTTCCGGAAAGAAATGGCGGAAGCATGGATGTTCATCTTGTAATCCACTTCTTTCAGGACCTGTTCGACTTTCGCCCTGCTTTTTTCGGAGACTTTTCCCCGGTTGTGCAGAATCCTGTCCACCGTACCTGCCGATACGCCGGCCATTTGTGCAATATCCTTGATTTTGACTTGTTTTGCCATAATCCTGTGCGAATTCTCCCAAAAATAGTCAAAATCTGCAGAAAATAAACAAAAACGGGGGTTAATTTTGTTTATTTTATGTACGAACACACGATTTGGGCGCCTGTCATCCCTTCCGCCGAGACTTTCAGTTCGACCATACCCGGTTTTCCGGTCCCTTGCAGGAGAATCTGCGCCAGTCCGTTGTAGGAGCAGGTCTGGAAGGTACGGGCCATGGGATCATCCGGACGTTCCTTTTCCTGCCAGGCGGAGTCGCCGTTGCCGACGCCCAGGATCCTTGCCGGACCGGAAACGGTCAGGGTCAGGTTTTCGCAGGCATCGGGGACGAAACGCCCCTGGCTGTCCAGCAGCCGGACCGTGCAGACAGCCAGGTCCCGGCCGTCCGCTTGGATTTCGCTGCGGTCTGTCTCAATCCGGATCTGTTCCGCCGGACCGCTCGTTTCCACGGTTTCTTCCAGGACTTTCCGTCCCTTGCTGTAGCCGACGGCCCGGATGCGGCCGGGCCTGTAGACGGCTGTCCAGCTGAGGTGACCGTTGGCCGGCATCTTCTTGCGTCCCAGTTTCCTGCCGTTGACCGTCAGTTCGATCTCGTCGCAGTTGCTGTATGCCCAGATCTCGACGGATTCGCCTTCATGGCCTTGCAGATTCCAGTGGGGGAGAATGTGCAGGACCGGTTCCTGCGTCCACCATGCCTTCAGGTACCAGGCCTCGTCTTTCGGGAAACCGCAGTAATCCAGGATGCCGAACTGGCTGCCCGTCGCCGGGAATTCCAGCGGATTGGGCTCTCCCCGGTAGTCGAAGCCCGTCCACCAGAACAGTCCGCCCAGCCAGGGCCTTTCCGCATAGAATTTCCATCCGCGTTCGATGACGTTCAGGGAACTGTCCCGCGCATCCGGCGCCCGGTTGAGGGCGGGCATGTGTCCGCCGGCCGCATCCTCGAAATAGACGCCTCGCGTTCCGCAGCCCGTCGTCTCTTCGCTGCCCACGGCTTTCCGCTGCGGATAATCCTTCCGGAGCTGGTCGATCGGATTCTGCATCAGGTAGTTGTAACCGGCTACATCGGCCGGAACGATGATGTTGGGTCCCGAACTGGTCGCTACGCTCATCGGCCGTGTCGGATCGAACCGGTGGCAGTATTCCCGCATGGTTTCGGCGATCTTGCGGCCTTTGTCGTTCCATTCCAGGCCCCATTCTTCGTTGCCGACGCTCCACAGGATGACGGACGGATGGTTGCGGTCCCGTTCGATCATCCGCCGGAGAAGCCGGATGTGTTCTTCGTTGACACCCATCAGCCGGTTTTCCTCCATCACGAGGATTCCCAGGCTGTCGCAAAGGGCGAGCAGGGCCGGATCCATCGGGTTGTGGCTGGAGCGGATGGCATTGACGCCGAGGGATTTGAGTTGCCGGATGCGCCAGGCGTGAAGGGCGTCCGGGATGGCTGTCCCGACGCCGGCATGATCCTGATGCAGGTTGACGCCTTTGATTTTCAACGGTTTGCCATTGAGTAGAAAGCCTTTGTCCGCATCGAAAACGGCTTCCCGGATGCCAAACGTCGTATCGTAGGTATCCACTTCTTTCCCGTCTCGTACGACGACGGTGCGGAGGGTGTAGCAATAAGGCTGCTCCGGGCTCCAGAGCCGCGGCTGTCCGTCGATGTGCATCACAGCTTTGGCGGAGCCTGTTTCCCGGGCCTGCAGCGTGGTTTTCTGTCCCATGACGGATTGCAGGACCTGCCCCTTCTCATCCAGCAGGATGTGCCGCAAACTGACCGCGGCGGACGCGGCGGAGGCGTTGGTCATCCGGGTTTCAATCGTCACGGAGGCTTTGTCGTACGGCGCCTTTACGTCGGCATGGACAAACGTACCGAACGGGGCGACATGGACCGGATCCGTCTTCTCCAGCCAGACATGGCGGTAGATGCCGGCTCCTTCATAGAACCATCCTTCTTCCAGCGTCGCATCAACCCGGACCGTCACGAGGTTGTCTCCGCCGTAGTTGAGGTATTCGGAGATGTCGTAGACCTGGGTCGCATAGCCGGACGGCTCATGCCCCAGGTAGAATCCGTTGACCCAGATGCGGGCATCCCGGAAAATGCCGTCAAATTGGATAGCAATGTGTTTGCCTTCGTCATCTGCAGGAATGCTGAAGGTCTTCCGATACCATCCGACACTGGTCTCCGGGTACTTGTATCCCACGGTCTTGTATCCGTGGCTGTGGCTGGCTTCACGGGCGAACGGCAGGTCGACGACCCAGTCGTGGGGCAGGTCGATGTGTTTCCACGCTGCCGGCCATTTCGCCTTGTCAAAATCGGGCGAGTAGGGCCCCGCATTGTGGATGGAGGCCGCTTTGGTCAGGTAGTTGAAATACTCGGTCCCGCAGCCGAAATCCCGGGCGGGATCGCCGGCATGGCCGAAAGCGAATTCCCAGTCCTTGTCGAAGCGGATGCGTTCCCGGCCGGCCCATGCCGGCAGGGACAGGAGGGACAGGGTCAGGATGCTAAGCAGGATTCTTTTCATGCGAAAGTGTCTTACAGGGTCAGCAAAGTGGCCACATCGTGCCGTTCCCCGACAATCCAGAGGACGTCGCCTTCGGAGAAGGGGACATGGACATCGGGTGAATGGAGTTCGCCGTCTTCGGTCTCCACGCCGGCGATGAGGCAGTGGTATTTGTTGCGGATGCCGCAGTCCCGCAGCGTCTTTCCCAGGAAGGGGGAGTTGCCGTGGATCGGCAGCTGGCGGAGGATCATTTCGCTGTCCTGGATCGTATCTTCGTTGACCGGCGTCGTCGTCCGGGCGATTTCCGCCCCGAAGGTCTCCATTTCCGTATCGGTGCCGATGACCTGGATCCGGTCGGAGGGATAGATCCGGTCCGCGGCCTTCGGGATGTTGATCCGCCGGTTGCCGCGGAGGATGGAGACGACGTGGATGCCGAACTGCTGGCCGAAATTCAGCTCGGCCAGGGTCTTTCCGGCCCACGGAGAATCGGACGGAATGTCGAAGTCTGCCAGATGCAAATCCTTGGACATCAGGCGGCTGGCATATTCCGGACGTTTTTCTCCCAGGTATTCCGCCCGGATTTCACGGGCACGCAGGTTGCCTTGGAAGGTATGCTCGATCCGCAGCGACTGGCGTTTGATGAAGCGGTTGAAGATCATGAAAAGCGCAATGGCGACGGCCAGGATGAATACCAGGATGCCCGAGCGGTGGAAGAGGTGGAAGAGAACATAGAAGATGAAGGCCATGGCGAGCATGACGCGGATGACGACCGTCGCGACGAGCGGTGCACGGTTGGCGCGGTTTTTCCAGAGGGCCTGGAATTCCACGGAACGCAGTTTCTTGATCATCATGGACCGCAGCATCGGCGCGATCATCAGCAGGATGAGGATTGCGGAAACGATGGAACCCCAGATGCCGGGCAGCCATTCCTGCAGTTTCGGAACGCCCCACTGGAAGGCGAGGCCGATGATCGCGATGCAGACGATGCCGTAGATGACGCAGTTCTTGATAATGGCGGTCAGATAGGTCTTCCAGTGGCTCTCTGCCGTGACGCTCGGCGTACCGGAGCCGTTGGCGTAGCGGTCCAGCAGGGCCTTGATCCGGGTCGGAAGATGCTTGTCCACGAAGGCGTAGGCGGGTTCGGCGAGCCGGATCATGTACGGCGTCAGGAAGATGGTGATGACCGATACGGCAACGACGATGGGGTAGAGGAAGTCGCTGGTCACGCCGAGGGATACGCCCAGACCGGCGATGATGAAGGCGAATTCACCGATCTGCGTCAGGCTGAATCCGCTTTGCATGGCGGTCTTGAGGTTCTGGCCGGAGAGCAGGACGCCGATGGTGGCGAACGTCGCCTGGCCGACCAGAACGGTCAGGGTGATGGCGAGGATCGGACCGGCGTACTTGACGATCATGGCCGGATCGACCATCATGCCGACGGACACGAAGAAGATGGCGCCGAACAGGTCCTTGACCGGTGTGACGATGCGGTCGATGTGTTCCGCCTCGACGGTCTCCGCAAGGATGGAACCCATGATGAAGGCGCCGAAAGCGGCGGAGAAACCGAGTTTGGCGGCGACGACGACCATGCCGAAGCAGAGGCCGAGGGCGACGACCAGCAGTGTCTCGTCGTTCATCAGCGTACGGGTCCGGCGGAGCAGCTGCGGGATCAGGTAGAGTCCGACGACGAACCACAGGATGATGAAGAACAGCAGTTTCCCGATGCTCATCAGCAATTCGCCGCCCTCGAAACTGTTGCTGACGGCGATGGTCGACAGGATGACCATGAGCAGGACCGCCAGGATGTCCTCCAGAATCAGGATGCTCAGTACCAGCCCCGTGAACTGTTTTTTCCGCAGCCCGAGGTCATCGAAGGCCTTGTAGATGATAGCGGTCGAGGACATGGCGATCATGCCGCCGAGGAAAATGGCGTCCATGCGTTTCCATCCGAAGGAGGAACCGACCGTGATGCCGAGGAAGATCATGCCGAAGATGATGGTCAGGGCCGCGATGATGGCCGGGCCGCCCACCTTGACGATTTTCTTGAAACTGAATTCCAGTCCGAGGGCGAAGAGGAGGAAGATCACGCCGATATCGGACCAGACATGGATGCTGGCGGTATCGATGACGGACGGGGTCAGGGCGAAATGCGGGCTGGCGATGAAGCCGGCGACGATATAGCCCAGGACCAGCGGTTGTCCCAGTTTTTTGAAAATAAGCGCCATGACGCCTGCGCAGATCAGGATGAGCGCAAGGTCGGCGATGAGCGGAGCGAGTTCTGACATAGTCGTTGATCGGTCAATTCTTACAAAGATAAGAAAAATGCCCGTTTTTGGCTATCTTTGTATGGATAATGAATGACTTGCCATGTTGAAGCTGCTGACGCCCGTCGATGCCGGCCGGAGCCGGGTCGGACTCTCCTATGACGACCGGATCCTGGTCTTGGGAAGTTGTTTCGCCGACCACATCGGCCGGAAACTCCTCGAGGCCGGTTTCTCCGCCTGTGTCAACCCGTTCGGCACGTTGTACAATCCCGTATCGGTTTGCAACGCCGCATTCCGTCTGGCAGCCGGGACCCCGTTCTCGGAGGCCGATTGCGTGGAAGTGGGAGCGGGGAGCGGCTTGACCGGTTCATTCTGGCACCATACCCTGGCGGCCCGTCCGACCGCCGACGCTTTCTTGCAGGATGCGAATGCCGGCCTGGCCGCGGCTTCCGCATTCTTCCGGGAATGCAACAAAGTGATCCTGACGCTGGGTACCGCCTGGTGCTGGCGCAGCCGGGCAACCGGGGAAGTGGTGGCCAACTGCCTGAAACGTCCGGCGGCCGAATTCACCCGGGAACGGCTGACGGTCCCGGCGGTGACGGACCTTCTTGAAAAAATGGTAACCGCTTTCCCGGAAAAGCAGTTTATCCTGACGGTCAGTCCCATCCGCCATCTGAAAGAATCCGCGAATGGCAATCAAATCAGTAAGAGTATCTTACTCCTTGCCATCGAAAATTTGACTTCAAATCAGGAACTGGCTCCACGGCTGGATTATTTCCCGGCATACGAGATCCTGCTGGACGAATTGCGGGACTATCGCTGGTATGCCCCCGACCTGGTCCATCCCTCCGTCCCGGCAGTCGATTACCTATGGGAACGCTTCACGGACTTTGCCCTGGCCGAAGGAGAAAAAGAACAGCTCCTCGCTGCCGAGAAGCTGTTCCGTAGTTCGCAGCACCGTCCGCTGCATTAGCTTTTGTTCAATCGCGCTGTCAATCCTGCGGCCGAAAATAGTCAGGAGCGATACTCAGCCGCAGCAGACAAGTTCTTCGCTTGCGAAGGACGCAGGATGCGAGAATGGACTGAGCTCCGACTTTTTTTCGGCTGCAGGGTATCAAGCAGTTATCGGTTGAAAGCCTCCAGTCCGGATTGCAGGAATTCCACAAAGCCGTCGACATCGAGATTGTATCCGCGGATCGGAACCAGCAGGTCGCCGTCGGTGCCGAGCAAGGCGTAGTTCGGCTGGGCATTGACGTTGAAACGGGTCCTGACTATATAGGAATTCTTTCTTCCTAAATCCTTAAGCACTTTTCCGTTATCCAACGTTACCCAATCTTTTTCTTCAAGTTTTGTCTTGTCATCCGTATGCAGGGCGACCATGACATAATCATTCTTCATGATCTCCAGCACCTTCGGATCGCTCCAGACCCGCGCCTCCATTTCCCGGCAGTTGACGCAGCCGTGCCCCGTGATATCCACGAAGACCGGTTTGCCCTCGCGTGCGGATGCGGCCAGTCCCGCCTCGATCGTCGAATACCCCTTGAGTCCGTGCGGCAGGTCCAGGTCCGTGTCGCCGGCTGTGTTCCCGGCGCTGACCGCCAGGGGACCGTCGGCGTGGCTGTACACCACAAAGTCCTGGGTCTCAATGGGCGGGAGGTATCCGGAAAGGGCTTTGAGCGGGGCGCCCCACATGCCCGGAATGAGGTAGACGACAAAGGAGAAAACACCGATGACCAGCGCCAGGCGGAATACCGAGAGGGGTTTCTGCTCCGGGCTGTCGTGCGGGAACTTGATCTTGCCCAGCAGGTACAGGCCCAGCAGGGAGAAGACCACGATCCAGATGGCCAGGTAGATCTCCCGGTCCAGCAGGCCCCAGTGATACGTCTGGTCCGCGACGCTGAGGAACTTGAAACCGAGCGCCACTTCGATGAAGCCCAGCACGACCTTCACGCTGTTCAGCCAGGCACCGCTCTTCATCTTCGTCAGCAGGGACGGGAACATGGCCAGGATCGTAAACGGCAGGGCGAAGGCGATGGAGAAGGCCAGCATCGTGACCATCGGGGTCCAGAACTCTCCCTGTGTGGACTTGATCAGGACCGAGCCGACGATCGGACCGGTGCAGGAGAAGGAGACCAGCACCAGGGTAAGGGCCATGAAGAAAATGCCGGCGAGGCCTTTCTTGTCGGAATTCTTGTCGCTCTTGTTGACCAGCGAAGAGGGGAGCGTGATCTCGAACGCCCCGAAGAAGGAAGCCGCGAAGATCATGAACACGGCGAAGAAGATCAGGTTCGGCAGCCAGTGCGTAGCCAGCCAGTTGAAGATGTCGGCCGTGACGGCATCGCCGCCCACGATCCGGGTGACCAGGATGATGATGCTGATCGGAACGGTGTAGAGCAAGACGATGAACAGGCCGTACATGAACGCTTTGAAACGGCCGGCCGCAGGGGAGGAGGATCCCTTCATGAAAAAGGAGATCGTCATCGGCACCATCGGGAAAACGCAGGGGGTCAGCAGCATCGCAAAGCCCCATAAAATGGCTTCGATGATCAGTGCCCAGAGTCCGGAACGGCCTTCGCTGCCTTCTGAAGGGTCTTGGATGACTGTACTGTGGCTATCTGAGCTAACATCCTGATTAACATTGTTAGAAACATTATTGTTTAATGTTGTAACATTTTTGTTAACCTCATTTTCCGATGTTTTAGCCGCCGATTCCGGACCTTCCAGCGTCACGGAGAAGTCCCAGTCTTCCGGGTTGGCGCAGAACTGGTCGCTGCATCCCGTGAAAGTCACATACCCTACGGCCTTGCCCGTCTGACCG
>ODAI010164992.1_pt1 | contig 15660 bp, 11 predicted proteins | sample 1539321 | NCBI WGS metagenome assembly ODAI01 (sample SAMN02144231, study PRJEB22623) | gut metagenome | biome: sheep rumen | host: Ovis aries | place: New Zealand
CATTAATCTGTATGCCGTAAGAATTGTCTTGCGCGCATTAGGAGAAGTTGACTATGGGGTGTTCAACACAATAGCCGGTGTTGTACTTACCAGTTCATTTCTAATTACTACATTAGCCACTTCCATTCAACGATTCTATTCATATTCATTGGGCAAACAGGACACAGCCCGCCTGGCTAAAATTTTTACAGCCAGTATGAATATTATTCTGATACTAATAGTTGTCTTGATCATAGTTCTTGAGACATTTGGTCTTTGGTTTGTCAACACACAACTCACTATTCCAATCGAAAAGGTTAATACAGTACATTGGCTGTTCCATTTTGCCGTATTGAGCCTTTTTTTCTCATTTGTGCAGATACCATATACAGCAGCGATTTTTGCCCGTGAGCACATGGGGGCATTTGCCCTTATTTCCCTTTTTGAATGTTTAGGGCGTCTTTTGGTTGCCTTGCTTATTGGGAAAGTCATGGTATCCGATGGTCTGTTTTTCTATGGTGCAGGATTGCTCACAATAGCCGTTCTCGTCTTTATGGCGTATGTACTCTATAGCCGTTGCAACTTTGCAGAATGCCACTATAAGCGCGGAATAGAGAAAAATTTATACAAGGAACTTATATCCTTTTCTGGGTGGACTACCTATAGTGCAATCTCTGGCATGTCAATAGTCCACGGAAACACCATCCTGCTGAATATCTATTTCGGACCAGTTGCAGTAGCTGCGTATGCCATAGCAAACCAGATACACAACGCCATCACAGCTCTTGGCAATAGCATTGTCATTGCTTTTCGCCCAGCGATGGTAAAGGCATACGCGGAGAAGAATTTCACATATCTCGACACCCTTTTCTATGCTGGCAGCAAGTCTATATTGTACCTACTCCTATGCGTGTCAATACCTCTTGTCATAGAGATGCCTGCAATTCTTAACTTGTGGTTGGAAGAAACATCTAGTCAGATGATATTGTTTTCCCGTTTTTTCGTTGTTTTTATGATATTGTTGATGATGCAATGCCCAATAACAACCATCATACAATCAACAGGAGAAATAAAGCATTACTCATTATATGTAGACAGCATTACTCTTCTGAGCCTGCCTATCTCATGGCTACTCTATAGTTTGGGAGCACCCGACTACAGTTGTTTTCTGTCAATGATTACATTATTTATTATAGCCCATATCGTTAGGCTTGTCTGTCTAAGCTATCGTTATGAAAGATTCTCTTACACAGAATATGGCAAGACGATTCTTTTGCCAGGCTTAATCGTTAGCACTTCATCTTTAGCTGTTGCATTTTTTGTCCACAGACAATCAGATTCTACAATAATGGATTTTCTCTCTGTTTCGGCAGTATCTGTAACAGTAACACCCTTGCTCGCATACGCCATTGGTCTGTCTCGTCAGGAAAGATTAATGCTACAAACTTTTGTAACAAATTATTTTAGGCATAAATAGCTTATGACAACAGGATATATAGTCATAGGATTGTTCGTCATCACCGTCATCATTTCACTTCTCGAACGTTATTTTGGCAGTTACAAGAAACCTGTCTACGTGGCTCTCGGTGTCATATTGATGCTTGTTGCCGGTTTTCGCGAAGTCGGCATAGACCCAGATTCTGTTAATTATGAATACACATTTCTCAAGAGCGATAACGCGTCATCAAATATGACAGATAGTATAGAGATTTCCTATTTATGGATTTCTTCTTTTATAAACTTCTTCACAAATGACGTGCATTTCTTGTTTTTGTTCTATGCATTCTTGGGTATCACATTCAAGTTCATTGCTTTTCGGCGGCTTTCTGAGTTATGGTTCACTCCCGTAGTAGTCTATATAAGCTATTACTTCATAGCACATGAGATGATGCAGATTCGCACGGCAGTTCTTTCCGGTCTTTTCCTCCTAGCATTATGTTATCAGGCTGAAGGACGCCGTTGGGTTGCATTTTTTTTGATTCTTATTGGTTCGTTTTTCCATTATTCCGGTTTCATGTTGTTGCCTCTGCTTTTCCTTTCATCTGACTATATGTCACTTAAGAAGCGGCTTTTATGGGTAGCACTCATTCCTGCATCATACGTGGTCTTTTTTTTAGGAATCAGTATCATAATGTCATTGGACATTCCTCTAGTAGGAGCCAAACTCGCAAGTTATCAAAGTGTGGAAAATGCTGGCAACGGCGTTGGGTATGTGAATGTATTCCGTCCTTTGCATCTTTTTTCAATCGCCTTGTTGAGCTATCTAATGGTTTTCTACGATACCATTGTCAAACAAAGCAAATACTTCACATTGCTACTGAAAGTTTTCATTTTGGGCCTCTGTGCATACGAAATACTCGGATTCTTGCCTGTGCTAGCCCAGCGAGCGAATATGCTACTTCTTATCGTAACAATATCCCTATATACATATATCAGTTATACTTTTCTTCCTAAATGGGCTGCAATACTTATTGTTGTATTTGTTTCCTTTGTTTACTTAAACTACGGACTACCCCTCATCAGCACAAACCTTCTTTGGAACGGATAAATAATAAAAATCAAAATATGATTACACGCATCTACAATTTCATATTAATAAGGATATATACTTTCTGGCTACGTCCCAGTTTTTCTCATCTGGGCAAGAAGTCCCACATAGGATGGCGAGCAATGAAACTGAAAGGACTAAAGTATATTTCTATTATTATAGCGTCGTGACCCACGACATTCCTGCTTATTCCGTTGCTGCAGGCATACCTGCCAAGGTTATTAAACAGTTATAGGGCACCGTAAAAATCATCCACATTTATTTGGACGATTCAATTATTTTTCCTATCTTTGCAAATCATTAAGAAATACATTTAAAGTTATGGGTACATATATCAATATCGGCAATTCCGGGTTTCAAAGTGCAAGGAACAGCACCTATGTGGACAAGTCGGAGACGGTGGCTGTAATTAACAGCACTATCAACACCAAGCATCGTTTCAGCTGTGTGACACGCTGTCGTCGGTTTGGAAAGTCGATGGCAGCAGAAATGCTTTGTGCCTATTATGACCAGTCGTGCGACTCACGAAAACTTTTTGCTGATTTGAAAATTGCCCAAGAGACGTCCTTCGAGCAGCATCTTAACAAATACCCCGTCATATTCATAGATATGACATCCTTCGTCACACGCTATAAGGACGACACCATCATCCAGAATGTCAACAACGAGCTAAAATCTGATATTCATGCGGTCTATCCTGATGTGCCTGTTGAAGATGGTGACGACTTAATGTCATTGCTTATCCGCATCTCATCAGTTAAGCAATTACAGTTTTTCTTCATCATAGATGAATGGGATGCCATCTGCCGTGAGTTCAAGACCGGCACAAAAGCGATGGACGACTACGTCAATTGGTTGCGCCGCATGTTTAAAGACATCAATAGCAATAAAGTCTTTGCCGGTGTCTACATGACAGGCATCCTTCCAATCAAGAAATACAAGACCGAGTCGGCACTGAATAATTTTACCGAATATTCTATGGTGAACCCAGGCCGACTGGCTGGTTGCTTTGGATTTACGAAGTTGGAGGTAAAGAGCCTATGCGAAAGCGAGGGTGGCGACTTTGACGAAATGGAGAAATGGTACGATGGCTATAAGATAGGCAAAGAGCCGTCCATCTTTAACCCCAACTCTGTCATGCAGTCTCTATGGGAAGGACGTTGTCGCAGCTATTGGGCCAGCACAGGTGCCTACGATGCTGTTGCTGCATATATACAGATGAACTATGAAGGTCTGAAAGACGACATCGTAAAAATGCTTGGTGGCGGACGCTGTGCAGTAGACCCTACAGGTTTCCAAAACGACATGTCCATCATCCGTAGTAAAGATGACGTGTTAACGGTACTCATCCATCTAGGCTATCTAGCCTACGACTGGGACGCCAGCGAATGCTACATACCAAATCTTGAAGTAGCAGGAGAGATGGTCAATGCCGTCAAGAGCAACCACTGGGACGTTGTCGTCAATGCTCTTGATAAGTCAAAGCAACTATTACAGGCAGTTCTTGACAATGATGCCGAATCTGTAGCAAATGGTATTGATACTGCTCACGATGAAAATACAAGCATACTGAGCTATAACGATGAAAACTCATTGGCCTGCGTACTGAGTATTGCATTCTACGCAGCCCGAAAAGATTACATCATCCATCGCGAGTTAGCCACAGGAAAAGGGTTTGCCGACTTAGTACTTATTCCTCGCAAACAGGTTGATTCACCTGCCATCATCATAGAACTAAAATACAACCATGATGCCGATACCGCAATCAATCAGATTAAACGCAAGGAATACCCCGCCAAAGTAGTTCAATATACGAACAACCTCCTACTTGTAGGAATCAATTATCATCGCGAGACAAAAAAACACGAATGTCATATTGAAAAATATAAAGCATGAAACCAAGAATCATAGGATTATACCTTCCACAATACCACCCCATACCCGAAAATGACGAATGGTGGGGAAAGGGATTCACGGAGTGGACTAACGTTGCACAAGCCCGTCCGCAGTTCCGAGGCCACTACCAGCCACGCATACCTGCCGACTTAGGCTTCTACGACCTGCGGCTGCCGGAGGTTCGCGAGCAGCAGGCAGAGCTGGCACGTGAGGCTGGCTTAGAGGGTTTCTGCTATTACCACTATTGGTTCGGCAACGGCAAGCAATTACTACAGCGTCCTTTTGAAGAAGTACTTGCCAGCGGCAAACCCGACTTTCCCTTCTGCCTCTGCTGGGCCAACCATGACTGGACTAACAAGACATGGCAGAAGGGCAACAGCCTGAAAAAAGACTCAATGATTATGCAGATGCACTATGACCGCGAGGACTATGTCCGACATTTCGACTACGTGCTGAAAGCCTTCCGTGACCCGCGCTACATCAGAGTTGACGGGAAACCGCTATTTGCCGTATGGGAGCCACGTGCCATTCCTGACGCACACCAGTTCATTGACCTCTGGCAGAAACTGGCTCGTGAGAATGGCTTAGAGGGATTACACTTCGTGGGATATACGCAAAACTCCTCCGGGCGCTCCACAAAAGACGGCCACATAAGCCTTTGGAATAAAAACCAGGCAGCCGAACGATACCAGGAGGTTATCGATTTAGGCTTCGACGCTGTCATGTCAGCAGGTCTAGGACGTGCTCAGACCATTGTCAACGGCAAGTGGAAGAAAGCACTCTTCTTTGCCGCCAACCACACATTCCTGCCCATGTCGTTCCGAGCAGACTATGCTAAGGTAATGCGGCATTACTATGTGAAGGAAGACGCCTGGGAGAATGTCTATCCCACACTGATGCCCCAATGGGATCGCACACCCCGTGCAGGAATCAAGACAGATCCGCTCATCAACAGCACACCAGAAAAATTTCAAATCACAGTGGAAGAAGCTATTAGAATTATCAAGGATAAGGTACCTGAACACCAAATTCTGTTTCTTAAGGCATGGAATGAGTGGGGAGAGGGAAACTATGTGGAACCAGACCAGAGATTCGGCCACGGGTATATCCAAGCTATACGGTCAGCATTAGACAACAACTTATGAGAAATCTTTATATCGTAGGAACGGTTCCCGCATCTTCTTTCACTGGTGGTGTAAGTATTCACGTCAAGCGATTATTGGATGCAATGGATGCCCACATGGTAAGCTATCAATTTGTTGACTACAAAAAAATTGGGGTGAAGAAAGCATTGTTGTTTCTAATAACACACAAAGGAGTCGTTCATATACATGCCACACATCCTGTATTGATTTTAATGTTCATACTTACGAGCAAAGCTATAGGGTCAACATGCATATTAACCCTGCATGCAGACTATGACAGGTTCGACAGTTGGAAGAAACTCTTTGTCAAGATAGCTCTAAGATTAGCAGATGTACCTATACTCATTAACAAGAGAACCTTTCTCAAGTTTAAATCCGCCAATACTAATTCACTTTTGATTCCTGCTTTCATACCTCCTTACAAGGAAATTGACTTGCAGAAATGCATCACAAAAAAAATACAAGAGCTTAAAGACAAAGGTCTGACAATAGTATCGACGAATGCCAGTCGTCTATCGTTTGACAAACATGGAAACGAAATATATGGAATAACATTCTTGACTAAGTACTTTAAAGACAAGAACGAATACGCCCTTGTCATCTCCGACCCTCAGGGAGTATATAAGCAGCGAATAAGAGAAATAGGAGAAAACATTGTTTTCATAGATTTCTCACATTCATATTTTCCTTTACTTAAACTTGTTGATATTTTCGTTAGAAATACCAGTACTGACGGAGATGCTCTGTCAGTTAAAGAATCGTTGTTCCTCGGCAAAACAACGCTATGCACAGATGCTGTTGACCGTCCAAACGGAGTTCTTCTGTTTTCTTACAATGACGAGGCAAGTTTTTCAAAGGCAATGACAGCAGCAAAGGAGATGCTTGGCTGTAACCATAAGCACAATATACAAGACGGAGCAATTGAAATTATCCGATTATATCAGAAGATGACTACCGTCTAACTACTGCTTTCTGGTGTACACCCTCACCCAATCAAACTGCGTCTCATACGTCTGATAGGTTTGTGGCATGAAGAAATCATAGCCGCCACTGCCGACACTTTGGTTGAGGACAATGAATAGCGGATAGTCAAACGACCACTGACCTTGTGCCAACAGCTGTGCATCAGCGCTTTTATTGTATTCTCCTACTTTTTTGCCATCGACAGTCCAGATGATGCTGCCTTCCGTCCATTCAACGCCATAAACGTGCCACTTTTTGACATCACACTCGATGTGGAATTTGTTGGTCTGTCCATGTCTCGCTTGTTTCATTGTTAGTTCCGAATGTGCAGTATGAAACGACAACGGACGGTTGCCAAAAACCTCCACGATGTCAATCTCACTGTACCACGGCTGCTCTTTCGTTGGCCAAGTCCTAAGCCACGCTGCAGGGAAATTGCCCACCTTCAGATTGGTCTTCATGCGCACTTCTATCTTGCCATAACGAAACTCAAACTTGTGCCTCGAAAACACTGCACCCGTAAGCATCGCAGCTGTGTCTGTGGCCAGCGATTTGTTCGGAATTGCCCGGCAGACGAGCTTCCCATTTCGGATAAATGCTACTGCTGAAGAATCGGAAACCCATCTGTTCCATCCATTTTTACTACGCGGGGGGCACGACCACTTGGTAGGATCTGGCAAACTTCCATTCTTCTGGTTGAATTCATCGCTGAAGACAAGGGTATAGTTATCGTATTCAACATTACCCGACTGTTTGGAAGGAGAATCCTCTGCCACAAGTAAAAGCAATGACACAATTAACATTACATTTCTCATAGATTCTAGGCTTTTCACTGCAAAAGTACATTTTTTTTTAGAAAAAAGAAAGAAATTCGCAAAAAAGTTGTACCTTTGCAGCTAACTTTTCAACTGGGCGAAATCAGAGGCCATTTTTGCCCTAATGATTGGGATTGGTTGAATGAAGTTGCATTAAATGTATGAAGAAGATACTGATGGTTTTCGGCACACGGCCCGAGGCAATAAAAATGGCACCGCTGGTCATATCGCTGAAGAAAGAGAATAACTATTTCAACACAGTAGTCTGTGTCACTGGTCAGCACCGCGAAATGCTTGACCAGGTGCTTGATATATTTGACATCCAACCCGACTACGACCTCAACATCATGAAGCAGGGGCAAGACCTCTATGATGTCACGGCACGGGTACTGACGGGTATGCGGGATGTCCTGAAGGAAGTGAAGCCAGACGTTGTACTAGTCCACGGCGACACCACCACATCGACAGCCGCTGCACTGGCTGCATTTTATCAGCAGATACCCGTAGGCCATGTTGAGGCAGGACTACGCACCAACAACATCTACAGCCCCTGGCCTGAAGAGATGAACCGCCAGCTGACAGGGCGCATTGCCACCTATCACTTTGCTCCTACACCGCTCAGCAGGGAAAACCTGCTAAAGGAGCATGTCAGTGACGACAAGATTACCATCACGGGCAATACCGTCATCGACGCACTTCATATAGTGGTGAACAGGCTGAAGAATGACGATGCGCTGGCAAAAGAGCAAGACGCTGTGCTGCTCAAGGCCGGTTACGACACCAGCCGGCTGACTGGCGGACGGAAGCTTGTGCTCATCACAGGGCACCGCCGCGAGAACTTCGGCGAAGGGTTCATCCGCATGTGTACTGCCATCAAGGACTTGACGAAAAAATACCCCGGCGTGGACTTTGTCTATCCCATGCACCTGAACCCCAACGTGCGTAAGCCCATCCATGAGGTGTTTGGGGGCGACCTGACCAACTTGGGCAACATGTTCTTCATCGAACCGCTACAGTACTTGGAGTTTGTCTACCTGATGGAAAAGTCGACTATCGTGCTGACCGACAGCGGTGGTATTCAGGAAGAAGCACCAGGGCTTGGCAAACCCGTATTGGTGATGCGCGACACCACCGAACGTCCTGAAGCGGTCGCAGCAGGAACGGTAAAACTTGTAGGGACGAACTATGAAAAGATAATGGAAGAAACCTCTGCCCTACTTGACAATGAAGCTACATACAACAAGATGAGCCAAGCCATCAACCCTTATGGTGACGGAAAGGCATGTGAAAGAATAATACAACGATTAAAGAAAGAAGAATAGTTTATGAAAGCATGTTTTATGGGATTGGGCTATATCGGACTGCCCACTGCCATCATAGCAGCAAAACACGGAGTGGAGATTGTAGGAGTAGATATTAATCCACAAGTCGTAGAAATGACAAATGCCGGAAAACTACACATCATAGAACCCGGCATGGAGGAAATGCTACAGGAAGTGGTAAAGGCCGGCAAGCTCCATGCACATACGAAACCTGAAGAATGTGATGCTTATTTCATGGTGGTACCTACTCCATTCAAGGGTGACCATGAGCCAGACATATCATATGTCGAATCTGCTACAAAAATGGTAATTCCCTTCTTGAAAGAAGGAGACCTATATGTGATAGAGTCAACGTCTCCTGTAGGAACTACCGACAAGATGGCATCACTGATTTTCAAGGAGCGTCCTGAATTGAAAGGGAAAATACATATTGCCTATTGCCCCGAACGGGTGTTGCCGGGTAATGTCATTTACGAATTGGTACATAACGACCGTGTCATAGGCGGCATTGACGATGCTTCGACAAGAAAGGCACAAGAGTTTTATGGCATCTTTGTAAAAGGCACACTGCATGCGACCAACTGCAAGACTGCGGAGATGTGCAAGCTCACAGAGAATTCCTGTCGTGACTCACAAATTGCGTTTGCCAATGAGCTGAGCATCATCTGCGACAAGGCAGGCATCAACGTATGGGAACTCATCAACCTTGCCAACAAGCATCCCCGCGTAAACATCCTTCAGCCTGGATGTGGTGTAGGCGGTCACTGCATAGCCGTCGATCCGTATTTTATATCTAGCGAGTTCCCGAAGGAGGCAAGAATGATTGCCATGGCACGCGAGGTAAACAACTACAAGGCAGACTGGTGTGCCGAGAAGGTGCAGAACGCCATACTACGGTTTGAACTGGAGCAGAAGCGCAAGCCCGTGGTAGCCATGATGGGTCTTGCGTTTAAGCCCGACATCGACGATTTGAGGGAAAGCCCTGCGAAATACATCGTCAACAAAGTGATGCAAAGCTGCAACAATGCCAACATTCTTGTTGTGGAGCCTAACATAGAGGAGCACAAAGTTTTCAAGCTGACCAATTACAAGGTAGCATACGAAAAGGCAGACATTATCGTCTTCCTGACAGGCCACACCCCTTTCAAGGAATTGGAATGGAAAGACGACAAGGTGATACTTGACTTCTGTGGTATTATGAAGAAATAATTCAACCCGCTACTGAAAATGAAAGTCCTCATTGTATCATTCTACTACTCCCCGGAGATGGGGGCCGCCCCCTCACGTATCACTAATATGGCTGAGGGGCTGAGTGCAGAAGGATGCAATGTGGACATTCTTACCTGCCTTCCCAATTATCCTAAAGGGAAAATCTTCGATGGCTATACAGGCTGTTTATCCAAGAAAGAGTCTGTCCGTGGAATCAATATCTATAGATACTGGACTTATGCCACGGTTTCCAAGAATCCGCTCGCTCGCATGTTGGGCATGCTGTTTTTTGCATTTGACATATGGATATTTGGCTTGAAGTTCAAGAAAATACATTCCTACGACAGGGTCATCGTCAATAGCCCACCACTGCCCATTGCCCTCTCTGCCATGTTACTTTTCAGGTGCTTATACAGAAAATGTGTAGTACTGAATGTCTCTGACCTGTGGCCAATTTCTGCCTTAGAGTTAGGAGCTGTCCAAAAAGAAAGTCTCACATATAAAGCCATGCAGTGGATGGAGCGATTCATTTACAAGAACGCATCAGCCTATCAAGGCCAGAGTCAGCAGATTATCGACCACATAGAGTCTTTCTGCTTCAACAAACAGCATTTCCTGTACAGGAATCTGCAGCCTCAACAGCAAATGCAGCCACAGGCGGTTGGAAACAGGAGCACCTTCAAGATAGTCTATGCTGGTTTACTTGGTGTAGCCCAAGATATTCTTGGCATTATCCAACATATTAATTTCAAAGAAATCGGTGCAGAACTCCACATCTATGGAGGAGGGAATCAAGCAGAAGCCATTCAACAATATATAAATGGAAAAGACTGCGGTATAATATTTCATGGCTATCAGCCTAAAGAGACTATCAACAATGTACTAGGGAGTTTTCATGCCTCTATAGTCCCGCTGGCTGTTGCAATAACCGGAGCTGTACCTTCGAAGATTTTTGACTTGCTGCCCCATGGAACCCCCATCTTGTTTGCTGGTGGAGGTGAAGGTGAAAGTATCGTGAGCCAGCAGGGGTTTGGCATGTCATCCAAGCCAGGTGACTATGAATCGCTTAAGCATAACATCCTTGCATTAAAGACAATGCCAGAAGACGAATATCAAAATATCCGCAAAAAATGCATCAAGGCATCACAGTCTGATTTTTCATTCGATAAGCAGATTAAAAGCTATTATAATTTCTTGAGCCTTATTACTCAGGCATAAAGGTACAGAAGCACAAGCGTAATAGCAGAAAAGAGCCTGACAAAAAAGTCACGACTCCCCCACTCCGCCAGATACAATACTACCACACATAGCCGGCCTCCTCGCCGTCGTAGTCGAGGGAGCCAGGCCAACCGTGGCGGCGGCAGACGTCGGCGATGACGGACTGCTCGTCAGGACTGATGGCGCGCTCGCCGTTACGCAGCTGGTAGTACACCTTGCGGTTGAACAGGCCGATCAGTTCCTCACGGATGCCATGCTCGAGGCGGCCCGGCATCTGGTCGTAGAAGTGCATCATGCCGCGCTTGAGGGTGGCGTACACCTTGGGGCGGAACAGCGGACACTGGCCGCTGCGCACCAGCCGGTTACGCGGACTGACTGCCGGCAAGACAACGGCCTCGTCGTTGACATGCTGTCCCACGAGCCAGTGCAGACACTGTCCGTGACGCTCGCAGCCGTCGTGGAAACAGACTATATAGACTGATGCCTGTTGGCGGAAGATGTCGGCCTCCTGCTCGGCAGTGGGCATCTGGGGTTGTGCTTGTTCGTTCATCGTCGTCTGTGGTTATATCGAGTTGCAAAAGTATGAAAAAAAAGGTAATCCACCAAACGTTTGCCTGTATTTTTTAGGATAGTGTGATTGAAAATTCAAAAATTTAATTTTGTTTGAAAAATGGAGAAAGACTACATGTTTTCATGCAACATATTAATTTACAGAGTAGTAGATAATGAAGGCTGTACAGCAAAGCTTACATCAAGCCTTCATATCTGCACTCAATGAGTTGCTCAAAATATCATGCAGGTAACGGCAGTAACTCAACGGTTACTGTCAGTAACTCAGTGGTTACTATTAGTAACAAAGGCGTTACTGAAATTGTGACTGCATGTTTCACGCACCAAGAGCTGTGTAGCAACAATGAACTATGATGTAGGCTATATGTAGGCTTATGCTGTTAGCCTACATAATTTATAATGCTAATAATCAATATTATAGACAAAAACATGTAGGCATTTGAAGAAATTAAGAAAAAAAATAAATGGAATTTGCATAAGTCAACAGAATTTCTTACCTTTGCATCAGAACCAACAAAACACTGAAAGTTATGACACATGTAACCATTATCAAGAACTATCGTAACCGTGAGACGCTGCGGCTCATGGACATCGAGGACGTCGTCAACGCCATCCGCACCGGCGAGCATGCCGAGGCAGTGGGCCGGCTGCGCCGCATCTGGCCGCTGGTGCGAGGAAGGAAGGACAGGGACGGAAGTATAACCGTCTGGCAGGACGAGATACGCGACCTGCCGCGCATCTGCTTTGGCTTCGAGCTGGAGACCCACCGCGGATTAGCCCGCGTGAGGGGCTACACGGGACTGGTGCTCCTGGAGGTGAACAACCTGACGGGCAGCAACGAGGCCGAGAGCGTGAGACGCGGAGCGGCCGAGATGCTGCAGACGCTGATGGCCTTCGTCGGGGCCGACGGTGAGTCGGTGAAAATAGTATGCCGGGGCGAGCTGTATCCTGACCTCGCGGCCACGAGCGGTGAGGCAGTCGGTGCAGCGTCGGCCATGCTGCCCACCGGCGAGCAGGACGTCCGCACGTTCCACCGCAACCTGTACGAACGGGCACGAATGATATACAACGGCATGCTGGGCGTCACCATCGAGAAGCTGGAACCGATGCCGGAACGCATCTGCTACATGGCTTCCGACAAGAACCTGGTGTTCAACCCGATGGCTACACCCGTCTACGCCCGCATCGAGGAACCCTCGGAGCAGATGGTGCTACGCCCGTCGAACTTCGAACAGACGGAAGGCGAGGCAGGAGCCAGCCGCTACATCTCGCTGCAGACGGCCTACGAGTTCAACCTGACAAAGGCATACGACGACGCCGAAGGCATCAGCAACGAGGCCGAGCACCGGCACGCCGTGCTGACCAGTCTGGCCGAGAGCTGCATGCAGACGGGCATACCGATGGCCGTCGCCCGTCGGCTGGTCATGATGCGTCCGTCGTTAGGGTGCGACAAGTTGCTCGTCGAGAAGGTGTTCGAGAACGCCTACCGTGAGGAGCACGTCAAGAAGTACCTGAAACGCAGGGGTATTGACCCGCAGCGCAACCTGCCGGCGGAAACGCTGCTGACGATGAAAATCAACATCTTCCTGAACGAGAACTACGAGATGCGCAAGAACGTGATGCGCGGCGTGGCCGAATACCGCCAGCGTACGGGACTCGGATTTCAGTTCAGCGACCTGACCGAGGAGGCCCGCAACAGCATCACCATGCGGGCGCTGGAGTTAGGCATCAAGTGTTGGGACAAAGACATACGGCGATATGTCAACTCCGACGACATCACGCCCTACGACCCCGTGAACGAATATCTCGACCACATAGGACCGTGGGACGGCGAGGACCGCATAGCCGAACTGGCCGCCCGCATACCTACCGGATACAAGGACTGGCCCCACTTGTTCCACATCTGGATGCGCTCGATGGTGGCCATGTGGCTCGGCAAGGGTCAGCTGAGCGGCAACGCCCTCGTACCTCTGCTCATAGGGCGCCAGGGCTGCGGCAAGTCCAGCTTCTGCCGCATTCTCATGCCCCGCCAGCTGCGTGAATACTACAACGACCGCATCAATTTCAAGAACGAGAGCGACCTGAACCTTGGCCTCACATCGTTTGCGCTCATCAACCTCGACGAGTTCGACCGCGTGACCCAGCGACAGCAGATCGTGCTGAAGTACCTGCTCTCCACCGCCGAACTGAAATACCGCCCGCCTTACGGCAAGGCATACTCGGCCCACCGCCGCTACGCCTCGTTCATAGGCACTACCAACGAGCCGACGCCGCTGACCGACCCCACCGGCTCGCGCCGCTTCATCTGCGTCAGCATCGAAGGCAGCATCGACTGGCAGATGCCCGTCTACCACGACCAGCTGTACGCCCAGTTGCTACAGGAGATAGCCGACGGCGAGCGCTACTGGCTGACCAAGGACGAGGAGCAGGCACTGATGCAGCACAACCTGCAGTATCAGCAGCTGAACGGACTGGGCGAGATGCTGCTGTCGATCATTAAACGCCCGAAGGACGACGACCCCGAAGGCCAGTGGATGTCGGTGAAGGACTTGTCGGCCCTGCTGAAAAGCCACTTCAACGGCTACAAAGAGGACTCCAGCTCGTTCCAGAAAATAGGGCAATTCCTAAGCCGCCCGGAAAACAAGTTCCTATCCAAGCGTACGACAAGCGGCGTCAAATACTGGGTAAAGAGGGAACTAAAGTAACATCGGTCGGAAGAAAATGTGAAAGATTTGGAGTTCTAAGCATCTTCCCTTATCTTTGAACTGACGCTCGAAGAAACTTTCGATTGACAAAAAAATAAAAACAGGTTTTTATTTTGTATTGTTCGCGCTTATTCGTACCTTTGCAACATACTTTTCGAGAAAACAAAAGACAAGGATGAAACATTTACTGATATGGATGACTATCGCTGCACTGCTGACAGCGTGCTCGAAGGATGAAGATGAGCCACGCATACCTACCATGGCTCAACGGACGGTGGTGGTATATATGTCGGCAGAGAATACGTTGTCGAGCTTCTCCAAAAACGACATCCAGGAGATGATAGAAGGCATAGGCAACGTGTCGAAGAACAACAATCTCATTCTGTTCGTCGACCGTTCAGTGGCCAGCGACAAACCGTTTATCGCTAAGGTCAGAAACGACAAGAAAGTACCCCTCGACACGTTATACCGATACGATCAGGACTTCTACGCTTCTGACCCGGGAGCCATGAGCGAGGTGCTGAAGCGCATCGTCGGCATGTGTCCCGCCCATGACTATGGACTCGTGCTGTGGGGGCACGCCAACGGATGGATCATCATGGACAACTCGCCCTACCTGAAGTCAGCACGCCGGGCCTTCGGCGTGGACAATGGCAAGAACAGCGCTACCGACTTCGGCTTGTGGCTGAACATACCCGACTTGCGCACCGTGCTGGAACAGGTTGGCACAAAATGGAAGTTCATCTTCTGCGACTGCTGCCTGATGCAGGGCGTCGAGGTAGCCTACGAGCTGCGCGAGTGGGCCGACTACCTGATTGGCTCGCCAGCCGAGATTCCCGGTAATGGTGCACCATACAATACGGTTACGGCAGACTTCTTCAACCTCAACGACAAGGCTATGTACGAAGCCATCAGCAACCACTACCATGAGTCGGTTGACGGCAACTTGCCGCTGAGCGTCATTAGCATGCAGCACATGCAGTTGCTGGCCGATGCAACCAAACGCATAGCTCCATTGGTCAGCGAATACCTGAAAAAGGATAACGCCGAGAAGGGCATCATCTACTACTACGCCCCCTCCGGCAAGAATGTCGAGACGGAAAAGAACATGTATGACATGAAGGACATGATTCGTGCCGCTCTTGAAGCTTACCCCGAAGAATACCAGCAATGGCTCAATGTATTTTCACAAACCGTGCTGCACCCGCTAAAGGCAACGGTATGGGAAACGATGAAAAGCAACACGGTAGATTTCAATGATTTCACCGTGACCGACGAGAAGTTTGGCGG
>ODAI014556192.1_pt1 | contig 15660 bp, 13 predicted proteins | sample 1539321 | NCBI WGS metagenome assembly ODAI01 (sample SAMN02144231, study PRJEB22623) | gut metagenome | biome: sheep rumen | host: Ovis aries | place: New Zealand
AAACGCCCTTCGAGGAGCGGGTGCAGCTGGCGTCGGCCCTGCGCTCCCAGCCCCAGAACTACTCCACAAAGCAGGATTACGACCACCAGGCCCTGCGGGCGCTGACGGACGGCATTGTGAACTATGTGGACCGGGATCCCGTGAACAGCATGGTGGAAAGCTTCAATTTCAGCACGAAGGCCTTCACCTTCACGGAGGACATTCCCGGGGCCAGGGTGGACCCGGAGGACCTGTACCAACGGCTGGTGACGCTGCTGGACGCCGGGATCAGCCAGAGCACGGTGCGGGTGGTTCCGGAGCGGATTGAGGCGGAGATGACCCGGGCGGAGCTGATGAACCGCTTCGGCCTGATTTCCGCCTATACCACGAACACCACCAGCAACAAAAACCGGAACACCAACATCGACCTGAGCGCAAAGGCCATCAACGGGCTGACGGTGCTGCCGGGGGAGATTTTCTCCTTCAACGGGGCCACTGGGGAGCGGACGGCGGGAAAGGGATACAAGGAAGCCGCGGCGATTTCCGGCGGGCAGAGCCGGGACGAAATCGGCGGAGGCGTGTGCCAGACCAGCTCTACGCTGTTCAACGCGGTGGCAAGGGCCAACCTGGAGATCATCGAGCGGAATCCCCACGCCTGGCCGAGCAATTATGTGGAGAAGGGATTTGACGCCACGGTGAACTGGCCGGGGCTGGATTTCAAATTCAAGAACAACACGGACTGGCCCATCTTCATCGTTGCCGCCTACAGCAAGCAGAAGGTGACGGTGAACCTCTACGGCATGGACCTGGGAGCCGGGGTGAAGATTGACCTGGAGAGCGAAGTGACCCGGACGCTGCCCCAGCCGGAGGGGACGAAGTATGTGCTGAACACGAACCTGGCGCCGGGAGAAAGCAAAAAGACCGTCAACGGACGGTCCGGATACGTGGTGGATACGTGGAAGGTCTGGTACCAGGGGGAAAAAGAGACCCGGCGGGAGCTCCTGTTCACCACCACCTACAAGGCCTACCAGGAAACGGTTGAATACAACAACTGAAAAAGAAAGAAGGGGAGATCCGCTATTTACGCCGGATCTCCTCGATCATTTCAAGCACCCGGGCGGTGCCGTCGGCAGGGGGCGCGTCCTTCAGGGCCTTCACCAGGACCTCCCGGTCTGCCCAGGTTTGCCGGACGGCGGCGGTGAGGGATTCCTGATTCATGTTCTCCTGCAGGAGGACGCGGCAGAGCCCGCGCTTTTCCAGGCTTTTCGCGTTGAGGATCTGGTCTCCGCGGCTGGCGCCTTTGGGATAGGGAATCAGCAGCATGGGGCGGCCCAGGGCCTGGAATTCGCAGAGGGCATTGGCCCCGGCGCGGCTGAGCACCAGGTCGGTGCAGGCCAGGACATCCGGAAGCTCCGCGTCCAGGAACTCGATCTGCTTATATCCGGGGGTTCCCTCCAGGGAGGGCTCGAGATTTCCTTTGCCGCAGATATGGGCCACATCAAAGTCCGCCGTGAGGGCGGGGAGGCAGGCACGGAGGCAGTCGTTGACGCTGCGGGCCCCGGAGGATCCGCCCATCATGAGGAGCACCGGCTTGCTTCCGTCAAAGCCCAGGAGGGAAAGGCCCTTTTCCCGGCTTCCGGAGAAAAGCTCCGGCCGCAGGGGCGTGCCGGTCATTTCCGCCTTGGGGCCCAGGGCTTCCGCACATTCGGGGAAGGTGGTGGCAAAGCGCCTGGCGAAGGGCTTGCACAGCTTGTTGGCCAGGCCGGGGGTCAGGTCGCTTTCATGGCAGAGGACGGGAATCCGGTGGAGCCAGGCGCCGAACACCACGGGAACCGCCACGAAGCCGCCCTTGGAAAAAACCACGTCGGGCTTCAGCTTTCCCATGAGGTGCGCGGACTGGAAAGCGCCGGCCAGGACCCGGAAGGGGTCGGTAAAATTCTGCCAGGAAAAATACCGGCGGAGCTTTCCGCTTTTGACCGCGTGATAGGTGACGCCGGGGACGGAGCGCATTTTCGGGGCCTCCATGCCGTTTTCCGTGCCGACGTAGTGAATTTCGTATCCTTCTTCCAGCAGGCGGGGAATCAGGGCCAGATGGGGTGTTACGTGCCCCAGGGTGCCCCCGCCGGTGAGGACGATTCTTTTCATCCGTACGTTCCTTCCTTCAAATAAGCATAACAGATATTTATTCTCCGGAACCCGGTTGGATTCCTTGTCAAGGATTCCGGATTATGATATAATTCCTGCGTTGCGGGCCGGAGTGGCGGAATGGCAGACGCGGCGGATTCAAAATCCGTTGCCCTCAAAAGCGTGTGGGTTCAAGTCCCACCTTCGGCACGAAAAAACCTGCGGAGTTTCCTCCGCAGGTTACTTTTTTACTTGCTCCGGTGGAAGAGCAGGTGCTCATACCGCTGCACATCGGCGCGGCGCACCATGACTTCCAGTTCCTCGTCGCCCATGACGGTGTTGCGGCCTTCCGCGTAGAGGGCGTCCACGTTCCTGCGGACCTCCACCACCAGGGGATCGCTCTTGTCGATGGTGTTGTCCCCGGTGAGGCGGAAGTAGGAATTGATCCAGTGGGCCACGGAGGCGGTGCCGCCCCGGCTGTCCACGGCCACGGAGGCGGGACGGTTCAGGATGGCGGCGGTATCGAAGATATTGTAGATCTCCTCGTCCTTCAGCATGCCGTCGGCATGGATACCGGCACGGGTCACATTGAAGTGGCGGCCGACGAAGGGCTGGCGGGGGCTGATTTCAATGCCGATTTCCCGCTCCATGTAATCCGCGATTTCCGTGACGGCGGTAAGGTCCATGCCGTTGGTTTCGCCCCGGAGGGATTCATACTCCACGGCCATGGCCTCCAGGGGGCAGTTGCCGGTGCGCTCGCCGATGCCCAGGAGGCTGCAGTTGATGCTGGAGCAGCCGTAAATCCAGGCGGTGGCGGCGTTGGAAACCACCTTGTAGAAATCGTTATGGCCGTGCCATTCCAGCATTTCGGAGGGAACCACGGCATAGTGGCGCAGGCCGTAGATGATGCCGGGAACGCTGCGGGGGAGGGCGGCGCCGGGATAGCTGACGCCGTAGCCCATGGTGTCGCAGGCGCGGATCTTGATGGGGATGCCGCTTTCCCGGGAAAGCTTCATGAGCTCGGTGGCAAAGGGAACCACAAAGCCGTAGAAATCGGCGCGGGTGATATCCTCAAAATGGCAGCGGGGACGGATCCCGTAGCTCAGGGCGGTTTTCACGATGCCCAGGTATTTGTCCATGGCCTGGGACCGGGTGAGGTGCATCTTGTTGAAAATATGATAGTCGCTGCAGGAAACGAGGATTCCCGTTTCCTCCACGCCGGAGCGCTTTACCAGCTCGAAATCCTTTTCATTGGCCCGGATCCAGGAGGTGATCTCCGGGAAGCGGAGCCCCTCGTCCCGGCAGAGCTGGAGGGCTTTCTGGTCGTTTTCGGTGTACAGGAAGAACTCGCTCTGGCGGATCATGCCGTTGGGGCCCCCCAGGCGGCTCATGAGCTTGAAGAGATGCAGGATCTGCTCCGGGGTGAAGGGGCTGACGGACTGCTGCCCGTCACGGAAGGTGGTATCGGTCATCCAGATCTTGTCGGGCATCTGCATGGGCACGTGGCGCATGTTGAAGGCGACCTTCGGGATGTGGGAATAGTCGTAGATTTCACGGTACAGGTTCGGCTCGGACACATCCTGGAGGGAATAGTGGTACTTGGCCTGCATCAGCAGGTTGGTGGTATTGTCGAATTTAAGCATTTCATTCTCCTGTTACTTGAGTTCGCTGATAAAGTCTTCGATGCGGGAAAGGCCTTCCTCGATGCGCTCGGCGGAAATGGCGTAGGACAGGCGGCAGAAGCCCTCGGCCTCAAAGGCGATGCCGGGAACCACGGCCACGTGCTTCTCCGCCAGGAGCAGCTCGGCGAAGTCCATGGAATCCTCGAGGGTGCGGCCGTTGAAGGAGCGGCCCAGGAGGGAGCGGATGTTCATCATCACATAGAAGGCACCCTCGGGCTTCAGGCAGCTGATGCCGTTGATGCGGTTGATTCCTTCCACCATGACATCCCGGCGGTGCTGGAACTGGTCCCGCATTGCCTCCACGCAGCTCTGGTCCCCGTCCAGGGCCACGGCCGCGGCGTGCTGGGCGATGGAGTTGGCGTTGCTGGTGGCCTGGGACTGGAAGGCGCTCATGGCGGCGATTTCCCGGCGGGGGGCCGCGCAGTAGCCGATGCGCCAGCCGGTCATGGCGTACGCCTTGCTGACGCCGTTGACGATAAAGGTCTGCTCCTTGATCTGCTCACCCAGCTGGGCGATGGAAAGGTGCTCCCTTCCGTCATAGAGCAGCTTCTCGTAAATCTCATCAGAGACGATGTAGAAGGGGTGGGTAACGGCCAGGTTGCCCACGAACTGGAGCTGCTCCCGGGACCAGGCGGAGCCGTTGGGGTTGGAGGGGGAGGTAATGATGATGGCCTTGGTGCGCCGGGTGACGCGGGAGGCAATGTCCCGGTTGCTGGGGATGAAGCGGTTTTCCTCATCCGTGGGGATGAAAACCGGAACGCCGCCGGCCATGCGGACCAGCTCGGGATAGGAGACCCAGCAGGGAGTCGGGATCAGGACCTCGTCCCCGGGATCGAGAATCGTCTGGAAAATATTGAAAAGTGAATGCTTCGCGCCATTGGAGACGAGGATTTCCTGGGGGGAATAGGTGAGCCCGTGATCCCGCTCCATTTTACGGGTGATGGCCATACGAAGCTCCATGGTTCCGGCGACGGGAGTATACCGCGTCAACCCAAGGTCCAGGGCTTCCTTCGCGGCGGCGCAGATATGCGGCGGGGTCGGGAAATCAGGCTCGCCGGCACCGAAGCCGATGACATTCAGCCCGGAAGCGGCCATTTCCTTGGCCCGGGTGTCGATCTGCAGCGTGAGGGAAGGGGCGATGTTGAGACAGCGGTGGGAAATCGAAAGAGCCATAAAACAGCCTCCTGTCATCCATGAATCATGCCCTGTATTATACCCGGGTCAGCAGGCAAAAGGCAAGGAGAATACGAAAAGAGTGCATTTTCCGACGAAAAAAATGCACTCTTTGGCATGGGCTTTGTATAATCCGGGAAAGGGTTATCCCAGGAGATCCTCGGGAGGCTCTTCCGCAGGCGGCTCCGGGGAGGCGCCCAGGGGGGCGGTCCGCAGGGCTTCATAGAAGACGGCCCGGGAGGTGAGCATGTATACGCTGATAAAGAGGCTTCCCAGCATCTGGATGAGGAGGCCTGCCACATCCCCGGCGATTTCGGCGGCAAAGGTGGCCGCGATACTGACGAGGAAATACCAGAGGATAAAGCTGACCATCAGGCCCAGCAGGGCGCCGGTGCGCCCGTTCATCAGGGTTTTGCTGCGGCGGAGGCAGGAAAGCACCCGCTCCTGCGGCTCATCCGCCAGGATCAGGTCTGCCAGGGCATACCGCAGGTAGCCCATGAGGCCCAGCACCAGCATGGCCAGCAAGGCGAAATACATGAGCATCATACTGGTGTTGGCGGCGGAAAGCACCGACTGGGCGGAGGACGCGTCCGCCCGCCAGAGGGGAATCATGGCCAGGACAAAGACCGCGACGCCGGGCAGCATCCACAGCAACACCCGGAGGGCAGTCATTATCCGCAGACCGATGCCCTTCAGGAAGATTCCCAGACGGCTGAGGACGGTGGACACGGGCTCTTCCTCGCCGCGGATCCGGTCCAGGGTCCAGTGGTTCATGCCCAGGGAGAGGGCAGGGGTTACCAGCCAGGCCAGCACGGAAAGGCCGGAGATCACCAGGACGCCGGTTTCCGAGAGCATGGCGCGCACCGACTCCGGAAAGGCGTTCAGGGCGGCGGAGCTCCGGGAGGCTTCCATCAGCAGGTTCTCCAGGCGCAGCATCGGATCGCTGTGGGTGAAGGCGCCGACGCCCTGCACCAGGAGGGAAGGAAGATTTACAATCAGGGCAATAAGCAGCGCGGTCTGCCAGTGCTGCTGGAGGACCGCGCGTGCTTTTGCCTTAAATACGGAAGAGAATAACATATCAGTCTTTCAGGGCTCCCAGGTTTTCCTTGATGCCGGCTTCGCTGACCCACTGCTCGACGGCGGCGGTGTAGGCTTCATTCTGCTTCGTGGTGAGGAGGCTGCTGCTGATGGATTCCTTCACGGATTCGAAATCAGCGGGGCCTTCGGTTTCATCGCTGTTGTAGCGGATGATGTAGTAGCCGTAGGTTTCGCCCCGGACCTTGCCGGAATGCTCGCCGACGGACTTCAGGGCCAGGGCCGCGTCCACAAACGCGGTATCAAAGCCGGTCATGCCTTCGCAGACGGGGTAGCCCTTTTCAGCGTTGACGGCGCCGGCCTTCATGCCGGGATCCTCGTTCTTTTCCTCCATGAGCTTATCCCAGCTGTCCGGATCGGCATCCAGGGCTGCCAGCACCGCATCGGCATCGGCATCGAGGTTTTCGAAGGCCTTGTCGGTGGCGGCTTTCAGGTCGGCATTGGCGGCGTCCAGCTCCGCCTGGGCGGCGGCTTTATCCGCTTCCGCCTTGGTTTTGTCCTCTTCGGAGGCTTCAGCGTCGTCCAGGATCTGCTGGGCAGCGTTGACCTTGCTCTGGGCTTCGGAGATCCGCTTGTTTACATCGTCAATGGCGGTCTGGTCGTCGGCCTTGAACTTCAGGAGGATCTGCTTCACGCGGCGGACGCCGGCGGGAGTGTAATACAGGGTGGAGCCGTTCCGGGCCGCGGAGACCCAGGAGGGAGCGTCTTCCTTGTACTTTTCCTCATCGGCAGCGACCTTGCTGTCGTAATCGGCCTTCACTTCTTCATCGGTGACGGCCACATCCTTCACGACGTATTCCCGCAGCTTGTTATCCACGGCGAGGTCTTTGGCCTGGGTTTCGTAATCCTCGAATTTGACGCCCAGCTCGTCCAGCTTCGCGAGGATGGCCTTGTCCAGCTCTTCGCCCTCGAGGGCCTTCTGCTCCTCGTCCAGGTAGTAGTTCTGGACATAGGATTTCGCGCTTTCCCAGCTGCTTTCCGCGTCTTCCTTTACCTTGGCGGCTTCTTCTTCCGTGAGCTGGTCCAGCCCGAGCTCAACAGCCTTGGCATGCAGGGCCATATCCTGCTTCATGCGGGTAACGGCGGTATCCTGCGCGGAGGCAAGGATCTCCGGATCCGTGATATCCAGGGTGCTTCCGTACATTGCGTAATACTGACTCATTTCAGCCAGCACGTTCTGCACCTGCTCCTGGACTTCCGCCTTGGTGACCTGCTTGTCACCCATCGTCAGGATTACGGTGGCCGCGTCCACAGCCGCGTCCTTCTTAATGAGGGCACAGGAGGACAGCAGCAGGGTCATGGCCATGAGAACGGCCAGTAAAGCTTTCTTTTTCATGGAAACCTCTCCATTCATTAAAGTATTCGGAACACTTTTGCCATTATATCAAACCCGGAAGGGAAGGGCAAGGAGAAAAACGCCCTGCCTCCGGGGAACGGCCGGGTTACTCCGCCAGGTAGTCGTAGTATCCCTGGCGGAGTTTGTTGAGGAGCTCCTCGTGGTCCCCGCCGGGGGCGTAGACGGCGTTGACGGCCTCGATATCCGCCACGCGGCGGGCCGGGGCGCAGAAATTGCAGGGCTTCAGCTTCGCGAAATCCCCTTCGTCCAGCTGGGAATACAGGAAGGGGGTAAAGGTGATTTTGGACGCCATGTTGCAGTGCTCGGCGCTGTGGTAGTACTGCCCCTTGTTGGGATTGTAATACAGCACCGTGTCCGGATCCGGAACGGGCAGCTGCCGGCCCTGCCAGTCTTCCCAGATGACGATCTTGACCTTGCCGCACAGGTCCTTGCTGCGGATCCGGTTGTAGATCCACTTCATATTGATCCCTTCCGGATTGGAAAGCCGCTGCACCCGGATGCAGCCGTGGCTCTTCTTGGAGCCCAGGGAGGGCTCGGTGGAGTTGTACTTGAAGGAGCCGTCCCGCTTGTCCACCGCGTGGGGCACCTCGTGGATCTCGTCCCCGGCGTTGAAGCGCATGGCATAGGAGCAGATGAGCCGGTCGCTGGTGAGGCTGCCGGTCATATTGATGACGAGGAACTCGCCGGAGCGGGTTTCGTTGTAGGGCTGGTATTTGCCGTCGTTGTTTTTCTGCACCAGTCCGGTGGAGCAGAGAAGCTCGGCCACCATTTTCCCCTCCACAAAGACGTAGAGGCGCTGGGCAAGCTTGTCCACCACCAGGGCCAGCTGGTCTGTAGGCTGCACCTGGGTCAGGTATTTCGATTCCACATAGCCGCTGACCAGGATGTTCCAGGCGGAGATGACCGTTTTGGGATGATTGGCGAAGGAGCTGGAGTAGCATTCCACCAGGGACCAGCCGTTGTCCAGGTGTTCAATGACCCGCAGGCCCTGGGAAAGGTTGGTAACCTCGCCGACGATTTTGGAATTCTCATCGGGCTCCTTGTACATATAGATGTTCATCTTGGTGCGCTGGGAGAAGTTGCGGCCCTTGACATTGCCCAGGTCCACCACGGTGATGGGCTCCATGAGCATGTTCCAGACGGCTTCCGTATCGGTGATATCCATGGGGGTGGTCCAGTAGGAGGAACCGAGGTCATGATCCCAGGGACTCCCGTGGGAAGGGGTGAAAACCTCCGGGCCGGCGGTTTCCTCCGCTTCGGCCTGGGGATCCTCCTGGAGGGTTTCGATGGAGATCTCCTCCACCTCCAGGCCGGATTCCTCCGCAAAGGCGGCGGAAAAGAGCAGAATCAACGCGGCGAGCAGCGCCGCCGCAGAACGCGTACGATGCATTGCACACTCCTTCTGCGCCGGGAAGACGCAAACATGAATCGCCCTCCATTATATCGCCGCCCGCGGGCGAATTCAACCCGGGGACCACAGAAAAACCGCACGCGCGGCGGCGTGCGGCAGGAGGTACAAGGGACGGTCAGTTCCCGCCGGAGAGGGCGGACAGGTCCGGAAGACCTGACAGGGCCGGACAGCGGTCGAAGGCGCCGGCGCCCACATGGGACAGGGAAGCCGGAAGGAACACGCGCTCCAGGGCGGCGCAGCCGTAGAAGGCCATATCGCCGATGGAGGTGACATCCCCGGGGATGTCGATATCCGTGAGGGAGACGCAGCCGAGGAAGGCCTGGTCGCCGACGGCGGCGGCGCGGCGGGGAAGCTCCACTTCCCGCAGGGAGACGCAGCCGGCCAGCAGCAGGGGACTGATATTGTTCAGCATTTCCGGCAGGACCATTTCCTGCAGCGCGCTGCAGGACTGGAAGGCGGAGGCGCCGATGTAGAAGCAGGTTTCCGGGATCTCCAGGGACTCCAGGCTCTGGCAGAAGCAGAAGGCGTTGCTGCCGATGTAGCTGACGTCCTCGGGAATGTTGATGCGCTTCAGGGACAGGCAGTTGCGGAAGGCACCGCCGCCGATATAGGTTACATCCTCGGGGAGGACGATCTCCAGCAGGCTCCTGCACTCGGCAAAGGTGTTTTCCCCGATGGAGGAAATTCCTTCGGGAAGCTGGAGCTGGGTGAGGCTGGAGCAGTTGTAGAAGGCCCGGTTGCCGATGCTGGTGGCATCCACGGGCAGGACCACCTGCTCCAGGTTGGTGCAGTCTTCAAAGGCCCCGTCGCCGATTTCGGTGATGGTATCCGGCAGGGACAGGGAATGGAGAGCGGAGCAGCCGCTGAAGGCGGAGCTGCCCAGGTAGGAAATGCTGTCCGGCAGGTTGATGGAGGCCAGGCGGCTGCAGTGGTAGAAGGCGCGGGCGCCGACGGAGGTTACGGACTCCGGCAGGGTCAGCCCGGTGATGGTATCACAGGTGTTGAAGGCGTAGGCGCCGATGATCTTCGTTCCCTCGGGCACCGTGTACTCCCCCCGGGGCCGGGTCATGGAATAGGCCACGAGCCGGGCGTCCGGCGTGCTGAAAAGAACGCCGTCCTGCAGGGAAAGGCAGGGGTGATTTGGACTGATCTGTATGCTGGAAAGGGACTCGCAGCCGGCAAAGGGATTGCGGCCGATGGTGCGGATGCTGTCCGGCAGGTTGACGGAAGTCAGGTTCCGGCAATAGAAAAAGGCATAGTCTCCCAGCTCCGACAGGGTATCCGGCAGCACCACGGAATAGAGGGAGTTGCGGGATTTGAAGGCGTTGGGCCCGATGACCGCAAGGGGCGCGCCGCCGAAATCCGCCGGCAGGACCAGGGAATCCCCCTCGCCGGTATAACGGAGGAGCTCGGCGGTTCCGTCCTCCCGGACGCGGTACTGATAATCCCCGGACACGGCAACGGCGCCCTCTTCCGCGGACGCGCAGGGAAGAAGGCACAGAAGCAGCGAAACAAACACCAGCAGGGCTGCCGGGAGCCTTTTCATTTCTGTGTCACCTCATCTTATTGGTCTATTTATCATAGCCCCTTTTGCCCGCCGCGTCAAATCCTTTTTCAGCAGGGCGGCCGCAGGCGCAGGAAAGGGTAGCCATTGGAGGGAAAATGTGATATACTTCCCGGTGAAAAATCGGCTACAGCATCAAAGACGGAGCGGGAACAGGCGGGGACGGGAGTCCCTTCCGCCGGGGAACGTTTCAGCGAGGGGGGATCATCCCATGAGGAAGAACAGGACCGCCGGAGGAACCCTCCGGGTGCTCTGCGCGCTGCTGGCGCTGCTGATGGCATGCGCGGCCGCGGCGGAGGAGGCTTCCCCGGTGGACAGCCTGGATATGATCCTGGCCATGGACGCGGCGTCCCGCTTCGGCCTGACGCATCCGGACGGGACCCCCCTGGCGCCAAGGACCGATCCCGCCCTTCCCGGCCGGGGAGAGGCGGCGGAGGAGCCGGATTACGTCGGGATTGTGGGCTTTGTTTCCCTGCCGAAGGATCCGGGGACGGATCTGTTTGAGCTGTATGACAAGGTGTACTGGACGGTTCCCCTTTATCGGAAGACGGAGGGGGGATACGAGCAGGCCGGCACCATTCCCCACAAGCGGACGGTGCTGGTTACCGGGCAGCAGCTGGAAGGGGACGGAGCGGGAGCGTACCGGGGAACCCTGGACATCGTGCGGCTGGACACGGGAGAGAGCTGCGCGCTGGACGTGAAATGCTTCGTGACGCTGCCCTACTGGAACCTGGGGCCCCGGGAGGCTGCCGCCCACGGATACGCCATGGCGGTATACCGGGAAACCCCCGGGGAAGTGCCCCGGACCGGGGACGGAAAATCCGCGGGACTGCGGGACGGCACCAAGGTGCTGATTCCTGCCGAGGGGGCCTGCCCCGACGACAACCCGGAGCCGGAGAACCTTCCGGCCCAGGGCATTGTATATCAAAAGGGGGAGGACGGAGAGATCCGGCCTGTGACGGTATACTTCCGGGAGAGCGACCTGACGCTGATTTACTGAGAACCTGAACTTATCCGAAGGATGTGAAACTGAGATGACAAGGAAGCATCTGCTGGCGGCCCTGGCCCTCCTGATTGCGGTCCTGGCTGTGTTTTCCGTTTCCGCGGCGGAAACGAAGACGAAGGGGGCCTACGAGTACGAGGTGCTGGACGAGGACGCGATGACCGCCCGGATCGTGCGGTACATCGTGCCCCGGGGAGAGCGGGACAACGAGGCCATTACCGTTGAGATTCCGGCGGAGATCGCCGGATACGCCGTGACGGAAATCGGCGACAACGCCTTTATCAACCAGCAGCGGCTGGTTCGGGTGGTTATCCCGGAGGGCGTGGTTTCCATCGGCATCAAAGCCTTCAGCGGATGCGACGGCATCGCGGACATGGAGCTGCCGGAGAGCCTGGTTTCCATCGGGAACAAAGCCTTCTCCAACTGCAAGCAGCTTCGGAAGATTACCCTTCCCGCCGGCATTACGGACATCGGGGACAATCCCTTTGCCCTGTGCGACAACCTGGCGGAAATTGAGCTGGCGGGGGAATCGGAGCGCTACGAGGTTCGGGACGGGATGCTGATCTCGAAGCCGGACAGCCGGCTGATTACCTACCTGCACGATTCCCACGGGGAATCCTTCACCGTGCCGGAGGACATCCGGGTGATCGGGCGGATCGCCTTCCTGGAATGCAAGGAGCTGAAGGAGCTGATCCTGCCGGAGGGCGTGGAGACCATTGAGGAAAGCGCCTTCAAATCCTGCACGGCGCTGCAGGAGGTGAAGCTGCCCGGGAGCGTGACGCTGATCGGGAACCGCTGCTTCGCGGAATGCGTGTCGCTGACGGAATTCACCATTCCGGACAGCCTGCTGGAGGTGGCGGGAAATCCCTTTGTGGGCTGCAGGAACCTGGAAACCATCCGCCTGAGCGAAAACCATCCGACGCTGATGCTGGAGGACGGATTGCTGACGGACCGGCGGACCATGACCCTGCTGTGCTACCCCTGCATCCGGAAGGACACGGTTTTCCGGGTGCCGGAGGGCATCCGGGAGATCGGGACCAGCGCCTTCGAATCCACTGGCAAGCGGGAGGAGACGGAGGAGCCCCTGCAGGTGATCCTGCCGGAGACGGTGACGAAGATCGGGGAATACGCCTTCAGCCAGTGCCAGATCGAGACGATGGACATTCCGGAAAGCGTAACGGAAATCGGCAAGTGGGCCTTTGAATCCTGCTATTTCCTGCGGAGCGTGAAGCTGCCGGACAGCGTTACGGAGATCCGGGAGATCACCTTCAGCAACTGCGACATGCTTTCGGAGATCCGGCTTCCGGAAAAGCTGGCGAGGGTCGGGGATGACGCCTTCGCGGGATGCCGGCGGCTGGAGAGCATGGAGTTTCCGGAGACCCTGGCCGAAATCGGCTCCGGGGTGTTCAACAACTGCGAGGGGCTGACGAAGGTTACCCTTCCGGATTCCGTTACCGTCATGGGCAGCCGGATCTTTGACGGATGCCTGGCGCTTACGGAGGTACGGCTTCCCTCCGGGCTGGAGACGCTGCCGGCGGGAACCTTCCGGTTCTGCCGGAGCCTGAAGGAAGTGCAGCTTCCGGAAACGGTTACCGCCATTGCGGACGACGCCTTCTCCGGATGCCGGGAGCTGGAAACCCTTGAGCTGCCCGCCAAGGTTGCCCGCATCAGCAACTCCGCCTTTGAAGGCTGCGCGAAGCTGAAGGAGCTGGTGTTCCCGGCCAGCCTGCGGAGCATCGGGAAATACGCCTTCTCCGGCTGCGAAAGCCTGAAGGGCGCCGCGATTCCCAACGGGGTTACGACCATCAACTCCTTCGCCTTCCAGGGCTGCACCGGGCTGCAGTCGGTGGTGATTCCGGAAAGCGTGGTGCGGATGGGCGAAATGATCTTCTACCAGTGCGACCTGGACCTGGCCCTGTGGATTTCGAAGGACAGCACGGCGGAGGAATGGTGCCGGGAAAACGGCTTTATCGAAAGCATGCGGTACATGGACGGCTCCCTGCCGGAAGACCGGACGGAGGGCGACTGAGGGAAAACGATCCGGGGCGGCGGAGCCGCCCCTTTTTTTGTGCCTGCCTTGACGGATGTGATAAAATATATACCTGTGTGTGAAACCGGAGAAAGAGGGGGGAGACCGGTGATTCTGATCCTGTTCGGGCTGTGGCTGCTGCTCAACGGCCGATGGACAACGGAAATCGCTGTGACCGGGGCGGTGCTGAGCGCGGGAATCTGGCTTTTTTCCTGCGCTTTCCTGGGGCTGAGCCCGAAAAAGGAGATCCGGGCGGCGAAGCAGATTCCCCGCTTTATTTCCTATTTATTCTTCCTGCTGGGGGAGATCGTGAAGGCTTCCCTGAACACCATGAAGCTGATCTGGGCGCCGAACCTGGAGGCGGAACCGAAGCTGAAGGCCTTCCGGACGGCGCTGAGAACCCGGAAAGGAAAGGTGATGCTGGCCCAGTCCATCACCCTGACGCCGGGAACGATCACGGTGGACTACATGGAATCGGAATTCCTGGTTCACTGCCTGGATGAGGACTTTGCGGAAGGGCTGGAGCACAGCCGGATGGAGGAGAAAATCCTGGAGATGGAAGGGGGCGGGGAGCAATGACCCATTCCCTGCTGGAAGAGGGATCCGCCTTCGCGCCGTTTATGACGGTGCTGTGCGACGGGGCCCTGGTGATCCTCGGCCTGGTGATGCTGGCCTGCCTGGTGCGGGCGGTGCGGGGGCCGGCGCTGGCGGACCGGATTGTGGCCGTCAACATGATGGGTACCTCGGTGGTGATGATGATCTGCCTGCTGACGCTGCTGATGCGGGAGGACTACCTGGCGGATATCGCCATTATCTACACGATGCTGTCCTTCCTGGCGGTGGTGGTGCTGACCCGGATTTACCTGAGCGTATGGAAGGTGCGCCGGGTGCGGGAGCGGGACCGGGCAGCGGAGGAAAACGGAGGAGGGCGGACAGATGGCTGAGTGGATTCGGACGATTTTCGCCGCGGGGCTGATCCTGTCGGGCCTGGTTGTGGTGCTGACGGCGGCGGCGGGCCTGTTCCGCTTCCGGTATGTGCTGAACCGGATGCACGCGGCGGCGCTGATGGACACGCTGGGAATCCTGCTGATCCTGCTGGGGGTGATGGCGGCCCGGGGGGCCGCGGCAGTGTCCCTGAAATTCCTGCTGGTGATCGTGACCCTGTGGCTGACCAGTCCGGTGGCGTCCCACCTGATCGCGAAGCTGGAGATTACCTCCGGGGAGCACCCGGAGCGGCAGATGAAGCTGGAGGACGACCACATGGTGGAACGGGAGAAGGAGGAGTAAGCATGCAGATACTCGGCATTCTTCTGCTGGTCTTCATCCTGGGCTGCGCCGTGTCCGTGGCCTTTACGAAAAACCTGCTGACGGCGGCTACCGTGTTCATGGGACAGAGCCTGGCCCTGAGCGTGGTATGGATCCTGCTGGAGTCCCCGGACCTTTCGGTGACGGAAGCGGCGGTGGGCACGGGGATTGAAAGCCTGCTGCTGTTTGTGACGCTGAAAAAAATACGGGCGGTGGACCAGGCGATCCAGTCCGAGGAGGAAAAAGAGGAGGAAGAGCATGGCCAGACGCCTTGACCCGAAGGGGCAGAGCCTATACGCCCGCTTCCTCCGGTATCTTTCGGAAGGGGACGACAGGCTGGACCGGGAAGTGATGCGCGCGGTGGACGCGCCGCCGGCACAGCCTGCGGCGGAGACGGTGAAAGCGCCGGAGCTGCCGGCGCGGGTTCCGGAAGCGGTGGTTCGGCGCCACACCCGGGCGGCCCGGATTTTCTACCTGGTGGCGGCGGCCCTGATGGCGGCGGGAATCAGCCTGCTGCTGATCCTTACGACAACGGACCTGCCCTCCTTCGGGGATGACGGCAACCCGGTGAACAACGAAGTGGTTCGGCGGTACCTGGAGGACGGGATGCGGGAGACCGGATCCGTGAACCTGGTTACCGGCATGATCCTGGATTACCGCGCCTTCGACACCCTGGGGGAGAGCAACGTGCTGTTCACCGCGGCCTGCGCGGTGATGATCCTGCTGCGGGCGGGAAACCGGGAGGAGCGGATTGAGATTGAAGCGGACGAGCGCATGGAGAACCGGAACCAGGATCCCATCCTGCAGACGGTGACCCGGCTGCTGGTGCCGCTGATCCTGATGTTCGGATGCTACGTGATCCTGAACGGCCACCTTTCGCCCGGCGGCGGATTCTCCGGCGGCGCGGTGCTGGGAGCGGCGATGATCCTGTACCTGAA
>ODAI011376565.1_pt1 | contig 15657 bp, 17 predicted proteins | sample 1539321 | NCBI WGS metagenome assembly ODAI01 (sample SAMN02144231, study PRJEB22623) | gut metagenome | biome: sheep rumen | host: Ovis aries | place: New Zealand
ATACTCATTGGAGTCTCTCTGTTCGTCGAGGATGGTTGACACTTCAAACCTTGCCTGCAGTCGATCTGAAGTCCTGTCGTAACATGTTGACGCAAAAGATCGTTGGGTGGCAAAGTGAGAGTACCACGATGATGGAGTCGTCAGGCGATAATTTCGCTGGTCTTTTTTGCTCAGGTAAGGAGTTTCGTGGCATCGGCCTTTGTAAAGACGGTATTTATGTCGAGGTAGGTGGTCAGCGCCAGTTGGTTCAGAAAGGGCGTTTCGCTCTAGTCTGGTTTCGCGTAACGAACGATTGTCAGCAGAATCGCCATCAGTTTTACTTTAGCCTCGATGGTGAGCACTTCATTTCTGCAGGCGAGGCATTCCCGATGCGAGGTGGCTATTGGAAGGGCATCCGCACAGGATTGTTCTGTTATGGTAACGATGGAAAGGCGCAATTCGACTATTTTCGGCAAAAAGTTGCTCATTAGTTTGGTTTTTCGCTCGATTTGCGCTATCTTTGCACCCGCAAAGTTGTTTCTCCTTTCAAAAGAAACCATGCGCCCTGATAGTTAAATGGATATAACAAGGCTCTCCTAAAGCTTAGTTCCGAGTTCGATTCTCGGTCGGGGTACTAGAACTTAGTCGGGAATCCTCTGTAATATAACGAGTTACAGAGGATTCTATTTTATAGAAGGCGTTAAAAAGGTGTTAATCCTGACAAAAGAAGGGAAAAAGAACCGAATGTTAATCTTTCATTCTTTTTCTCTTGATTGTCTTTATTCTACCATATTTTGAGTACCTTTGCACTCCGAAAAGATTAAATACAGGATAATGGATACACAGAATATACAGAATTGTTGGGAACCCGTCATAAACGAGAAAGAGAGGGTGATTAACGCTTTTGTCAAAGTAGCACTTGACGCTTTTGAAGAACGTCTGGAGCGAACTGCAGAAGGCGCATCAGATGAGTATATGGTTAAGTTGGAAGAGGAAGAATATGCAAAAGCAGTTAAGATATTAACTGACACCTACGCAGAATGCCCTCATGTGAAGCACATCAAAGATGTTCTTGATAAGCCAGATTTCATCTGGGACAGCCTGTTTATTGAAAACATTGGCCTGAAGAACGTTGATAAGTGGTATAGAAATCCCCTGAAAGCAGACATCATGGCTTTCAAGAAAGACAATACTATCTACGACGAAGAGAATCCCTATTTCTCTTATATATATAAGGTGGTACTCTATGAACGATACATCAAGTTCCTGCTTGAAGACAAAAAGAAGCATCAGTTGCTCATAGAAATAGTTCAGGACAGGAAAAGATGGAAGGAAAGGGAACTGAAAGAAGCAGAGACAGATGTCTTTATTGCCGATATGGAACAGAAACTCGCGGAAAGAAAAGCCCAAACCAAGAAAGGACAGGGTGCGACGAAAGGAGCCATTGTCACCACTCTACCAGTAGCCCCACCTGATACGCCCCCAACCTTACCCACGTTTGAACATGTTTTGACTAATACCCAGTTGGAACATTTGACGAGCATCATCAACGAACTACACATATTCCGGGAAGAGATTATTACGACAGAACAGATAAAGTCCATCTTTAATTGTTCCCCTACTGTCATACTCAAATCAAAGAACAACCGCCTGTTGGCTCATTTGTTTGATCAACTTTCTCGTAGAGAATACATCACAGAAGATTGGCAAGCCGTTATCGCAAGAAACATGCTGTTCAAATCTTCACAGAAAGATGATTTCCTAAATCAAAACGACTTATCCACTGCAACCAATAAAGTGCAAGATATGGATAAGTCAACAAGTTACATTAAATTAGAGAGTTACATCAAAGATCTGAAAAATCATTGAGTATTGTCAACAAAGCAAAGGATAGGCAAAAAGGTTGAGAATAGGTTAAGACCTTAAGCAATATCCTTGACACACAATCTTTCAAGTAGTACTTTTGCCCTCGAATTCAGAATTTCGGAGGGTGCACACTCCTATTGTCAAATTAAAAAAATTAGAGTATTATGAGTGATAAAAAAAGTATTGAAGAAAGAATCGAGGAGCTTGAAGCCCTCGTCTATGCGACCAAGAATGTGCTGAGTTTCGATGAAGCCAGCAAGTACCTTAACCTGTCGAAGAGCTATCTCTACAAGTTAACTTCGGCACAGCAGATTCCCCACTACAAACCCCAGGGGAAGATGATCTACTTCGAGAAGGATGCACTTGAAGCATGGCTTCGTCAGAATCCTGTCAAGACTCAGGCGCAGATTAGCCAGGAAGCAAGCCACTATATTATGACTCACCAAAAGTAAGGTTATGGAAGGAACAGAAACTAAGAATATGGATCCCACAGCCACTAATGAAGTCCGCGAACATGGACTGACAAAGAGTGAGTTTAGTGTTATCTGGCAATCGATCCGACTGAAGGCAACAGATGAGTATGCCGTTCCGCCAGAGATTCTTCAGGTGAATGGCTCTACTATCGGCACCTTGGGCAACTTCAGCGCATCAACTGGTAAAGCCAAGAGCAAGAAGACCTTCAATGTCTCTGCTATCGTAGCGGCAGCACTCTCCAATAGTGAGGTGCTACGCTACACAGCGGCATTCCCTGAAGACAAGCGAAAGGTGCTTTACATTGATACTGAGCAGAGCAAGTATCACTGCCAGAAGGTGATGAAGCGCATTCTCCAACTCGCAGGATTGCCTACAGACCAAGACTGTCCTAATCTTATATTCGTGGCTCTTCGTGAACAATCACCAGAGCAGCGTCGTACCATCATAGACTATATGCTCTATAAGATGAAAGGCATTGGCCTGGTAGTGATAGATGGCATCCGTGACCTGATGTATGACATCAACAACCCTACAGAATCTACAGAGATCATTAATCTGCTGATGCAATGGTCGAGCCAGTACAATCTGCATATCCATACTGTACTACACTTGAACAAGGGTGATGATAACACTCGCGGACACATAGGCACAGAACTGAACAATAAGGCAGAGACCGTACTACAGGTGACCAAGAGCCAGACCGATCCCAACATCAGCGAGGTCAAGGCTATGCATATCCGCGACAAGGAGTTTGAACCCTTTGCCTTCCGTATCAATGCTGAGTCTCTGCCAGAATTGGTGGGCGACTATGATTTTGACAAAAAGGATGCAAAGCGCCAGTCTCTGATTGAATTGTCTGAGGACGAACACCGCCAAGCTTTGGCTAAGGCTTTTGCCAATTGTGAGCCACAAGGATATAACCAACTGCTATCATCCCTAATCGATGCCTACGCATCTATAGGCTATTCCCGTGGCCGCAATACCATCGTTGCACTCAACAAATGGCTGATGGCTAATGGCTATATCGTCAAGACGGACAAGAAGTATAGTTTAGCCCAGGGTGTATATATGGTGGAATAATGTAAACCAAGTGCCGGAAGACTATGCTGCGCAGCCCCAACGGTATTTCCCAAATGAAAATACCGTAGCTTATTAGGGAATTTTTCGAGCCGCATTACACGGTAACGCTAAAAATTCCCAATAAGCCAAGGGGCTGCACCCCTCTGGACTCCCTGCTTCCCAAGGCAAAGCCGACGCAAGCGAATAATCAAAGAAACAAGAACCCTGTAAAACGAACAAGAAAAATGGGCTACGCAGTACTACACTTAGACAAAGCCAAAGGTGCTGACAGTGGAATGTCGGCACACATTGAGAGAACCATCCATCCCAAGAATGCCGATCCGACGAGGACACACCTTAACCGTGAACTGATACAATTCCCTGAAGGTGTAACCTCTCGTACTCAGGCCATCCTGCACCGCCTTGATACGGCAGGGCTGAAACGCAAGATAGGCAAGAACCAAGTACAAGCCATTCGCATCCTTCTGACTGGCACTCATGAGGACATGGTGCAGATAGAGAAGGAAGGCAGACTAAATGAATGGTGCCAGGATAACATCGACTGGCTCCGTAAGACCTACGGAAGCGATAATGTCGTATCGGTAGTGCTCCACATGGACGAGAGTACACCTCATCTGCATGCGACTGTCATTCCAATAGTAGAGACAGAACGAAAGCGCAAGAAAAAAGAAGAGGAAGTGAAACGTACCTATCGCAAGAAAGCGCCAGCCCCAAGACTCTGTGCCGATGATGTAATGAGTCGTACAAAGTTGAAGAACTATCAGAATACCTACGCTGCCGCCATGCAGAAGTATGGACTTCAACGAGGTGTTGACGGTTCAGAGGCCCAGCATATCTCTACACATGAGTACTACCGTTCACTGATGCTGCAAGGCAAGAGCCTTCAGGAAGACGTGGACGAACTCTTGAAACGAAAAGAACAGGAGAAAAAGGAATTGGCCAAGGTCAAGGCTGAGAAAAAGACGGAAGAGCTAAAGAACACAGCGGCCAAGACTGCCAATGTCGCCCTTAAAGGGCTTAATTCTTTTCTTGGCAGTAACAAGATCAGCAAACTGGAGAAGGAGAATGAGCGACTACAAGGAGAAATCACTAATCGTGACGACCAGATTAAGAAACTCCAATCTGAAGCTGAGAAACAGAAAGAGTGGCATGCTGAAGATATTCGTTATACAAAATTGCAGATGCAGAAAGCCATCAATGAGAAACAGCGCAACATAGACAAAATACTCCGTTGGTTCCCTTTTGTTGGTGAATATCTTAGAGTTGAAAGTGAATGTCTCATGCATGGGTTTAGTGAAGAACAAACTGATAAACTGGTTCATGGTCAGACCCTGAAATTCAGAGGCTATTTGCAAGCCGACAAGCGAAGTCCCAGAGTCTGGGCAGAAAGTGTCACAGCTCAAATTATCAAGATGGCAAAGGACAAGTTGCAACTTACCGTTGAACAATCGCCTATCGTTCAATGGATTCAGCAGCAGTTAGAACGCAACAAGCAAGAAAGACTGAGTGAAGAGCAAAAAACATCAAAACATCGCGGATTTCACCTCTAATTGTATTAAAACGGCATCATTTGGTGCCGTTTCTTTCACTTTTTTGTGTTTTTAGACACAAAATTCAAGAATAATGCCTATATTTGCAACGTGTTTTGACTGGAACACAAGACATATTGAAACAACGAAGCGTGACCCAAGTTGGAATGCAAAATCTTTGAAGCGATGCGCGTACTGGGCTGTTCCTTGCTTACCAAGGACAGCATGCAGATTTTGTTTACCCACAGGTTCGTGGAGGAAGATATGCATAATATGATATTATGGGATTATTTGATTTTTTTAGTGGTAAAAAAAAGAAAGTGGAAGGCAATGTTCGTGAAATATTGTCAGAGTGTTTTGAAGTGTCTGCCAGAAATGCACGCACACAATGTGATTATGAAGGGAAAGATTTTGCAGTAAGTGGGAATTCATACGTAAAAGAATTTCTCGACGGAACTAAAGAAAGTCTATCTCGTGGTAATAGTATAGATGCTCTCGGTACAATGAGATTATGTGAAATGTTTGGACTTGACTTCTACGATATTCTTAGCGATGAACATAAAAGAGCATTAACTAGACATCTCAAGTAAGCGAATAATATTAATTCAATGTGTTCCTCCCTTTTTAATGTCGTATTGCATTGAAAACAGCATATATACTATTGGCTATATTTGCCATCCCATAATCTCCAGGATGCGATCCTACTCCAGGCATCTTGTAATCCTTGTATGAGGAAGAGAAATTCATTGGATCGGTTCCGTCTCCCAAATGGGAAATGTCAACCAAATATGAATTACTCCTAATAGCAATATTTGTTGTGGCATATTCTTTTGTCTTGTCAGGCCAGAAGGGAATGGTTATAATTCTCTTTGAATTAGGGAACAATGCTAAAAGATTAGTATACTCATCTTCGTATTTTTTTGCATCTATAATATCATCTTTAGCGACATTCTCTCCAATCTGAACGAAAAGATAATCAGGTTGTTTGTTTTCTGCTAATGCCAATTTGCCCATCTCAAAACTATGTTTAGTAAAAGTCCTCTCGAATTGAGCAATGTTTAGGATGGAATACTTAATGTTGACATTATGTTCTTCTGATATTGTTTTCAATAAAATATGAACATAATCTTTCTCAATGCTTGTTGCGGTTAATCCTCTTTTGCCTTCTGCTGGTTCTTCATCAATTACAGCATGATATGTTAAACTATTGCCTAAAAACAAACATGTTATGGTTGAGTCAGCTCCAATCATCAATGAATCATTAACTGCTTCTAAAGGTTTATCATTAAACTGTGCCAATGCTTCAGCTGAAGGAGATTTATATTGTCCCATTACTTTTTGAACTTTTTCAACGATTTTTCCACGATAATGAAATGCAACTCCACAAATACAAATAATAAACAATGCATTCAGAAGTAATGATGCCACCAAAATTCTTTTCTTAGTCATATTACCAATCATAAAGGCCCGCAGAATACCCAAATCGGACTGATTAAAAAGATTTTGACTACAAAAGAAAAGCGGGGTATCTGGCTTCTGCACGTTCGCCGTTTGAGGCCTTCCACAGCCCTTAGTAGTGAACGAACAGAGTGATACCCACGCCGTTGGTATATATAATACGCCCCTAAAGGTGTGCGTGATGGCATGATTAGCCATCGGCACACCAACGGGAACGGTATATACCTACCCGCAGCATCTACCTCTGCAATGTCCTTGACTACTAAATTTGATTGTGGAAGTTTCAAAACGGCCAAAAACAAAGCGTCAGCGACGCATTCCAAAATGTAGTGCTCCCTCCTTCAGCCGCTCCAACCTTTTCCAAGGTGGTTCGGCATGAGTTAGCGGGTGCAAAGTTACTCAATTTCTATCAAAGAAAGATAATAGATATTATTTTTTTTCATCTTGACTATCATTTAAAGCCAAGAATAGATAAGCCACAAGATAATATCACTTGTTTATATAATATCAAGCCATGCTAATATGGTAGCAATAATCGAAAGAATAATGGTTACAATTAGCCAATAAATCCCTTTGGTTATTCGTTCTAAAAGTCTGACGATGGCAGATAAATATATCTGCCACTTGTATTTTTTGAATACCTCAAGTATAGTTTGATATTGATAGTATGACAAATCGTATAAACGCAAAGCCTCGTCAGAATTAATTGACTCACTACGCTTTGCATCTTTCTCGTTTTTACGAGCGAACTTATAATTATCCAAATAAGTATTCCATAATTCTCCCTTACCTATGCGTGGCCATCGTGAACTATAAAACCATTTCACAGTATGTTTGATGTCGGCTGTTTGATACACTATTAGCTGTTTATAACAGTCGTATGCCAACCGCTGTAGATGCCCTTCTGCTTTTCTCAGTTCTGTTGTAATGTCTTCGTCTGACATGTTATCACGGTAACAGCGTGCAATATGATCATTGATGGCCCTGATTTCATTAAGACAATTTTGGGGGTACTTACCCTTCATCCTAACTTTAAGAACTTGCAATAAAGGCTTAAAATTATGGAGGTAGCTTTGTGAAATAGCCTCAATGGCTTTCAATTGTATTTGATTCATTGCGCACCCAGCATTGTTTTTGCCGCCTCCCATATTTTAGAAATAAGTGCAATTGCATATTTACCTGCCACCACAGATATAATAATGCTTAAGCACCATCCAATGACTGTCCAAAGCCACGAACCTTTAGAGCTATGAAGTAAGGTTTCCGTATTATTAACGCCTTCTATCATTTCTTCCAATTTAAGGCATTTGTGATACGATTCCTTATAATCATCTATGTGTAAGATATAGTTGTCTTTGTCACTCTTACATCGTTTATCGATTGCCCTTATCTCATTTTTTAGGTTTTCGTATGCACTTGCAAATTTACCTTTTTCAAGCTTGATACGAATCGTTCCACCATTATTCTTTTCGAATCGCTTGACATCATCTTTGATAGCAGCAGCAATATACATGTAACTCTGAGAGATACACGTTGACAACATATTGTTCATCTCCTTTAAATAGACTTCCACATCTCCTTTCCGAGTCAAAGCCTGGGAAAGATTGTCAAACATCTTGGAGAGATTAAGCAATAGTGGCTCTTCAAATGCAGACATTCTTGTTTCTTGTTCTGCAATTAAAGGCTTAAGTTCTGTATTGTAGCGTGAATAAATCTCATGAAGTCTTACGTCCATTGTGCAACTAGAAATTAAAGAATCGGCGAGAAACATCTTTCAGTCTTGCCACCATTTTCATTTGTAGATACACAGAACCTCTGGAAGGTATTTCCCTAGCACCAGAATCTCTGAAAGGGGAAAAGTCGTTAGGGTTGACCTTCTCTCTCTCATTAAGTGACATAGAAATAAGCTCATCACATGTATGTCCAGTTGTACTTTGGGCATACATACGAGTGCCTTCACTGATTCTAAAATTCATGTTATTTGCTTGAGTTTGATACTTCTTGTTGCATATTCCGTGTGCAAATTTAGTGCGAAATTTTGAAAAATGCAAGTAAAATGAAGAAAAAATGATAATTTTGAAGCATAATTATAACAAATTTTTATTAGAATAGAGTTTTATTCTGTGTTTAGTACGTTACTTTGCTGTATATCCGCAATTCAAACTAAACTTTTCTTTCCCCAAAAGTTGATAGGACTTTAAGGGAAAGAGAAAGTCAGAGGATGTCGAGTTTTGGTAGGCTGTTGAGAGCCTTCTTCTTTTCTTCATCGACAGCGCGGACATATACCTCTACATATTTCAGACTGCTGTGTCCCAACAGATCTGCCACCACTTTGACATTGCTACCTTTATTCAAGAGAATGGTTCCAAAGCTATGCCGGCCACAATGCCAGGTAATATGTTTGGTGATTCCCGCCCGCTTGGTCCAATGGCGTAGTGCTTTTAGGCACATTGTATGGCTGGGTAGAGGGAAAATCAATGTATCATCCTTGGCATCGTCTGGTCTTGGCCCTATCGCAGCAAGGGTGATGTCTGTCAGGTTAATGACCACACCGCTTTTCTTGCTATGATTAACGGTTTTATCTTGTCTGAACTTGATGATATTGTTTTCGTAGTCGACTTCCCCATATGTGAGCCTCCTTACATCGCAATACCTTACTCCCCCAAGGCAAGTCATGGCGAAGGCTCGTCTGATAATCGGATTCTCGCCTTGGTAATGACAGGCGAATAGCTGTTTCATTTCCTTTTCGCTCAGAATTTCCTTAACCAGCATATCTTCGTTGCTGGCCACAGTTACACCCTTGCAGGGATTCTGGGTAAAGACGCCATTCTCTATACCGTAATTGATGATCTTCTTGAATCGCCTATAAACACTACTGATGCCTGTACCACGATGCTTCTTAGTCAGGAACTGGGTGAACTTAATCATCATATCCTTGGTTATTTGTTGCGGTTCAATGCGCTGGGCATAATGAGGATATTCCTGGGCAGTGAATGCCTTAAAGTCCCTTAGTCCCATTTCAATGACTCTTATATCCTTCTTGGTATAGTTGTCAATGTATGTCTGATAGTAGTCGTAGAAGTTCACCGTTCTGTCTTTCTTCAGGCGATAACCTTCCTTATCTTCCAAGAACTCCTGTTCTCGTTCGAAGCGTATCTTCTTTGCCAGGTCGAGCGTCTCCTTGTTCTTTTGACGCTCTACTGGAGTTCGAGGACTTGCCACCAGATATAGCGATAGACTTTCCTTCCTACGTATGGAAGTGCCGTTGTCGTGATTATAGCCAATCTGGTATTCCAGATAGAGGCTATACTCGCTACCGTCTTTTACGGGCTTTCTCAGGAGTCTTGGATTGCCTGACTCCAACAAATTCTTGTTTTTCCCTCTTGTTTCTGACATTGTTGTTTTCTTTTGTTTTCCTTTTCGGCTGCAAAGGTACAACAAATATTTGATTTGGGGTGTTAATAAGGTGTTAAAATTAACACCCTAAGGCTAAAAATGAACAAATTGACCAAACAAAGGAAAATCTGAAACCTTTGCAACCATCTGGTTATCAGTATGGTTAGTTATCTTTTACTTTTCTTTGTTTGGGTAGGTTCGATTCTCGGTCGGGGTACTGAGTGCGAAACCTCCTCAGATTTCGCACTTTCTTTTTTTCCGTACCCTCGTAACTTGTTAGTTTCTTGAAAGATAAGGTCGAGCACTTGGTTGTATTCGTGAGTTCGATATTTTTCTCCGTCAAATTCGATTTTTTGCGGAAACATCGAACTCAGTATCTTACATTTCGTCTTAACAGGCGCATCAAGCATAAAGTTTCTTAAATTTGCTATGATATTCACTGAGTAGTCAATTTTTTCTTTCAGTCCTTTTGTGTCAGATTGCAAGAGGTTGATGCGCTCCTGCAGTTCATTGATTTGCCTCTCGTACCTCTCTGTAATACGTGTGTGAGCCTCAGATGTTAGATTGCCCTCACAGAACTTGTCGTCTGCTCCATTGCGTAGAGCCTCAACATGTTCAATCTCTTTGCGCAACTTGTCAACCTCTTTTTGAACGTCTTGCTTATGTTCGCCTCGTAGGTCTTGCAGTACCTCAGTGTAGAGGTCTAACACCTCTTGGTTGGGTCGTAAACCGCCTACCCAATTGGCAAACTTGTCGTTGACGTAGTTCGCAGGTCTGCGCAGGTGTTTTCCGTCGTGGCAGCAGTTGTAGTACTTATACTTGCCTCCCTTCCCAGTGCTTGTAGCTCCTGTAATAGAGTGTCCACAGATGGGGCACACTATGTACTTGCGGAGGTAGAGGTCTGGGTCGATTGCCTTGCTCAGTTTAGGCTCGTGCTTACGCTTACCGCTGAGAATGTCTTGCACCTTGTCGAATGTCTCAGCGTCAATGATAGCATCGTGCTGACCTTTGACTATCTGCTCTGGCTCATCATTGTAGGCTGGAACTCTGATTAGCCCTATATAGAAAATGTTACGTAGCATCCTATAGAACGCATCTTTCTGAATGTTTGGGCAGAGCCTACGTCTGATGTAGTTTGGTGCCTCAACACCTTTGGCTACCTCTTGGAATGCTTGGCGTATGGCTTTTGCTTGTGGCTCATCGATGTCAACATATGGCTCTCCTTTCTCGTCTCTCTTGTTTACGTAGCCTCGTGGGGCTTTGTTTGAACATCTACCCTTCAGAAGTGTGCCGTGTATGCCCTCTTTGGTTCTGCGTGAAATCTTTTCGTCCTCAGTATGAGCCACACCGCAGTACATTCCCAGCATCATAGACCATTCTGCACCTTTGAAATCAATGGGTGACTCTATAGCGTTAATCTCAATGTCCAACTCATCATAGAACTTGCGTTTGTAGGTTAAGGCAAATTCAAGGTTACGAGTGAACCTATCCCAACGTAGGAAGAGAATCTTATCAACCTCGTGCCTATGTTTCTTGCAGTAGTCGTAGATTTGTTTCAGTTTTGGCCTGCGCAAGTCGTAGTGCTTGGCTGAGTAATCTTCCTTATAAGGCTGCTCATCACCTATTATATTATAGTGGTGGTTGTCGCAATAGGCTCTCAAATACCTCTCTTGCATATCGAGCGAGCATCCATCTACTTGCTCATCTGTGCTTACTCTACAATAAAGTATAACATTCATATTTGTAAATTTTAGTTTTTGTTATTATCTATCTCTATCTGACCTATGAAGTATAGGTAATTTCTAATCTCCTTAATCTCTTCGTCACTGTATTTATGTCTTTCTTTGTTTAAAACTTTCTTGCATTGCTCTAAAGTTATCACTATTTTTTAGATTTGACGTGTGTCAAAAATGACACTTATTTTACAGCCATACCTCTGGCTCGGAGGGCTTTCACCTCCTCTATTTTTAGTACTCAGCTGAGTTGAACGTTCAGTGCAAAGATATAGAAAATATTTCACAATTCCAAATTTTTGAAGAACTTTTTTAGATGAGGCTCTGACACTTGCGTATGGTGTTGACGCTCGTACCTGTAATCTTGCTAATATTTCGGAGGCTGATACCCTTACGCAATAGGCGTATTTCCTCGCCATATTGCTCTCGCATATCAGCCTCGCTCTTGCGATAGCCCTTTTTACGTCCGACCTTGCCGCCATTGGCTCGGAAGTTCTTGTAACCACTCTCGACACGTTCACGGATGGTCTTGCGCTCCATCCTTGCGACCTCTGCTAAGATGGTGATGAGGAACTGAGACATAGGGTTCACCTCTCCGCTCTCGGTCAGTGTCTCGATGCCATAGTTCTGAATATACAATGAGATACCTAACTTGTTGAACTGCTCTATTACTTCAAGCACTTGTAGCGTATCACGTCCAAGCCTGCTGAGTTCCGTCACTGCCACCTTATTTATATTATGGTCTTGAACATAATTGACCATTCGGCTCAGTTCTTTACGGTCGCTGTTCTTCTTGGCTCCGCTTACCTTCTCACAGAAAACAGCCTCAACGCTCCAGCTATTACGCTGAGCGAGGGCAGTAAGTTCATTCACTTGGCGGTCGTAGTCTTGAATGCTGGTGCTGACTCTAGCAAAGATACAAATTCTATTCATATTTGATATATACGTTAATAATTTACTTTGCAAAGGTACAAAAAAGTTAAGATATAGCCAAGGAGTAATTGATTTATTTTCCTAATAAACCTAAAAATATTTGTAATATACAACAATTTGGACTATATTTGCCGAAAATTTGATGTATGAGCAAGATATTAGCAGATAATGTAAGACGTATTTGCAAGGAACAAGGGAAGCAGATGAAAGACCTTGCAGCGGATATGGGTATAGACCCAGCATCATTAACAAGGGCACTAAACGGTAATGCTCGCCTTGATACGATTGAGAAGATAGCGAATGCTTTAGGGGTGTCGATGAAGTCACTATTTGAGCCGCTGGATGATGTCGAGGGATTTATTCGTGTAGGTGAACGTGTGTATCAGTTCAATAGTAGAAAAGAATTAATCGCATTAATAAAAACTTAAGTATGGAGGAGGCACTATTTAACAATATTAAAGCTCATATTGTCAAGAATTTAAATGAGGCAAATGATATCATTCGTATAGCTGTTGCATGGTTCACTAATGATGATTTGTTTCAGGTTGTTTTGAATATGCTTGATAGAGGCATAAAAGTCGAGTTGATACTAATCGATGATTGTATCAATAGAAATGAATATGGCTTGAATTTTGGATTATTTATTGCAAAAGGGGGACACTTGTTTTTCTCGTCAAGCGAAAGGAACATGCACAACAAGTTTTGTGTAATAGACAATAAAATACTAATTACAGGGTCGTATAACTGGACATATTACGCAGAGAACAAAAACTGGGAAAATGTTTTAATTACAGACGAACAGGTTGTTGTTAACGATTATGCCAAAGAGTTTGATGATATAAAGGCTCATCTATTAGAAACTAAAGATTATAAGTCATATAAATTAAACGAGATTGAGCCTATAGCATTACTCAGTGAATATGATTATCTGTATGAAGACTTAATTATTAAAGGTAATAATACTGGTATGGAGTATCTGAATTATCTAACTGTCATAAAAGACAGTATTATTATCGAAAGAAAGAGCAGTGTAGAGAATCCCAAGGTCACTACTACGGCAGTTAGAAAAGATATCACAAATCATTCTTTAGGTATTCGATGCACTATTGATGGAAAGCCTGATTGCACCTCTATCATAATACCAAAGGGAACAGAATTTCCATGTGAGAAGAGTGGAGAGTATTTTACTTTGGAAGATAATCAAACTTCTTTGATGTGTGAAACCCTTCTGGGTGATAATCTTGATGCTAAGTTAAATCGTATTGTAGGAAAAATTGTTTTAAATGACATACCAAAGCTACCAAAAGCGCAAGGAAAGATGAAAGTCGTATTTAGACTTTCGTATGATAAGACCTTACATGTGATAGCAACAAATATGCATACGAGGTCATACGTGGAGGCATATTACTATTTGAAAGAGTCGTTATAATTTTTTAAGTTAGACTGATACAAAAAAGATGTATCAATGATTTCGATTTATAGATTTCATTGATACATTTTTAATTTGATACGCTATCCCTTGTATATAATAAGGTATAGACACGTTGAGGCTTCATTGGTAGGGGTGGTTGTTATAATCCTACGAGCGACCCAGCAGATGCTCCCAACTGGTGTCCATCTTGCGACTCTGGAAACGTATCACACTCCCTAAGAAATGAAAGAACATATCTTCGAGGGTAGCCTCATCAATGAGAATAAGGGGGGTATATTGGATGCCTCTACGTTCTATATAGGCTTTGATGTCTTCTGCGTTTAGGTGTACCTCTGTGCGATAGAGACGTTTTGGATTGCCGTAGTGTTCCATAATATACTGCTTGTCTGAGGCATTGCTAATTTCTGCCGCTTTGTCGTAGGTCTGAACGGTGATACCCTTGGTCTTGTCTTTGATAGCATTGCGTTGTTTGATATTTACGGTCAGATACTTGCCTTGCTTGTTGAGGCTTCCACTCGTAGTGTATTTCAACTCTGGTCTATCCTCGTCTCTGTCTGTTATACGCTTGCCGTTCAGAATGGTAATAATATCCTTGTTATGGGCGTATGTCTTAACAAGTGGACTGACGGCAAACTGAGTATCAAGGCATAAGTCGAGGCTCGTCACGTTGTGGAACTCCAGCCCCAACCTTTGCTCTATGTAGGTCAGGAAGTGGAAGTCATCTGTATAAAGCGTTTCATTGTTGAGGCTCATCCACACCTTGCGCAATCCGCTGGCGTGGGTATTGCTTTGCTCGTCACCTCGTGCAAGGTTGAATTTTAGATAACCCCATTCGATGTCTCGTGTCCCGTTCCATAGTCTGATAGCATAGACATTATCAAAGTAGCGTCCTTCTGTTCGGTATAGTCTGAACTCGTCCATATCAAGGCACTCGCCATAGTCGAGGATGCTGAGTTGTTCATAATGGTAAGGATGCACTACCTCGTAGCAGATAGTCAGTGCATCGATTTGAATTGGTCTGTTACATACTCGTTTCATCGTTTTGGTTATTACTCTCGTTATTTTCGCTTGGGCGATATGGTATCTTAGCCCAATACTGACGCATTGCGTCTGAAATAGCCTTTTTGTGTGAGTCGCTAAACGTGCGACCTCGGAGGCTTTGTGCGATACGCCTTTTGGTATCGTATTCTAAGTTTCGATATACTCTCTTCATAATGATTGTTTTAATATAAATAGTACGTTAGTTAAAAAAGTTAAGTATAGTAGAGAAAAAATGTTTCGGTAGGTTGGTAGAATTTATTTAGAAAACGGTTGTATGCCTACTATTAAGTAGGAATGAAAAAGAGCGAAAAGGATACATAGACCCCACCCCAATAGGGGTAGGGCTTTCCTGCGATATAGGGCTATTTACGTTTTACTATACGTGGGCTTTACTGGGTCTGGAATGTACTCACGCAGAGCCCAAATCTTATCAAGGTCTTTTAGGAACGAGTTCGAGAAAAGTTGCGTTAGGGGTACTAGTGCAGGCTCCCGGGGCTGGCGCCAAAGGAACCCGCAGGCTACGGGTTTGGCGCCCTTGGTCCCCGCAGGCTACGGGTCTGGCCTCAAAGTACAGTCGCTTGCGACTTTACTTTGGGGCCTGACCTCAGCAAGCAATCAGCATCTACCCATACTCTAAGCATACTCATGAGTAAGCCTAGAAGCAGGCTAGAAGCAGGCTAGAGTATGGCTAGAGTATGGGGCTGGCCCGGGATTTAATTCCACAACTTTTTACTAT
>ODAI012264415.1_pt1 | contig 15657 bp, 14 predicted proteins | sample 1539321 | NCBI WGS metagenome assembly ODAI01 (sample SAMN02144231, study PRJEB22623) | gut metagenome | biome: sheep rumen | host: Ovis aries | place: New Zealand
ACCCCTTTCACACACTCCCCGCGGGGTGGGGGGGGCGCGATGCTCGACGAGGGCACTCCTCGCTCCGCCCACCCTCAGGGGCGCGCCCGCCAGCGGCGGGGGAAAGACGACGTTCACGTGCGGGCTTCTGCATGCGCTCGTGCGGCGCGGGCTGAAGGCGGCTGCGTGCAAGTGCGGTCCCGATTACATCGACCCCATGTTCCACAGCGAGGTCATCGGCGCCTTCTCGCGCAACCTCGATCTGTTCTTCTCCAGCGAAGAGCAGGTCAGGCAGCTGGTCGCCGACAGCGCCCTGCACAGCGACATCACGGTTATCGAAGGCGTCATGGGTTACTACGACGGCATCGCGGTCAGCGACATGGCATCAGCGTGGGACGTGGCCCGCGCAACCGACGCCCCTGCCGTGCTCGTCATCGACGGTCGCGGGCGCGCACGCTCGATTGCCGCCGAGGTGGCGGGCTTCGCGCGCTTCCGTGAGGACAGCCGAGTGGCCGGCGTGGTGCTCAACCGCGTGTCGCCCATGTTGTACCCGCGCTTGAAATCCCTCATCGAGGACGAGACCGGCATTTCCGTGTACGGCTATCTGCCGGTACTCGACGATTGCAGCCTCGAGAGCCGCCATCTGGGTTTGGTGACGGCTGCCGAGGTTGATGACTTGCGGGGAAAGCTCGACAGGCTTGCGGCGGTCATGGAGGAAACGGTCGACATCGATGGGCTGGTCGGCCTTGCGGCCGGAGCACCCGCGCTCGGAAGCTCGGATTGGCAAGGCGCAGATCCGATTGGCTTGGACCGCCCCGTTCGCGTCGGCGTGGCGCGCGATGACGCGTTTTGCTTCTACTATGCAGACGCCCTGCGCCTGCTGGGCCATCTCGGCGCGGAGCTCGTCGAGTTCTCGCCTCTTGCAGATTCCAGCCTGCCAGACGGCATTTCCGGCCTCTACATCGGCGGCGGGTATCCCGAGCTGCACGCAGACGAGCTGAGCGCCAACGCATCCATGCGCGCCTCGATTGCGCAAGCTGTGCGCGCGGGGATGCCGACGATTGCCGAGTGCGGTGGCTTCATGTATTTGCACGATGCGCTCGAAAACGCCGACGGCGAGGCGTTCGAGCAGGTCGGTGTCGTGTCGGGTACGTCGTTCAAGACGAGCAAGCTCTCGAGGTTCGGCTACGTGACGCTCACGGCGTCGTGCGACGGCATGCTCGCGTCCGAGGGCGGGCAATTGCGGGCGCATGAGTTTCACTACTGGGATAGCCAGAATCCCGGCGACTCGTTCGTCGCCGAGAAGCCCCAATCGAGCCGCACTTGGACATGCGGCTTTTCGACGTCCGTTCTCTACGCCGGATATCCGCATTTGTACCTTCCGGGTTCGCCGCAGGCGGCCGCACGGTTCGTGAGGTCATGCGCCGCATACGGAAACGAAGCACAGCTCCCGCCTGCATCGAGGCTATGAGGTGGAACGAGACATGGAACGATTCGAACACGGTGGAGATATCTACACGCATGTCGGCGTGGTCGATTTCTCTGCGAACATCAACCCGCTCGGCATGCCTTCCGCAGTCGTCGATGCCCTGCGCGATAGCATCGCGTGCTTCGAGGCATATCCCGACCTCGAATGCCGCGACCTGCGAAAGGCGATAGCCCAGTCTGAAGGCGTGCCGGTCGACTACGTTGTCTGCACGGCCGGCGCCACCGACTTGCTCCATCGCCTCTGCCGGGCGTTGAAGCTGCAATCGGCGCTCGTGACGGCGCCGTGCTTCTCTGGATACGAACAAGCGCTCGAGCAGGCGGGGGCGAGAATACTGCGCCACCCGCTCGCCGAGCGGGACGGCTTCGGCCTGACGGAATCCATCTTGGGCTTCGCTGCGGGAGATGACGTGCCCGAGGCGGTGTTTCTCTGCAATCCGAACAACCCGACGGGTTTGACCATCGAGTGCGATCTGCTCGCGCGCATTCTCGACGAAGCGCGGGATGCGGGCGTCTACGTAGTGCTCGACGAGTGCTTCCTCGACTTCACGCACGAGCAGACGGCGGTTCCCCTTTGCGAGGCCTATCCGAACCTCGTGGTCATGCGCGCGTTCACGAAGATGTACGCCATGGCGGGGCTGCGCTTGGGGTACGGGATCTGCTCAGATGCGGGCGTGGTGGAGCGCATCGTCGACGAGGGGCAACAGTGGGCGGTGTCCACGCCGGCTCAAGTTGCGGGCGTCGCCGCGCTTCAGGTTGACGGCTGGGTCGAGCGCCCGCGCGCCTACGTCGACGAGCAGCGGGCCATCCTGGCCGACGGGCTCGAATCGTGCGGCATGCACGTGTTGCCCGGCAAGGCGAACTACCTGATGTTCGGCAGCGACCGGGATATGTACGGCCCGCTTCTGGAGCGGGGCTTTCTGATTCGCCGCTGCGAGAACTACGTCGGGCTCGACGCGCGCTGGTTCCGCATAGCCGTGCGCACCGCTTCCGAGAACGAGGCGTTCCTCGCGGCGTTGCGCGAGGTTGTCGGCATGGGCGGCGTTTGTTCGACGACTACGGCGTGAGAAGCGGGCGATAAGGTAATGAAAACGTTGCGCAACAGGCGAAAGGGGTGCGCATGACAGCAAAGCCGATAATGATTCAAGGCACCATGTCGGGGGCGGGGAAGAGCTTGCTCGCGGCGGGGCTCTGCCGCATATTTGCCCAAGACGGGTATAAGGTTGCCCCGTTCAAGTCGCAGAACATGGCGCTGAACTCGTCCATCACCGCGGAGGGTGCCGAGATGGGTCGCGCCCAGGTCGTGCAGGCCGAGGCTGCTGGCGTGCCGCCCGAGGCGGCGATGAACCCGATTCTTCTCAAACCCACGAACGACACGGGCTCGCAGGTCATCGTGAACGGTCACGTTCTTGGCACGATGAGCGCGCGCGAGTACTTCGCCTACAAGCACAACCTCATCCCCGACATCATGAAGGCCTACGACGACCTGGCGAGCAGGTTTGACATCATCGTCATCGAGGGCGCGGGCAGCCCCGCCGAGATAAACTTGAAGGACGACGACATCGTGAACATGGGCATGGCCAAGATGGCGTCGTCGCCGGTGCTCCTTGCCGGCGACATCGACCGCGGTGGCGTGTTCGCCCAGCTCCTCGGGACGCTCATGCTGCTCGACGAATCCGAGCGCCCTTACATGAAGGGGCTCATCGTCAACAAGTTCCGCGGCGACAAGACGATTCTGGACCCGGGCCTCGACATCCTGCGCGAGCGCAGCGGGCTTCCGATCGCGGGCGTCGTCCCGTACACGCTCCTCGACATCGACGACGAGGACAGCCTGTCCGATCGCCTCGACGTGCGAGGGGCTACCGCGGCCGTCGACGTCGCGGTCGTCCGCCTCCCGAAGATATCGAACTTCACCGACTTCATCGCGCTTGACGCCATCGACGGCATCGGGGTCCGCTACGTGCAACGCGCGTCCGACTTGGGCGAGCCCGCCCTCATCATCCTTCCCGGCACGAAGAACACGCTCGCAGACCTCAAGTGGCTGCGCGAAAGCGGGCTCGAGACGGTCCTGCTGAAGCGCGCGGCTGCGGGCACGCCGGTGTTCGGCGTCTGCGGCGGCTACCAGATCCTCGGGCAGGAGGTGAGCGACCCGCTCGGCACCGAGGGCGGGGGGACGATGCGCGGATTGGGCCTGCTCCCCATCCGCACGGTGTTCGAGCCCGAAAAGCACCAAGTGCGCTCGCAAGGCAGGATCGCGAACGTTGGCGGCCCGCTCGCGGCGCTTTCCGGCGTCGCCGTGGAGGGCTACGAGATCCACATGGGCACCACCGTGCTCGAAGGCGGCTCGCCCGTGTGCGAGCTCGAGGGCGAGGGCGGCACGAGCATGGACGGCTGCTGGTCGGGCAACGTGTACGGCAGCTACCTGCACGGCATCTTCGACACGAAGGAATGCGCGCAGGCTCTGGCGCGGGCGCTGTTCGAGATGAAGGGCCTCGACGCCGAGTCGGTGCAGGCGGTCGACATGAAGGCCTACAAGGACGCGCAATACGACAAGCTCGCGCAGGCGATGCGCGAGAACATGGACATGGAACTGGTGTATCGCATCATCGAGGAGGGCGTATGAGCAATTTGGAGAAGCTCGAGTTCGTGAAGCCGGCGGATATCGAGAAGCGGAGCTTCGAGATTATCACGAGCGAGCTGGGGGACAGGGTGCTCGACCCCGAAAACGAGCTCGTCATAAAGCGCGTCATCCACACATCGGCCGATTTCGAGTATGCGGATGCGCTCGCGTTCTCCGAGCATGCCACGACGAAGGGCGTCGAGGCCTTGCGCGGCGGATGCTCGATCGTCACCGACACGAAGATGGCCGCGTCCGGCATCAACAAGCGCGTGCTCGGGAAGTTCGGCGGCACCGTGTACAACTTCATCTCCGACGCCGACGTGGCGGCGGAGGCCAAGGAGCGGGGCGTCACGCGCTCGGCGGTGTGCATGGAGCGTGCGGCAGCGCTCGGCGAGCCGCTCGTGTACGCGGTCGGCAATGCGCCGACGGCGCTCGTCAGGCTCTACGAGATGCTGCAGGCGGGCGAGATGGCCTGCGAGCCGGCGCTCATCGTCGGCGTGCCCGTCGGGTTCGTGAACGTCGTCGAATCGAAGGAGCTCATCTGCGAGCTCGACGTCCCGCACATCGTCGCGCGCGGGCGCAAGGGCGGCAGCAACGTGGCGGCTGCCATCTGCAACGCGCTTCTGTACCTCGCGAGCGGCAACGTGCGCGAATAATCCGAGCGATTCCGAACGCCTACCGTTTTTCAACAAATTGCACCAGAGGGAGGATTCGCAAAAGGCGTAGGTTGTCGAATGTGCTACCGTTTCGTGCAGGGTTAATCTAGGAGAAGGGAAGGACCATGAAGAAGTATCTTGCTCTACTGTGCGCCGCATTGCTGTGTGCAGGATGTCTCGCGCTTGCTGCCTGCTCGGGCGGCACATCGGGGTCTGCTGCGTCCTCTAACGGATCCGCCGCTGCCTCGAGCGCTGCTTCCAGCCAGGCAGCCGACCCCGCCGCCTCGTTCGTCGGCGACTGGAAGATCGTCGGCGCCACGACGCAGGGAATCACCGTGGCGGGCGATTTCAGCCAATTCCTCGGCGATGAGGCGAACATGACGATCAACCTGAAAGAAGGCGGTACGGGCAGCGCGGTCGTCAACGAGGAGACGCAGGAAATCACCTGGAAGGTCGAGAACGACACGACGGTTTCGATGACCGCCAATGGCGAGACGCTCACGGGCGTTCTCGAGGACGGGATCATGAAAATCGAGATGCAGGACTCCGAGTTCACGGGTGAAATGCTGCTCTCGAAGGACGGCAGCACTCCCGTCGTGAAGGAGATTTCGGCCGAAGGCGCCCAGAGCATCACCTCCGAGGATGCGCTCGTCGGCGATTGGAAGCTGTCCGGCATGAACATCGCCGGAATGACGGCGTACGGCGATGCCGATCAGCTCTCGCAGCTTGCCGGCGGCACCGATACGACCATGACCATCGAGAAGGGCGGCTCCGGCACGCTCATGGGAGAGCAGGTCGAATGGAGCGTCAGCGCTGACGGCGCGGTCGTCTCGATGAGCGGGATGGACATCCCCGTCAAGTCGTTCGACGGCGGCCTCATGATCGACCTGTCCGACGTGCTCGGCACCACCATGATCATGACGTTCTCCAAGTAATCGAATAGGCGAAAAGCAATGAAGCGGGCCGGACGATTCGTCCGGCCTGCTTCGCGTGTCAGGGTTTCGGAGTGCGTCGGGGCTTTGGGACCCTGATGCACTGAACAGCGGCTTTACGCCTCCTCGGCATCCTCTTCGTCGGTCTTCTTCGGAACGCGTTCGGTGACGTTTGCCAGGATGAGGTCGAACGGCAGGCCGGACCACTGGTCTTTCGCGAGCGTGTGCGAGTAGGCGTCCGTGATCTCGACGAGCTCTTCCTTGCGCATGAAGTAGATGCTGGCTCTTTCGCTCAGGCCGTGGCGCATGGCGTCCTTGATCAGCTGGTGCAGATCGTCGACGTGCATGCCCTGCTTGTCGGACGACGTCTTGAGGACGAACTTGCCTTCGTCGTTGAGTGCCGCGCCCTTCACGGCGTATTTCTGGACGTCGGAAACCCAGCTGTCGTCGTCGTAGAGGGGGTTGTGGGCTACGAAGACTTCGCTGCTGCTGTTCATGACATCTAAAATCCTCAGCAGGAGTGAAATGTCCATATCCGGTTTTGCTTCCGCGAGCATCTTCTTGTACTCGCGCACCTTATCCCACATTACGTCTTCCATGAGGTTCCTTTCTTCGAGTTAGGGGCTAAAGTGCCATATTCCATGCTAAAGCAAGCAACGTAGAGCGGCCAAAGCGCGACCTATGTAATAAAATAAATTTATAATAGCAAATCAAAACTAGTATATGATGAGCATAATGTAAAGATGACTACTCAGTTCGGATATACGGGAGAAGGTTTCGATGCACGAGAATCTTGATGCTATGCTCGATCGGGTCGAGGGGGCTGACGAACAGGCTCGCCTTGCCGCCCGCGATAGGTGGAATGCCGTCGCCAAGCCGATTGGGAGCCTGGGTGCCCTCGAGACCATGGTCGAGGACATCGCGGCGCTCATCGGCACGCCGGACGTCGAGATCGGCAAGCGCGCGGTCGTCGTGCTCTGTGCGGACAACGGCGTCGTCGCCCAAGGGGTCTCCCAGTGCGGCAGCGAGGTCACGACGGTCGTGTGCGGCAGCGTTGCCAAAGGCGTCTCGTCGGTCTGCACGATGGCGCATACCGCCGGCATCGACGCATTTGCCGTCGACATGGGCATGGCAACTCCCTCCGATGCGCCCGGTGTGATCGACCGCAGCATCGCGCGGGGGACAGGAGACATCTCGCTCGGTCCCGCCATGACGCGCGAGCAGGCGCTCTGCGCCATCCGAACGGGCATCGAGCTCGTCGGCATGCTCAAGGAAAAGGGCTACAAGCTGCTCGCTACCGGCGAGATGGGCATTGGAAACACGACGACGTCGAGCGCGATGGCCTCCGTGCTTCTCGGCTTGCCCGTCGAGGCGGTCACGGGGCGCGGCGCGGGCCTTTCCGACGACGGCCTCGAGCGCAAGAAGCGTGCGATCGCCCGCGCGATCGAAGTGAACGTTCCCGACCCGGACGATCCCATCGACGTTCTGGCGAAGCTCGGCGGGTTCGACATCGCGGGGCTCGCCGGCATGTTCATAGGCGGCGCCCTGCATCGGGTTCCGATAATCATCGACGGATTCATCAGCGCCCTCGCGGCCGTCACGGCGGCGCGCATCTGCCCGTCGTGCACGACGGCGATGCTCGCATCCCACATGTCGGCGGAGCCGGCGGCGCGCATGCTCATAGACGAGCTCGGCGTGGAACCCGTGATCCGGGCGGGGCTCCGTCTCGGTGAGGGAACCGGGGCGGTTTGCCTCGTGCCCCTGCTCGATGCAGCCCTCGCGCTCTACAACGGCACGACGTTCGACGATTCCGGAATCGAAGCATACGAGGTCGACCTGTAATGATCGTTTTCGCGACGGGCGGCGCTTCGTGCGGAAAGAGCGCGTTTTGCGAGGAGCTTTGCCAAGCTTTGGGGGGCGATCTCGTCTACCTGGCGGCCATGCAGCCGTTCGGCGAGGACGGAGCCCGTCGCATTGCTCGCCACCGCGCCATGCGCGCAGGCAAGGGCTTCGAGACCGTCGAGTGCTTCACCGGCTTTTCGGATGTCGTCGAAAGCGGCGTGCTCGACGGAAAGACGGCCTTGCTCGAGTGCCTGGGCAACGTCGTGGCCAACGACCTGTTCTCCGAAGGCGAATCGGCGCGCGACGAGGACGCGGGCGCCCGTTGCGCTAGAATAGGCGCCGTGCTCGAAGAGCTTTGCATGCGCTGCAGCCATGTTGTGGTAGTCGGGAACGAGGTCGCCTGCGACGGCGTTGCCTACCCGCCCGAGACGCGCCTGTACCAAGATGTCCTAGGTGCCGTGTCGCGCGCGCTCGCCGCGAGGGCCGACTTCGTCGTGGAGTGCGTCTCGGGATGCGCGCTGCCCCTGAAGGGTTTCGACGCGGGCCCTCGGCACGTAGATGTTCATAAGCTGGCCTCCCTGGCCGATGAGGTGTAAGTCATGAAACTAGTGCAGAGCGCCATACTCGCGTTCAGCAGCTTCTCGAAGATCCCCATGCCGCAAATCGAGTGGCGCGAGGAGAACATGCGTTACATGATGGCGTTCTTTCCCGTCGTCGGGCTTGCCGTCGGGCTTGTCGTGGCGCTTTGGGTGCTCGTTTCCCAGCTGCTCGGCTTCGGGAGCACGCTGTTCGGCGCCGGGCTCGCGCTCGTGCCCGTTCTCGTGACCGGGGGCATACACCTCGACGGTTTCTGCGACGTGGTGGATGCGCAGTCGAGCCATGCGGAGCCCGTGCGAAAGCGCGAGATACTCAAAGACCCCCACGCCGGAGCGTTTGCCTCCATCGGGGTGGCTGCGTATCTGGTCGCCTATGCCGCGTTTTCGTCCGAGCTCGAGCCAACGTGGACGGTCGCCGCTCTCGTGTGCGGCGTCCACGTCACGAGTCGGTGCCTGAGCGGCATCGCGACGCTGCTGTATCCGACGAGCAAGTCGAAGGGCATGCTGTCGATGTTCCATGAATCGGGCGTCGGCTCGCATGTGCCCGTCGCGTTGGGAATCGAGCTGGTCGCATGCATCGGCTGCATGGTTCTTGCGAGCCCCGTTGCCGCCGTGGCCATGATCGTCGTCGCGCTCGCCTGCGTCGCTGCGCTCTGGCCGTTCGCCAAGACGCAGTTCGGGGGCATGAGCGGCGACTTGGCCGGCTTCTTCCTGCAGGCGGCCGAACTGCTCATGATCGTTGCCATCGTGGTCGTCTCTAAGGTGGTGGGACTGTGATACTCGTCGTCGGCGCGCTCGCATCCGGAAAGCGCTCGTACGTGAGCTCGCTCGGTTACGCCGATTCGGACATGTCTGCCGACATGGCGGACGATCGTCCTGTTCTCCTGTGCGCCGAGGAGCTCGTCAGGACGTACGACGGCGATATCGCAGAGCTCGCGCAACGGATCGCCGAGGCAAAGCGCGTGGTCGTGTGCACCGAGGTCGGCTCGGGCATCGTGCCCGTCGACAAGGGCGAGAGGGCGTGGCGCGAGAGGGCGGGGAGGCTCTCCGTCGAGATCGCCAAGCGCGCCGACGCCGTCGTGCGCCTCGTGTGCGGAATACCGCAGCCGGTGAAAGGGACGGTTGCGAAAGCCGTCCGGTACGAGGGCCATGCCTTCTTTGCAAACCGCGACTGCAAGTACTTCCCCTGCCATGAGGGAATCGACGAGGACGAGTTCAATTGCCTGTTCTGCTACTGCCCGCTCTACGCCCTCGGTCCCCACTGCGGCGGGAACTTCACGTACACGGAGAAAGGGCGCAAGAACTGCAAGAATTGCGCCCTTCCCCACGTGCGCGACAACGGCGCCGCCATCGTGGCGGCGCATTACGAGCAATTAGCTCAACTTGCATCCAATTAATCCAGCTCAATAGCCTCTCTTCCTCCATCGGAACTGCATGTTATCACTGATAACTTTGTGCAAACTGACGATTGTTGACCGTTGGGCATAAAAACTATTTATAAAGCGATGCAAACGGCTTAAAGTACAATCACGCAGTAGGGTATCTGCGTGGAATTGACTTGTTTTCAAGGAGGACAACGTGATTATCATCGGCGAGAAGATTAACGGTTCCATCCCCAAGACCGGCGCTGCCATCGCGGCGAAGGACGAAGAGTACATCCGTATGCTCGCTCGCACCCAGACCGAGGCGGGCGCTGATTACATCGATTGCTGCGCGTCGGTGAACGAGGGTGAGCTCGAGGTCGAGGAATGGCTCATCGGCCTGATCATGGAAGAGTCCGATCTGCCCATCTGCATCGACAGCCCCGATCCCCAGGTTTGCGTCGACGCCATGAAGTTCTGCGGCGACCGCGTGGGCCTCATCAACTCGGTTTCTGGCGAGGGCAACAAGATGGACATCGTGTTCCCCGTCATCGCCGACACCAAGTGGGGTTGCGTTGCGCTGCTGTCCGACGACTCGGGCATTCCGCCTACAGCCGAAGGCCGCATCGCCGTGTTCGAGAAGATCATGGCCAAGGCCACCGAGTACGGCATCACGCCTGACCGCCTGTACATCGACCCGCTCGTAGAGACGCTCGGCGCCAACAGCGAGAGCCTCATCACGTTCAACGAGTGCGTGAAGTACATCAAGGAGAAGTACCCGACCATCCACATCACGTCCGGCCTCTCCAACATCTCGTTCGGCCTGCCGGTCCGCAAGATGATCAACATGCCGTTCCTCGTTCTGGCCATGAACGCCGGCATGGACAGCGCCATCATGGACCCGACGAACCGCGACATGAACGGCGTGCTGCACGGCACCCTGGCCCTGCTCGGCGAGGACGATTTCTGCCTGGACTACATCGAGGCGTATCGCGACAACCTCTTCGGTCCCATCAACAGAGACTAACCTCCTTTTTCTAAGGCGGCGGGCGCGAGCTCGCCGCTTTTTTTGTATGGTGGTAGCGAACGGAAACGACAGCGCAGCCGCGAACGGCTGCATCGCGAAGAGGCGGTTGGTCGATGAAGGTCTTCATAGACGATGCGGGGAAGCGCTTCGAAGTTGAAGTCGAAGGGCAATGCAACGTGCTCGACGTTCTCCAGCGGGAGCGCGTCGATATCAGGGCTACCTGCGGCGGGGTCGGAAAGTGCGGCAGGTGCCAGGTTCTCGTCCGCAACGACGAGGGCTTGAACTTCCGATTGGCTTGCACGACCCTGGTGAGCGACGGCATGGAGGTCGTCGTCGAGCGTGCCGGGGAGATGGACGTCGTGCAGAGCGGCGTCACGCAGGAGTTCTCGCCAGACGAAGGAGCGTCGGGTCTGGGCATGTCGGTCGACATCGGCACGACTACGGTGGTCGCCTACTTGCACGACTTGTCGACGGGCGCCCGCCTCGCGACCGTCGGTCGGTCGAACCCCCAGATCGCATTCGGCAGCGATGTGATCAGCCGCATCTCTGCGAGCGTCGATGGGAAGCTCGACATGATGACGGGCATCATACAGGACGCCCTGCGCGAGATGAAGGCCAAGCTCTGCAAAGTTGCCAAGGTGAGTCCCGACGAGGTCGTCGCCGTGTCCATCGCGGGCAACACGGTCATGCAGCATATCGCGGCCGGCTTGCCGCCCGACACCATAGGCGTCAACCCGTTCACGCCGTTGTCGCTGTTCGGAGACGTGCGCGTCATAGATGGCCTCGGCCCCTGCTATTTCGCGCGCTGCATTGCCGGCTACGTCGGCGGCGACATCACGGCGGGCATGCTGGCATGCGGCCTCGGCGAGGGCGGCACGCGGTTGTTCCTGGACTTGGGAACGAACGGCGAGATGGCGCTCTCGGTGGGCGAGCGCATCATATGCTGCGCCACCGCCGCCGGACCCGTGTTCGAAGGTGCGAACATCCACTTCGGCATGCCGGCATCGCCTGGCGCGGTCTCCCAGGTGTCGCTTGTCGGCGACGAGGTGAAGGTGCGCGTCGTCGGCGACGTCGACCCGATCGGCATATGCGGCACGGGCGTCATAGACGCCGTGGCCCTCATGGTGCGCGAGGGCGTGGTCGACGAGACGGGCTATCTTTTGGGGCCCGATGAATTGGACGGGCCGCTTGCGCAGTACGTCGGACGCGAGTCGGACCGCAACGTGTTCTATCTCACGGAAGACCGCTCGCTCTACATCACGCAGGACGACGTGCGCAGCTTGCAGCTGGCCAAGGCGGCCGTGTGCGGCGGCATCATGACCATGGTCGATGCGGCGGGCATCGACGTCTCCGACATCGGCGAACTCGAGATCGCCGGCGGGTTCGGGGCGTACCTGAACCTCGATTCCGCAGCGGCGATAGGGCTGTTTCCCGCAGAACTCGCACCGTGCGCTTCAAGTGTCGGGAACACGTCGGGCGAGGGCGCGACCGCGCTCATGTTGTCGCAGGCGGCGCGGAATCGAGAGCTCGCCATCGTCGAAAAATGCACGTATCTCGAGTTGTCCACGTCTTCGGAGTTCAACGACTACTACATAGAGATGATGGAGTTCTAGCAGGGTACTGGACGCAAAAAGGAAGCGGGGTGCGGCTATGCAGGCGGTAATGGAGATCATCGAGCGACAGGGTTTCGACTGCGTGGGCACGTGCCCCGCCGGCGATCTGGTCGTACGCGAAGAGGTCCGCAGCATGTGCGCGGCAGACAAGTGCCACATATACGGCACGAGCTGGGCTTGCCCTCCGGCATGCGGGGACATCAACGATTTCGAGCGCCAGATGCATTCGTTTCTGCATTGCACGGTCGTCCAGACGGTCATGCAGCTCGAGGACGAGTTCGACGGCGAGACGATCGTCGAGGCTCAGCGCGTGCAGATGGAACGGTACTTCAAGATGCTCGACGACCTCGACGATGCGGGGCTGAGCGCCCAAGTCATGACGTTCGCGTCGGGGCATTGCCGACTCTGCAAGACGTGCACGTACCCCGATGCGCCGTGCCGTTTTCCCGACAAGCGTCCCGTGTCCATGGAAGCTGCAGGCCTCTATGTCGCCGAGACTTGCACGAAGGCCGGGATTCCCTACAACCATGGGAAGAACACCATTGCCTATTCGAGCTGCGTTCTGCACAACTGATTGCATGCAGCCCTGCCTCCATCGTCGTTACTTGCTCGTGGCCAATACGCGAAACTAGATAGGATGATGTCCAATGATTCGTTTGGGGATAGACACGGGCGGCACGTTCACCGACTCCGTGGTCATCGATACGGAAAGCATGAAGGTTCTCGGCAAGGCGAAGGCTCTCACCACCAAGGAAAACCTCATGCGCGGTATCGTCAGGGCGATGGACGGGATACCGGGCGACGTGCTTGCGCAGGTTGAGCATGTCGCGCTCTCGACGACGCTGGCGACGAACGCATGCGTCGAGGGGAAAGGCGGCCGCGCCAAGCTCGTCATAGTCGGCACGACGCCCGAAATACTTCGTCGCGTCGACGCGGCGGGAGTGTTCGGCATACCCTACGACGACGTGATCACGACCGAGTTCGTGGGCACGTACGACGGCAGCGACGTGACCATGCCCGACTGGGAGGCGCTGTACGAGAGCAGCCCCTCGTTCTTCGAGGAGGCCGAATCGTTCGGCATCGCCAGCCTCTACGCGCTGAACAACGGCGCCGTCGTGGAAAAGGACGGCGCACGGTTCCTGCGCGAGCGGTTCGGGAAAATCGTGGTCGAGGCGACGAGCGTCGCCGTAGAGCCCAACGTCATCGGACGCGGGGCCACGGCCCTTCTCAACGCGCGGCTCGTACCCGTGATAGAGGAGTTTCTGTCGGCCATCGATGCGGCGCTCGCCGAGCGCGGCCTCTCCGTCCCCGTCTCGGTCGTGCGCAGCGACGGCACGCTCATGTCCGAGGAGCTTGCCCGGATTCGCCCGGTCGAGACCATACTGTCGGGCCCGGCCGCATCGGTGACGGGCGCGCAGATGCTCGTCGGGGCGGACGAGAGCCTCATCGTCGACATCGGCGGTACGACTTCCGATATGTCGATCGTGCACCGCGGACGGCCGAACAGGACGGACGGAATCGTGATTGGGGGTTGGAAGACGCAGGTCGCGGGAGTGTCGATAGACACCATCGCGCTCGGCGGCGACACCGTCGTGCGATACACGAAGAACAGCCGCCTCGAGCTCGGCACGCGGCGCGTCACGCCGTTGTGCATCGCCGCCGCGCGCTGGCCTCGGGTAAAACGCTCCCTTGCGCGCTACCTGCGCGAATCTCCCGTCGATTTCTACTCGCGTTACGAGCTTCTCTACCTCATGCGCGATCCGGGCGACCTCTCGCGTTTCCGCGAGCCCGAGCAACTCCTCATCGAGCTTCTGCGCGGAGGGCCCATGTCCCTGTACAACGAGCAGACGTCCATTCTCGGGTTGAAGGTCGGCCGTCTCGAGGACGAGGGAATCGTGATGCGCTGCGGCTTCACGCCGACCGACGCCATGCACTTGCGCGGGGATTTCGGCGAGTTCGACGCCGAGGCGTCGCGTCTCGGGGCCCAGTGCATACTGAAATCGTACAAGGGCAAGGACGCCGCTTCGGACGAATCGGAATTGAGCAAGCTCGTCGACGAAGTGTATGAGCTGGCAGGGCTTCGCCTGTTCAATCAGGCGGTTGGCGCATTGTGCCAGGATGCGATATGGCCGCAAGGATCGACCAGGCTCGACTCCCAGATGAGCGCCTTGGCGCGTGCCGTGTGGGAGCGTAGGCGTAGTGGGCAACAGCATGCGTTCGACGTGCGGTTCACAGGCTCGACGCGCCTCGTGGGCATTGGCGCGCCGACGCATGTGTTCCTCGACGAGGTGGCGGACGCGCTCGGCGTCGAGCCTGTCGTGCCGGACCATGCCGAGGTCGCGAACGCGATCGGCGCTGCGGTTTCGGACGTGACGGTCGAGACGACGGTCCGCGTCATTCCCGTCCGCGAATATGACGGGGTGGTCAAAGGTTACCAAGCCTGCGGGTCCGAGCGTTCGATTCTTTGCGACAATGTCGAGGAGGCGCTTGAGGCCGGACGCAAGCTGGCGCGCGAGCAGGCGACAGCCGAGGCGCGCCGTCGAGGCGCGTCCGGCGACCTGCCGTGCGAGCTCGTCGAGAAGCGTGTGGAGTACAATGCCATGGGGGCCATGCACATCTTGCGTGAATGGGTGATCACGGCGATTGCAGGCTAGGGCTTTTCCAATTGTGCACATTGTATAAAAAGGGTCAAAACTCATTGACGGTCTCAGGTAATAAAGATATTTTATGACCATAGCAATTGGCGCAGTTCAAATAGCTTTTAGTTGAAAGGGGCAATCATGGCGCTGCTTGACGATCTCCGCGAGAAGACAATGAAGGGCAAGAGGAAGGAAACCGGTCCGCTCGTACAGCAGGCTCTGGACGAGGGCATGGATCCGCAGGAAATCCTCGACGCAATGATCGATGCCATGGGCATCATCGGCGACCGTTTCACCAAGGGCGAGTGCTTCGTCCCCGAGATGCTCGTCGCAGCTCGTGCCATGAACGCTGGTACCGAGATCCTGAAGCCGGCTCTGGCCGCTGGTGGCACCGAGCCTCTGGGCCATGCCGTCATCGGCACCGTCGCCGGCGACATGCATGACATCGGCAAGAACCTCGTCCGCATGCTCATCGAGGGCAAGGGCGTCGAGGTCGACGACCTGGGCGTTGACGTCGCCCCCGAGAAGTTCGTCGAGTACGTCGGTGCTCACCCCGAGTGCAAGGTCGTCTGCCTGTCCGCCCTGCTGACCACGACCATGCCGTCCATCGACGCGACCATCAAGGCTCTCGCCGACGCTGGCCTGCGCGACAACGTCAAGATCATGATCGGTGGCGCCCCTGTGACCCAGGAATTTGCCGAGGAAGTTGGCGCCGACGCCTACACGCCGGATGCCGGTTCCGCCGCTGCGAAGATCGTCGAGTTCTTCTAAGAAGAACGTTTAATAGCACGGTATTCGAAGGCCGCTCGCATTGCGAGCGGCCTTTTCGTTGTGCCGGACGAGTCGCAGGACGTTCATGCTACTCACTTTCGAGTAATGTTTCAGCGCCATATAACGTCGAGAGAAT
>ODAI010822468.1_pt1 | contig 15654 bp, 13 predicted proteins | sample 1539321 | NCBI WGS metagenome assembly ODAI01 (sample SAMN02144231, study PRJEB22623) | gut metagenome | biome: sheep rumen | host: Ovis aries | place: New Zealand
ATGGCTTCTTTAACGAGGATTACTGCAAATGGTGCTATACGAACGGGAAATATGTGTATCAGAGCAAGGAAGCCCTGCTCAGTTTTCTGATTGAACACATGCCGAACCCGGAAGGGTTGGATGTTGAAGGCCGGCGCAGCCAGTATGATGCATGGATTTCCCAGCTCAAACATTGGAAAGAATAACCACGACAAACAGATTGCCCGGCCTCCGTTTTCGGAAGCCGGGCTTATTTCTTTTCAGCCTTTTTCTGTCTCAGAAAGCGGCGGACTGGGACTGATCCCGTACATTGACGGAGAAATTCATATACAGTATAATATGCAGAAGCGGTATATCAATTTCTCAGTATCCGGTTGTTGCAGTCAGTCAAAATTTCTTCAATGATATCGCGATTTTTCGGAATACCGGATCGGTGGGAGGCAGAATAAGCATGTGCGCCATGAAGGTGTTCGCGCCGGATTACTACCCCGGCTTCCGGTGCACCGCCGGCGCATGCAGGCACACCTGCTGCGCGGGCTGGGAGATCGACGTGGATCCGGAAACGATGAAAAGATATCGGGAGATGGACGGGCCCCTCGGAGCAAAGCTGAGGCAGCGCATTGACCCTGCGCCGGAGCCGCATTTTATGCTTTCGGACCGGGAAAGATGTCCCTTCCTGACGGATCAGAACCTATGCGAGATCATTCTGCAGGCCGGGGAAGACGCCCTCTGCCAGATCTGCGCGGATCATCCGCGCTTCCGCAATTACTGGTCCGACCGAATCGAAATGGGACTGGGGATGGCGTGCGAGGAAGCCGCGAGGCTTATCCTGACCAGCCGCCATCCGATCCGGCTGATTCCTGTGGCCGAAGCGGCGGAAGAGCAGCCGGAGCTTCCTTCGGAAGAGGAAACATGGCTGCGAAAATACCGGGATGATCTGCTTGCCTCCGTGCCGGAGACAGGCCCGGCCGCCAGGCTCCGGGAGTATCTGATCTACCGCCACCTGGCGGACGCCCTGTATGACGGGCGGGCGGAGGAACGGGCGCGGATGGCGGAAAGGGCTTTCGAGATGATCACCGCGGGATGGGACGGGCAGTCGGTTTCCGACCTGACGGAAAGAGCCCGCGTCTTTTCCAACGAGGTGGAATATGACGACGGGAAGCTGGAAGCGCTTTTGAAGGAATCAAAGCGCCCCGGGGCGGATCAGGAGCAGGCCGCCGGCGGCGGGCGGGACCGCTGACCGGAGGCTCATGGATCCGCCGGATATGAGGCATCGCCTCCGGGGATGGGCTTCCACACGGCAAAGGACTGGGGCGCAAGCAGCATCCCGTTTTCCTTCCGCTGCGGCCGGCCGATGCTGAAGAGGCATTCCCTGTCATCGACGGGAACCGGGAAAGGAAGCGCTTCTCCCGCGGGATTCACGCCGAGCAGCAGGTCCCCCCGGCGGTACACGAAGGGCTTCCCCTTTTCCGCGCAAACCGGCGCAAAGGGCGCGTCCGCCTGCAGATCCTCCTCCCGGCGGCGCAGGGCCAGCAGCGCCTTCACCGTGTTCAGCAGGGAATCGGGCCGGCCGGCCTGCTCCTCCACCGTCGGCGCATCCGCCGCCGGATCCACGGGCAGATACAGGCTGTCCGGACAGCCGGAAGAGAACCCGAGGTTCTTTCCCCTGCTCCACTGCATGGGCGAACGGGAGCCGGTCCGGAAATATCCGCCTTCCTTCGTGGGAAGATTCAGATAGCGCATGCCGATTTCGTCCCCATAATAAAGAAAGGGCACGCCCGGCATCGTGAAGAGGAAGGCATAGGCCAGCTTCAGCTCCGCCTCGTCCAGATTCCAGGAAGGGCGGACCGTGTCATGATTGCAGGTCAGGAGGGAAATATAGCCCAGATCCTTCGTGTCCTGATACCAGTCCAGATAGATATCCAGAAACCGGTTGATATCCCGGTCCGCCGCGTCCCGGCGGAAATAGCTGTTATCCGGCCGGGCGCCCGGGCGGAGCAGGTCATAATCCCGCATCAGGGCGGAATACCCGTTTCCCGGATTGTTGAGATAAAAATCCATATGGAACCCGGCCCGCAGGGCCAGCTTCGGATCGCTCCATTCGGCCACCAGGGCCGCCTCCGGGTATTCCCGGTCCAGCATTTCCCGCACGTTCCGCCAGATGGCGCTGGTTCCGCTCTTCTGTTCATCATCATGCTTCACAAGAGAGGCCGCCATGTCCACCCGGAATCCGTCGCATCCATGATCCAGCCAGAATCGCATCACGTCCTTCATCGCTTCCCGGGTGGCGATGGCCTCCGGATGATCGACAGGCAGCTGCCAGTTTTCAGTCGGCTTCAGAAAGCCGTAATTTAATGCCGGCTGACATTTAAAAAAGTTTAAGATGTAGGTTCCGCTGCGTTCGCTTTCTCCGCCGATGTAAGGAAGTCCATCCGCGCCGCGGAAACAGAAATCTGTCCAGATATACCGGTTGGAATATTCATTTTTATCCGCCCTTTGGCTCTCCCGGAACCAGGCATGCTCCTCGCTGGTATGGCCGGGTACAAGATCCAGCAGAACCCGGATTCCGCGCCTGTGGGCCTCACCGAAAAGCCGGTAAAGATCGTTGTTGGTTCCGTACCTCGGCGCCACATTTTTGTAGTCCCGCACATCGTATCCCGCGTCCTTGAACGGAGAATCGAAGCAGGGATTGATCCACAGGGCATTGCAGCCCAGATCCCAGATATAATCCAGTTTCCCGATGATGCCGTTGATGTCCCCGATGCCATCCCCATTGGTATCATAAAAAGACTGGGGATAGATCTCATAGAATACCGCGTCCTTCAGCCATGATGCGCTCATTTTTTCTTCCTTTCTTATCCTGCTTTTTTATCTTTGCTTCAGGGGTGTTTCCTTTCCGGCTTTCTCATCCACTGATGCTGCTGAGCTGCCGGAAGGTCTTTCTTCCTGCGCCGGGCTTCTTTATTCCGCGCTCAGCAGTTCCAGCAGGGCACCATACAGCGCCTCCGGAACCTCCAGGGAATGAAGCTCCGCCAGGAATGCCAGGGGATCCTCTGTTTTTTCCCAGATCCGGGCTACTTTTTCCTTCAAATCGAAATCGATTCTGGCCCTGCGCAGCAGGCTCACCAGAAGTTCCGCCCGATTCAGCCCGGCCATCGGAGGCTCCTTCGACCACCGGAGTATCGCACCGTTTTCCGGCTCCGCGTCCAGAGCCAGCCGCAGGCTCCTGCGTTCCGGATCATAGTCCGGGGTAAACCCGCAGCTGCATTCATCCGGCAGCACGTTTTCCGTTCCCCAGATTTCCACCGTATACCGGCGTCCCGCGGGAATCAGCTTCTTCTCGCCCTCTGGCGGCAGAATCTCCAGCGTCAGTCCCTGTCCCCCTGTCATGGAAACCACGGTATTTACCTGTCGGTATTGAACATCTTCAGGCAGCAGGCCGTTATCCTCGATCAGCTCCGTCTCCCCGTCCGCGCCGGGGAATACCCGCAGCAGAACCTCCTCCGGCAGCGGCGCTCCGTCCGCCGGGATCTCCGCCCCGTCCATGGGGAGGATGCCGCCGGCCCTGACCAGAACCGGGATGGAATCCAGGGGGCGGTACATCTTCAGCTTTCTGCCGCCTGTATACCGCCAGCCGGTAAAGAAATCCGTCCAGACGCCAGAGGGCAGCCAGGTTTCCGCCTCCCCCAGGCGGGAGACGGGATCCATCGGCCGGGTCACAGGGCTCACGGTGACGCAGTCCCCCAGCAGATATTGGGAGCGGCCGGGCTCATACGCCTCCTCTTCCCAGGGGCTGTCATAATACATGGGCCGCAGCATCATCCGGTTTTCCCGGCTGCAGATCAGATTGCGGGTATACAGCCAGGGCACCAGCCGATGCCGCAGCCGCAGGAAGCGGGTCAGGATCTGCCGCTCCTCCGGGGGATATTTCCAGGGTTCCTTTTCCATAAACCGGCTGGACGATGAATGCAGCCGCAGGACGGGAGAAAACACGCCGAACTGGACCCATCGGACCGTCAGCTCCGGATCCCAGGCGCCGCGCATATGGCCCCCGATATCATGGCTCCACCAGGAATAGGCGATGTTGGCCGCCGTGGCGGTGAACCGGGGCTGGAATGCCAGGGACGCCCAGGTAATCAGGGTATCCCCGGAGAAGCCCAGGGGATAGCGGTGGCTGCCCGGCCCGCCATAGCGGGAGAGAATCAGCGCCGGGCCTCCCCTTTCCAGCGCATGGAGGTAGCGGGTGTGATTCAGGGTGAACAGGGGATCCATCCCGGGATCGCTGGTGCCTCCCTGCTGCTGCCAGTCGATCCACCAGAAGTCCACGCCCTCCTCCTCCAGGGGCTCCAGCACGGTTTTCTCAAAGGCTGAACGGAAGGCGGGATCCGCCGCGTCATAGGGATAGCTTTTCCCCTGCGCCGGGTCATCCCCCATCGCCCGCGCCATCGCGGCATGCATGCGCTCACAGGGCCGGATGCCGTCGGCCGGATGATCGTTCAGCGTGACCTTCAGGCCCCGGCCGTGAAGCCAGGCCAGCAGCTTTGGCGGATCCGGAAACTTCTCCCGGTCCCAGGTATATCCCGTCCATCCGGCGCCGTATTTCGGATCGATGTCCGTGATATGCCAGTTCATATCCAGCACGGATACGGACAGCGGAATTCCCTCCCGCCGGAACCGCTCCATCAGCGCCTGATACTCCCCCTGCGTATAGGGATAATACCGGCTCCACCAGTTTCCCAGGGCAAAGCGGGGCACCGCCGGCACCGGGCCGGACAGGCGCAGGTAGTCCCGGATGCAGCCGATGTAATCCCGTCCGTAGGCGAAGAGATACAGATCCTCGCCCCGGAACCGCGCCGGCGTCAGCCTTCCCTCCCCGTCCAGGCCCATGCTCCGGCTGTCGTCCAGCAGGGCAACCCCCTGCGGAGAGGTGAGCCCGTCCTCCAGCGGGATTTCCCCGTCCGCCCCATCCAGCGTACGGGCGGTTCCGCCCCAGGTGCGGACCGCATCCCCGTAATGCCACACGCTGCCATAGGCGGCAAAGGCCCCCTTCAGGGCGGCGGAAAGCCCGGCGGAGGAAAAGCGCTTCCGGTCATACCGCAGAAGCAGCCCCTCCGTTTCCACCAGCAGCCCCCGGTCCGTTTCCGTGACCCGGAAATCGGGCACGGGAAAATCCCGGCAAAGGACGGTCTGGGTCGCTGTGTCCCGGAAGTTTCCGCTCTCTTCGTATTCCAGACGGATCAGCCTGTCCGTCAGCACCGTGATCCGCCAGCTTTCTCCGCGGATCACGGCTTTTTCATTCGCGGCGGGACGGATATTCCAGATTTCCGCGGCTTTCATGATTCCCTCCTCTTCTCAAAAGGGGAGCCGCCGCTTCCGCCGGCAACTCCCCCCTGCATGGAAGGTCCCCTGCATTATCTCTTTCCCGGATCGTAGGGAATGCCCTCCGCTTTGGGCGCTCTGGAGCTCTTCGAGGTGAAGGCCAGCACGATCAGGGTGATCAGATAGGGCAGCATGCGGTAAAAATTGCTGTCCAGCCCGATGTTCGCCAGCGCATAGACGCCGTCGCCGTTTACATCCAGCGTATTGTAGGAAGCGGCGATGCATTTGAACAGGCCGAAGAGAAGCGCGCCTCCGGCAATCGGCAGCGGCTTCCAGTTGCCGAAAATCATGACCGCCAGCGCCAGGAAGCCAAAGCCCGCCACATCTCCGTTGGCGGAAGCGTTCGCCGTGGTGACGGCAAACACGCAGCCCCCCAGCCCGGCCAGCGCGCCCGAGATCATCACGCCGGCATATCTCATCCGGATCACGTTGATCCCCAGCGACGCGGAGGCCTGCGGATTCTCTCCGCAGGAGCGAAGCCGGAGTCCGAAGCGGGTCCTGTAGAGGATGACCGACATGAGGATGAAAAGCAGAATGCAGAAATAGGTGGTCAGATAGACCTTGTTCAGAAAGGCGTCTCCGAGGAACCCGAATTTGTAGCTCCTGTCAAAGCCCCACATGGACTTTTTGATCATGAACCAGGTGGCGGAATCGCCGCTGGCCAGCAGCAGGTTGTTCTGCTTCGCGGTGATCCGGACCAGGAAAAGCACGATCGCGGGCGCCAGCATGTTCAGGGCCGTGCCGCCGATGGTCTGATCCGCCTTCAGGTTGATCGCCGCGAAGGCAAGCAGCAGCGAGAAGAGGCATCCGGCCAGAGCCGATACCGCCATCGCCAGCAGCAGATACAGCTGCATGGTCCACATGTTTCCGGAAGCCTTCACCGCGTCAAACCATCCGAGGCTGACCATGACGTTCATGCAGACGACGCCGATATAGGCGCCGAAAATCATCATGCCTTCCAGCGCAAGGTTGATGATCCCGCTCCGCTCCGCAAACACGCCGGCCAGCGCGACGATCATCAGCGGAATCGCGTAAACAAGCGTCTGTCGCACAAGAAATGCCATTATCCCTGCACCTCCCCTTTTCTGTCGGCGGATACTCCGGAGGAAGCATCCTTCCTTCTTTTTCTCTTCCGGTTCAGCCACGTCTTGATGATCAGAGAGAAGGCGGACAGGTAGACAATGACGGCAATGATGACATCCGTGATGTATTCGTTATAGGCGGTCAGATTGGTCAGCTGCTGCCCGTTGATATTGAGATAGGACATGAAGATCCCGGAGAAAATCACGCCGAGGGGATTATTGACCGCCAGCAGCGCGACCGCGATGCCGGTGAATCCGACGGCGGGCAGGCTCTGATAGGTCGTCCAGAAGAACTCCGTGTTTCCGCTCAGCGCGTACAGGGAGCCCGCCGCCCCGGCCATGGCGCCCGCAAGGGCCATGGAGAGCACAATGTTGCGGCGGTCCTGGATTCCGGCATACTTCGCGGCATAGCGGTTTGAGCCGCAGGCCTTCAGCTGATATCCGAGGGTCGTTTTTTCCATGATAATATAGAACAGGACCGCCAGCAGAACCGCGATGAGAATGCCGCCGTTGATCTGGCTGCCGCTGAAAAGCGCATCCAAACCAAGTTTGGATGTGGCCACGCCGCCCCGGGTCGCCAGCACGGTGGCTCCCTCGGGAACATTGGCGCCGGCCACGGTCCGGACCCCGTCCACCATGACGTCATGGATGACCGTGGAGGTCTTGTAGATATATCCGGTCTTCGTGCCTTCCAGGACGTTCTTCAGGCTGCTCATGTCGAAAAACCAGGTCACCAGGCTGGCCGCAAGCCAGTTGGTCATGATGCAGGCAATGACCTCGTTGATGTTCAGCAGGGACTTCAGCAGCCCCGGAATGCACCCCCACAGCGCACCGGCAAGCATGCCGCCCAGAAAGGCAATGAGCCAGACCAGTCCGGACGGAACGGAGGACGTCGGAATGCTCAGGGCCAGGAACAGCGTGGCGCAGGTCCCGGCGAGATACTGCCCGGGGGCGCCGATATTGAACAGGCCCGTCTTATAGGCAATCGCGACGGACAGCCCCGTCAGAATCAGCGGCATGGCCCGGAAGAGCATGTTGCCCATATAGGTCGGGTTGAAGCCGAAGGTGAGCGCGCCGGTCGCGGCGTCCCGCCCTTTGTTGAAGACCCCGAGAAAAACCATTCTGATGCCGTCCCAGATTCCGCCCGAAGAGATGGCATCGTTCGTCAGACCGACGATCACGATCACAACGATGCCGGAAAACATGCCGATCAGAATCGAGATGAGGGAAGCCATCAGCGTCTTTACGCCGTCTCTCTGAAAGAAGGGCTCCTTATTCATGATGATCCCCGCCTTCCTTTCTGTTCTGTCTCTTCGCGCCGGTCATGTACAGCCCCAGCTCCTGGACGCTGGTCTCCTTCGGATTGAGCTCTCCGACGATTTCTCCCTCATACATCACCAGGATCCGGTCGGAGAGGCTCATCACCTCCTCCAGTTCCAGGCTGACCAGCAGCACAGCCTTCCCGGAGTCCCGCTGCTCCACCAGCTGCCTGTGGATGTTTTCAATGGCGCCGACGTCCAGCCCGCGGGTCGGCTGAACCGCGATAATCAGCTTCTTGTCCCGGTCCAGCTCCCGGGCGATGATGGCCTTCTGCTGGTTTCCTCCCGACATGGAGCGGACCCTGGTCACGGGGCCCTGACCGCTGCGGACGTCGAAGGCCGCAATCAGCCTGTTCGTATAGTCCCGGATGGCGTTGAACCGAATGAAGGCTCCGTGCTGGAACTCAGGCTCGATGAACCTCTCCAGGATCATGTTCTGCTCCAGGGTAAAGTCCAGCACAAGCCCGTGTTTATGCCGGTCCTCAGGGATGTGGCTCATGTCCTTCCCCCGCTTCTTGACGGAAAGGTGGGTGACGTCCTGCCCGCAGATGAGGGCCCGGCCGCCGTTCACCCTCTCCAGTCCGGTCAGTCCGTAAATGAAATCCGTCTGTCCGTTGCCGTCGATTCCGGCGATGCAGACGATCTCGCCCTCCCGGACCTGGAAGGAGATATCGTTGACCGCGTTCCGGTGGTGCAGGCGGCTCGGGACGCTGAAATGCTGTACGTCCAGCACCACTTCACCCGGATGCGCCTCTCCCTTTTCAACCACCAGCTGCACCGGGCGTCCGACCATCATGTTGGACAGGGCCTGCTTATCGGTGTCGGCGGTGTTCACCGTTCCGATATATTTCCCCTTCCGCAGCACCGTGATCCGGTCGGAAACCTGCATGATCTCGTTCAGCTTATGGCTGATGAACAGGATGCTCTTTCCTTCCGCGGCAAGGTTCTTCATAATCTGCATCAGTTCGTCGATCTCCTGCGGCGTCAGCACGGCTGTTGGCTCGTCGAAGATCAGAATATCATTATCCCGGTACAGCATCTTCAGGATTTCGACCCGCTGCTGCATGCCGACGGTGATGTCCTCGATCTTCGCGTCCAGATCCACCTTCAGCCCGTACTTTTCGCTCAGGGCCGTCACCTTCTCCCGGGCAGCCTTTCTGGAGAGGAAACCCGCCTTGGTATCCTCCGCCCCGAGAATGATGTTGTCCAGCACGGTGAACACGTCGATCAGCTTGAAATGCTGATGCACCATGCCGATATTCAGCGCCGTGGCATCGTTGGGACTGGTGATTTTCACCACCTTCCCGTTCTTGCGGATCTCCCCCTTTTCAGGCTGATAAAGCCCGAAAAGCACGCTCATCAGAGTGGATTTCCCCGCGCCGTTTTCCCCCAGAAGGGCATGAATCTCGCCCTTTTTCAGCTGGAGCGTGATATCGTCATTTGCGATGATACCAGGAAATTCCTTCGTAATATGAATCATCTCGATCACATACTCCGGGTTTCCCGCCTGTTGGTTTTCCATATATAATCGCCTCCCCAGCAGCTTGTTACCGAAATTATATCAGATTCGCAGAAAAAAAGGAAGGGCAAGGGTCCTTCCCCGAAAAGAAAAACGCAGAAAAAAGGAAAAAAAGAAGGGCAGACGCCCTTCCGCCGAAAAACAGCCATGAAAAAAGGGGAAGGGCAGGCGCCCTTCCCCGGAAAAAACCGCCCAATGAATTATTCAACCATGGTGACCTTCAGATTCGGATATTCCATCTTCAGGTTGCTGTAGTCGTCGTCGATCACGATCTTGCCGGCCACAACATCGTCCACCATCTTCTGATACTCTTCCACGGTGAACTTGGAGAACCGCCAGGATTCGGGAGCCGTGGGCAGGGCGATCGCGCCTTCCGCGGTGCCGTAGATCACGTTCGTGCCGGCGATGGTATCCCACTCGCCGTCGAAGTACGCCTTCAGGATCTGGTAGGCGGCGGCATCCACGCCCTTCAGGGCGGAGGTCAGCACCCACTCGGAATCGCCGGCCTGGTCTTTGTCAACGCCCAGCGCCCAGCTCTCATTCGCGGCCGCAGCGGAGAAGCAGCTCAGATACATGCCGCCGCCGCAGGGGAAGATCACTTCCGTGCCGTTCTCGTACCAGCTGTTCAGCATGGTCTCCAGTTCGGGAGAAGGTCCAAAGGAACCGCCGTACAGCCAGGAGTAGAGCATTTCAACCTGGACGCCCAGCTCTTCCGCGGCCGTCTCGGCGCCCTGCACGAAGCCGTATCCGTAACGGCAGCAGGCCGGAGTCGTTCCGCCGCCGCCGCCGGCGAAGCCCAGCTTGGTGAAGCCTTCCTTCACGCAGGCATAGCCCGCGAAGAAGCCGCACTGCTCTTCCTTGAAAGCCACGCCGACGGTGTTCGCTCCGAAGGCGCTGCCGTCCACGTACACGAACTTCACGTCGGTGAATTCGGAGGAAGCCTTTTCAATCGCGGAGCCCGCCATGAATCCGGCGCAAACCACGATCTCGGCGCCGCCGTCCACGGCGGCCTTCATGGCGTCATAGCGGTCGTCATCCGTCGCCTGATCGCCGTTGGCCGGCTGATAATACTTGTAGGCAATGCCTTTTTCAGCCGCAAAGGATTTCACGCCGTTGTAGATGCCTTCGTTGAAGGAATGGTCCTTCAGCTGGCCGACATCCGTCACAAAAGCAATGGGATACTGACCGTTTTCGGCCGTCATCTCGTCCGGGATCGCGTCATAGTCGGTGGCCGCAAACGCGGAAGCGCAGCCAAGAACCATGACCGCCGCCAAAAGCAGCGCAAGGAACTTTTTCATACGAGGTCTCTCCTTTCTTTCGGCTTTAGCCGTTGATGCTATTTTATCAGAAGAAGGCTGTTTTTGAAAGTGCGTTTGCAAAAAGAAACACAAGCTTTGAAGTTTTGTAAAGTTCCCGTAAAAAAGCCTTCCGCTTCGGGAGCCGGCGCCGGAAGCCGGCGGAAAAACACCCGGGAAAAGGCCGGGGACGGACAGCCTTCTGCGATCCGTTATACGATGGAAAGGAGCCGGGTCCCTTAACAAATGGAAAGAAAAGTTTTTAACAAACGAAATAAATAATTGACGCAAATGAAATAATGTGTTAACATTTTCCGTGCAAAGGCGACCTAATACAAGAGGAGGTTTGTTGTAAGATGAAAAGAGTTCTGACGATGGCTGCAGCCCTGGTGCTGGTGATGATCGCTCTCGTAAGCAGCGCGTCCGCCGACACGGTCATGTATGTGAGGACGGGGAACGGAAAGACGCTGAACGTCCGGTCTGAACCCAATACCGGGGACAACGTCATCTACCGTTTCGAGTATGGCCAGGAGGTTTATGTGGCCTACCATCTCGGAAACGGCTGGTCCTGCGTCAGGCTGGCTGGCAAATTTGACCAGGACGGATACGTGATGACCAAGTTCCTGGTCAGCAAGAAGCCCGGCAAGTATGTCCCCTCCAGCGCGGACGCGGCGCTTGCGCAGCCCGCGACCAGCAAGGAATCCTTCACCATGGATCAGCTGAACGAGGTTCTGATGACCGGCAAATCCGTAACGCCCTATACCATTACCCTGTATCCGACCCGGGCCAGCGGCTGGGTTTATCTGCGCTGGGTTCCCAGCAGGAATTCCAAGCAGATCACCACGTATGCGGGCGGCAAGGAAGTTCGGGTGATCGGAGAGCTGAAGGACTGGTACCAGGTTGAAGATCCGGAAACCGGCGTCGTCGGCTTTGTGAATTCCAGCTACGTGCATTGATCGGAAGGACAAAACAGAGAACAGGTAAAGGAGAACACAATCATGAAGAAAATTATAGCGATGATTCTGAGTCTTGCCCTGCTTCTGGGCTGCGCGGCCGGCTTTGCGGAAGCCGCAGAGACTGCCTCTGAGAAAGCGGAGCTGGGAACGGTCAATGTGAACGGCGTCTACAAGATTCAGGGCAAAATCCCGGAGGGCTATCGGCTGGCTATTATGTCGCAGACCAACACCTCCCTCGTCAGCATGCTGATGCCTGAGGATCCCGCGAAGCCCACCGTCACGCTGTCCGTGGCCTTCTCCGAGGACTGGGCCGATACCGAACGGCTGAACGACGTTCCGGAAGAGCTGCTGGCGGAGATTGAAGCCTCTTTCGAGAGCGAGGACGAAGTGAAGATCGAGTATCGGGAGACCGGCCTGGGCACGAAGCTGATGGTCGTGACCGAGGGATCGGAAGAAGCGCCCCGTTTTGTGGACATCTATACCATTTACAAGGGATATGAGCATGAATTCCTGATGTCCCCCGGCACCGCCCCCCTGTCTGAGGAGCACATCCAGATGATGATCGACTTCATCACGGACATTGATTTCGTGGAGGCGTAATATCCCCGTCACGGTGTTCCCGGGCCGCGCGCCGAAGGGCTGCGCAGCCGCATGCAGAAGGACGCACTGACGTCCCGGAAGCATGATCAGGATAATCTTTTTCCCGGCTTCGCGATGTGCATGCGCATTTTCGCAGGCCGGGTTTTTTGATGGAGACAGCCCCTCCGTTCCGCCGGATTCAAATGCGCAGATGAACCCACTTCCCCTGCCGGAACCGGATGGACATCATCAGGAACCGGGACAGCTGGTCCGCCATCACCCCCAGCCAGACGCCGGAGAGACCCATATGGAAAACATTCACCAGCAGAACCGTGACCGCCGTCCGGATGAAGGTAATGCTGACGATGGCGCCCAGCAGCGTATAGCGCACATCCCCCGCCGCCCGCAGGCAGCCCGTGAAGATGATCTGCGAAATCTGCAGCAGGACGATCACCATGGTATAGCGGGAGATCAGCACGCCCATCTCGATGATATGCGGCTGGCCGGGGAAATAGAGCCCATAGAACCATTCCCCGCCGAAGAAGAGCAGCGCGGCCAGAATCAGCGAAATCACAAAGCCGATTTTCTGACAGATGCTGCCGTATTTTTTCGCGTCTTCCTTCTGCCCGGCCCCCAGGGCCTGTCCGGCCAGAGCGACCGCGGCCACCTGCATTCCGTCGGCAAAGGAGAATCCCAGCCCGAGGATATTCATCCCGATGTTATGCGCCGCAAACTCATCCGTGCCCAGCCGGGCGGCGACCAGCGCCGTGGCCAGAAAGCCGACCCTGGCGGCCAGGTTCTCCAGGGAGGTATTGTACGCCAGATGCCAGACCGCCCGGGCGGACGTGCGGGTAAAGCGGAGATGCCTACCGAGAATCAGCCGGATCCGGACATAGCTTTCCGGCCGGAAGAGGGAGAACAGCGCCATCCCCGCGGAAACCACGGTTCCCAGCACGGTCGCGATGGCCGCGCCGCGAATCCCCCAGGCCGGAAAGCCCCAGTGGCCCTCAATCAGCAGATAGTTGAACAGGATATTGACCAGGCTGCTGGTCAGGTTGGTGGTCATCGAAAGCCTGGTGTTGCCGCTTCCGCGCTGGGCGGCGTTGATGATCATGGTCACCACGTTGAAGAGCATGCCGCCCATGATGATCTGGAAATAAATCACCGCGGAATCGTGGGTGTCCGCGTTGCTGCCGGCCAGCTCCATCATCCAGTGCGCCAGAACCGTGAACAGGACCGAAATCACCGCGCAGAGAATCAGCGTCAGCACCGAGGCCGTCACAAAGATCTCGTTGGCGCTTTCCTGCCGCTGCTCCCCCTTTCGGCGGGCGACCAGGGCGGATACGGCGACATTGATGCCGAAAAACAGCGTCAGGCCGATGAATTTCGGCTGATTGGTCAGGCCGACCGCGGCCACGGCGGAGCTGCCCAGCGCGGAGACCATCATCGTGTCGATCATGCCGGCCAGCGCAACAAAAAAGCTTTCCATCATCGCCGGCCAGGCCACGGAAAGCGCGCGTCGGGTCATCTCCCGGGTGGAAAGCTGTGTCATGGTTTCTCCCTTCATCAAGGAAATGGAAAAGGCTGCCGGCGCCGGGCCCCGTTTTCCGGTGCTCCCCGGCGCAGCCGCTGCCGAAAACGCGGGTATCATACCATAAATCCGGGGCTCTCACAAGGGTTTCCCCGTGGTTGTCGGGACTTTCACCGTCCCGCGTTCGCCGGCGCCGAAGCGAAGGGATTCCCGGCATGAAAGGGCTCCGCTTGATCTATGGACTTTTTATGATACAATGATGATATCGCAGGCCCCGCCGGCGCGCATTGGAATGCTGGGCAGCTGTGCGGGGCGCGGTCGGTTCTGAAGAGCTCCTGTCGGTGATTCGCCGTCATGCGGCAGTGTATTCGGCCTTTGGACGGGCCGGAGGGCAGAAATGATGGAAAAGGAACGCAAATATCTGAAAATCTTTTTCTCGACGCTTTACCTGAGCGCCTTCACCTTTGGCGGCGGTTATGTGATCGTGACCCTGCTCAAACGAAAGTTTGTGGATGAACTCCACTGGATCGGGCAGGAGGAGATGCTGGATCTGGTCGCCATTGCCCAATCCTCCCCCGGGGCCATCGCGGTGAACGGCGCCATCGTGGTCGGCTATAAGCTGGGCGGCCTGCCCGGTATCCTGTGCGCGGTGCTTGGCGCCGTGCTTCCGCCCTTCGTCATTCTGACCCTGGTTTCCATGTTCTACAGCGCTTTTCGGGATAATCCGATGATTCAGGCCGTGCTTCGCGGCATGAAGTCGGGCGTGGCGGCGGTGATCATGTCGGTGGTCTGGGATATGGCCGCGGGGGTCGTCAGGGCCCGGGACCGGATCCTGGCAGTCATCATGGTACTTGCCTTTGCGGCAAATTACTTTGGCAGGATCAATGTCATCTATATTATCCTGATAACCGCCGCGATCGGCGCAATCCGCACCCTGACCCGGAGCAGAAAGGAAAAGAAGGCATGATATACCTGCATCTGTTTCTGGCCTTTTTGCAGATCGGCGCCTTCTCCTTCGGCGGCGGATATGCGGCTATGCCCCTGATTCAGTCTCAGGTGGTGACAGCCCACGCCTGGATCAGCCTTTCGGACTTTACCGATCTGGTGACCATTGCCGAGATGACACCCGGTCCCATTGCGGTGAATGCAGCCACCTTTGTGGGCAATCAGGTTGCCGGCATTCCCGGCGCGCTGGCGGCGACATTGGGGGTGATACTCCCCTCCTGCCTGTTTGTGACCGTCCTGGCCTGGCTCTATAAAAAGTACCGCAGCCTCGTTCTGATGCAGGGAATACTGCAGTCCCTCCGTCCGGCGGTCGTGGCGATGATCTTCAGCGCGGGGCTGGCCATCCTGCTGCCGACGCTGTTTTCCAACGGAACAATCAGCTTTTTGGCGGGCAATTTTCAGGTCCGGGCAGCCTTGCTTTTTGCCGGCGCCCTGGTATGCCTTCGGGTGTGGAAGCTGAACCCCATCCTTGTGATGGCCGCCTGCGGCTTCGCGGAGCTGATTTTCCAGCTGCTTTGAGGGGAAGAACCTTTCGGCGCTGAGAGGACGGGGACTGATTACGGAGGGAAAATGCACAGTATCTGGAATCCATGGCACGGATGCGTTCGATGCAGCGAAGGCTGCCTGCGCGGAGGCAGCTCCAGAGATCGGCGTGCATGAGGGACGTGTTGTGAGCGGGGATCAGTTCATATCAGACAAAGGCAGAAAGGCGGAGATAGTTAAGGATTTTGAAGGCTTCTGCACTGAGATGGAAGGCGCGGCTATCGCACAGACGGCATATCTGAACGGTATACCGTTTGTTGTGATCAGAACGATTTCGGATAAAGCCGATGATTCCGCCAGCATGGATTATCCGGAATTTGAGAAAAAAGCTATTGCCAATGCAGTAAAGATTATCAAGGCGTTTGTTGTGAAGATATAATGGAGGTTGCTATGTCAGAGGTTACACCTGATTTTTCCCACAGCGGGACGACTATAGACGAGCTTGAGCGGTTTAAGGAGAGAACATA
>ODAI011329693.1_pt1 | contig 15654 bp, 11 predicted proteins | sample 1539321 | NCBI WGS metagenome assembly ODAI01 (sample SAMN02144231, study PRJEB22623) | gut metagenome | biome: sheep rumen | host: Ovis aries | place: New Zealand
CCCACCTCTTCCCATTCCGAACAGAGAAGTTAAGCCCGCCTGCGCCGATGGTACTGCAATGCAATGCGGGAGAGTAGGAGGCCGCCATCTTTCAAGCGAAGCCCCGAGTCACGACTGGTGATTCGGGGCTTCTTCGTTTATTATCGAAAATGTCTACGCATAGATTCTCTGTTTCTAGGTGGCCTACTTCCTCTAGAGCTCCTTGGGCGAAATCCTGATGGAGAATTGTTACGATACCCCTTTGGTGGAAGATTCTGTCGAACAGAATTATGTGTTTGTATTTCATCACTATAGGGTTCGTTATCATTGACTGTGTTATCATCTCGATTCAGCATATTATTGATGGCCGCCTGTGCTTGCGCTCGATGACGCCCATTTGGAAATGTGTTAAGATATGACTGGAAATCGCCAATAGTTTGGCATGCATAAAAAACATCGTCTTCATTAAGATTGCTCTGTTGTGTTGTTTTGGGGGTTGGGTTGTTATTGGCTGATTCAAATAAGATTCGGTCATCAGCTTTCTTTTTTTCTTGGGTAACTTGGGTAGGCTGTTCAATTTCTTGGATTTTCTCTTTAATTATAGTCTGTATAGGTGCTGTTCTTGTTTTATTGGGAATTGTTTCATGTGAAGGCTCAGAGCTCTTTTGGGTAGATGGCTGTATTGTTTCGATACGTTTGCGAGCGACTGATACATAGGAAGAAGAGGGATGCTCCTTGATAAACCTCTCAAAATCTTCCTTTGTTTTGCATGAAAGGAAATCTTGTTCTTCTTCTATAGAATTATGAAAGTACATGACTCCAACTCCTACGATAATAACTCCTACTATTGCAGCAATAGCTAAGAGTATTCTCTTTGAGAATGTACCACCTTTTGTAAATAGGGAAGAAGAGGATTTTTTGGGGATATAGACTTTTGAGGGAGAATAGTCTGTTTTCTTCCCTCCAGAAATAGTAGGTGTAGTTGGGATTTGATGATTCACTGGAACCGATGACTTCCTAATTTCTACGGTCTGTGTCTCATTCTTATTTGATTCTTGTTCTGACAGCGGTGGAAGTGGCATGCTCCGCATTTTTGCCGAAGCATAATCGTAGATTTGCTGCGCTGTCGGTCGATTCCAAGTTTCTTGTGAGAGACAGGCCTTGACGAGTCTTGACAGTTCAGGCGAAGTAGAGATAGCTGGAATACGGGCTCCGTTTAGTTGTACGCATCCCCCCATACCTTCCCATAGAACATCGCCAGAAATTATCTCGTAGAGTGTCATTCCAAATGCCCAGATGTCGCTAGCCAATATGATCATCGGATTTTCTGAGAACCGTTCTGGCCCCATGTATGCAAGAGTCCCAGAACTATTGACCTTGTTGTTGGTACGGCTCATTTGGGTACGGAAACTACGGCTTATACCGAAGTCAGATATAACATATCGACCATCGCTGGTGATGAGAATGTTGTCAGGCTTGATGTCCTGATGTATTATGGGGGGATTTTGGCTATGAAGAAAGGCAAGGCCACAACTTACGTCATGTACGAACTTCCATATCTCGCATTCTGGTAGCTTTCCGATCCGATGACTAACTGAGCCGTTCTCACAGAAAGGCATCACGAGATAAGGACAGTTCTCAAATACGTCGAAATGGCTGATATTGAGTAGGTTGGGGTGGTGTAGCCGATAGGCGATTTTGAATTCATTCCGGAAGTCTTCAATACCTTTCTTGTCTAACGTGCCATAGAACTTGATAGCCACATCAATATCGGCCAACATGTTGTGTGCTAGCCATACATCTCCGAAGCTGCCTTGCCCGAGTTGTTTTTTCAGTACGTAGTGTTCAGCAATGATGTTACCTTCCTTGAATATCATAGTCTTCACCTGTTGAAATAGCCGATCAATTTATCCCACAATGGGGCTACGGCAGTCGAAATAGACTGCCGAAGCGTTTCACAGTCTTTTGACAGATAAATGTATGCTCCAGCTGCTATTATAAGTAACAGAATAATGAGCATCAAATTGCGGAATTTGTGGGAACGTCGTCCGATGACCTCAGTACGGATGGTGCTGGAGAGTTCCTCTTCGCTCTCCCTTTCCGTTACGCTTTCTCCCTTCTCGTCTTCTTCCTTACTGTTCGTATCTTCCTCGACATCCTCTGCTTCGTCAATTTCGATGTTGGCAATGGCAACAGTTACATTGTCGTATCCTCCGCTAGAGAGAGCTGCAGAAATAAGCTCGTTTTTGCACTCCATTGGATCTTCGTGATATTTGATCATGACGTCGAGTATCATATCGTCGTGGCAAAGACCGCAGAGTCCGTCGCTACAGAGCATAATAATGTCGCCGTTGTGCAATTGGTAAATACGGGTCTCTGGAATGGCACGATTGTCAACATCTCCCAAACAGCGAGTGATGACGTTCGATAATGGATGGTCGTGCATCAATTCAGGAGAAAGTTCTCCTTTGTCGACGAGTTCTTGTACGTAGGAATGATCTTTGGAGAGTTGTATCAGTCCGTTGCGTTTATTGAGAACATAACAACGGCTGTCGCCACACCAGCAGACGTAAGCTTTGTCGCCTAAAAGCCAAGCCATGACAATGGTGGTTCCCATGCCTTGTGTGCTTGGATCCTCCTTGCTGCGCTTCAGAATATTGAGGTCTGCTTGTTTAACGACCTCTTTCATATACTCCTGCGCACTTTTGTCATCGCTAATCACTTCCTTAAGAAGTTCCGGGGAAAATTTGTCCTGAATGGTTTCGACCGCGATGGCCGAAGCCACCTCACCGGCATTGGCACCACCCATACCGTCGGCTACGACAAGCAGGGCACCAAATTCCCCCAGGTCGGTATAGGGGCCGACCTGGGGGATGAGCCATTCAGAAGTGCTGAGGTCACTTGATACAACGAAATTGTCCTCATTGTTTTGCCGGATGAGTCCGACATTCGTGCCTGCAGCAAGCTTGATCTTTACTTCTGACATGTATTAATAATCTAAAACTCTAAATAGTTATCTCACTCTATGAATAGGAACAACGCGTACTTCGCCACCAAAGTTACCGACATTGACACCCACTACACGATAGCTGCCATTACTCTCTTTAAAGAAGGCAGGTGAGCCAGTGAAGCCCCAGTTGGATGATGCATCCTGAAGTGTGATGAAGCGTGCAGCCAGGCGTGATGTACGGCTGGTGAAATACTTCACGTAATTTGAGAGGGCTTGAATGTTGGTGTTCCCGGAGAAGCCGGCAATGACTACTTCCTCGCTACCCTTGAGACTTTGAGCTGTAGGAATATCGACAGGCAGACCACCAGGAGCACCAAGTGCCAGTGAGGCTGCATTATGAGAACCGTCAGTGTAGTAGGTTACTACAAACTTATCGCGCGTACTCTTCTTATACTCGATGTCGACGCCCCAGTTCTTAATGCGTTTGATGATATCCTTCCGGATTTCAACCACCTCTTTGCCATCATATGCTTCGAGTGATGCTAGGTCGAACTGCGTGTTGCTGAAGCGAAGCGGATGACCCGAACCACGGGTAGAATAAGCCTCAAAGTCAATGATGACATGGAAGCCTGCTGCCACATATTCTGCCAATAGACGACGCCAGTCATCGGAACGATAGACATTACGATATACCCAAGGCTGGAGGTTACTACGGGCTGTGATGAACTTACCGCCCACTACGAAACCTGTACCAACTACCAATTGGCTAGTTGCAATACCAGGATCGTAAGAGTTGCCTCCGCGCTCAAGAGTGATACGCTTCACCTTCAGAGAGTAGATGTCGTTGTAGTAGTTGACGATGTTATCGGAAGCCCCAGCTGATTTCTGTGCAGACTCCTGAATAGTCGGATTAGACTTGTCGACGAAGTCGTTCACATTGCCAGGATTGACAGCTGTACCCTGAGTGGCTACAACGTCCTGTTCAGAATTATCCCAACGCTCTTCACCGTCTGTGACAGGTCCGTCTGTGCCAAGGCCTGCGTTACCGCCAGTGGCGTTTGCGATGGCTGCAGTTGCATTGCTGCCGCTTTGGACTTCGTCCTCATCCTCATCGTCATAGCCGTATTCTGCCAATTTCGACTTGGTGTCAGCAAGTTTCTGTGATGCTGTGTTATATGCATAAACCACACGGACGCGCTCCTGCTGTACCTGTCCGAGCTGTTGCTTGATTTCCTGGTTGTTGGGATCTGAAGCCAGTTGGGTTGTCAATTGCTGTTCCAGGTTCTCCAGTTCAGCTTTCTTTGAGCCAAGTGAGTCAACCTGTGCTGCATAGAGAGCCATCTCCTGGCGGAGTGCCTGGTTGTCGAGATGGAGTTTGTAGTTCCATCCGCCGAATCCTATGATGACCAGCAACAGAAGACCTGCCAGTGCCCAGATAGCGCGGCGATAAGGGCGGAGAGCCTGCTCACGGAACAGGTTCATACGCTCGGTGAGCTTGATGCTGGAGGTGAGGGCCTGCTTGCCCTGGGGCTGGATGAAGCCCAGGCGTGGGCCGTTGACGGAGAGCTGGATTTCATCGCCCGACTGCAGGTAGTAGGTGCCCTGGATGGGGCGTCCGTTGACCAGCGTGGGGTTGGATGTTGACAGGTGGATGAGCTGCCAGTTGTTGCCGTCGCGTACGATGGCGGCGTGCTTGCGGCTGACGGTGTCGAACGACTCGTCATAGCGTACTTGGCAAGATGCATCACGGCCAATCTCGATCTGGTCGATGATGATTTTTTGTGACTCACCAGCGCTGTGATACTTAGAGCTGGTCTTGTGTTCCAGAATGTAATACGTACGTCCTGAACCGTTGAAGATTGCACCAACGCCAGCTCCGACTGAGCCAGCAACCGTGCGTTTGTAATTGTTTTGAGTTTCCATAAATTTATAATTAAAGGGTTAATAATTTTCGAATCTCAGGGTGACGTCGCCGATGGCGATGATATCCCCTGCCTTGAGAAAGTAACCGTTCTGGTTGACGGGTGTTGAGTTAACATATGTTCCATTACTGGAGTTCATCCACTGGCGATAGTCGTTGCGCCACTGACCGTCACGTATGGCCCACTGGTTGGGACCAGCCATTTCTATCGTGCAGTGGAAACGAGACATAAAGTCGCTGAAATCTGACTTGATATAAATGCTGTTGCCCTGTTGTCGACCAACTGTTAATAAACGCCGCCCTTGGCTGACTAATTGTGTCAGGTTATACACCTTTCCGTATTCCTCTCCTTGCAAAATTCGTAACAGGTAGCCGTTGGTTTGTTGTTGAGGAGCATAGGATTGTACCATTCTGACAGGTTGTGGTGTATAGCCGCCTTGCGACTGGGGTAACAATCGGAATACATCGTGAACAGATTGCAGACGCTGTTTGAAGTCCGGGTGTAGGCAACCCTCTATCAGCCGTGCCCATTGTTGGCCATTAGGAATGTTCTGCAGAGCACCACGGTTCCAGATGCCGTCCTTGCCCCGTTTCTGATACTCTGCTAAGTCGTTATGCGACTCAAGTGTTCCGAAGGGCAGCTGGTTTGTAAGCAACTGAAACACAAGTACCCCAAATGAGAAAATATCAGTAGTGGGGAGTACGGTGGCTCCTCCACGTGCCCTTGTAGCCTGTTCTGGTGGCATGTAGGCATAAGTACCGAATATCTGGTTGGGCTTTCCGAAGATGTTACGCTGAGTCATACGGTGTGTTCTGTCACCAGCGATACCGAAATCCGTTAGTGCAGCCTTACCATTCTCCTTAAAAAGCACGTTCTCTGGTTTTAAGTCGCGATGCACTTTTCCCCTGTCATGTAGGGCGTTGAGTCCGATGAGGATGTCCTGGCAGATTTGCGGTGTTCGTGCATCCACCTTTCCTAAAAGTGGTTCAAGGTCACCACCCGGGCAGAACTCCATAATGATATATGGATTGCCGCCTACGGTGCCATAGGCCAATGAGCGTACCAAATTGTCACAATCTATCTGGCCTGTGTTAAATTCCATCTCAAAACGGTCCATTAGGGGTTGCCGAATTTCTGCTGGAACTTCCCACAGACGCAGGAGTTTAAGGGCATATTTACCGCCCCTTCCGTCTTCTACCAGGTACACGGCTCCAAAAGAGCCTTCGCCTAAGGATTTCCTGACTGTGTACCTGTTGTCAACGATGTCTCCCGCACGGAAGTCGCATCTGTCAACGACTTGGTAAGTGCTCACGCAATTTTAATTTAATTTATCAATCAATTCCAAACTTACTCAGCCTCAAACTTGAATCTTCTGTCACCCAGTACGATGATGTCGCCCGGTTGAAGTTCCAGTTTTCTGCTGGCTTCGAGATAGGTAGACCCCAATTCGCTCTTGTTCTGTAAAAACCATTTTCCATCCTCACAGCTTAACTCTGCCTGTTCCTTTGAGGTTATCGTGCGATTATTGGGTTCGGTGTTTTCTCTGGTAAGAATGACCGACGGACCTTCATAGTCTTTTCTTGCCACATCGAGTTGCTCATCTTCTTCAGGTATGAGTGTGAGATAGCAATGTGGTTTAGGAGGTGCTATCGGCTTGTGGCGTATAGCACGGACTGTTGGCAGGTGGATACGTTCACCACACTTCGGGCAGAAGGAGAATTCGATGGATACATCAGTCCCGCATTTGTCGCACTTGACAGTCTCGCTGATACCAAACTCTGCCAACTCACTAGCGTTAGGCTTGGCCTGGGGTGGTGTCTGAGGGGCACTCATCATGGGTGCAGCCATTGGCTCTGCCTGACCAGGACGCTGGATGGTGGTAGGTCTTGGGTCGGGATTGGATGCAGGAGATACACTGGCTCCACAGTTAGGACAACTCGTGAAATTGCCCATGACAGGATAACCACAATGTGGACAATTACCAGGTGTCTGAGCGACAGTTGATTTCAACTGAGAGGCTTGCTCAGGAGCATTCATAGGTCCGTTCATCGGACCATTTACAATTCTTGTTGGTCTTGGTGCGGGTTGCTGTACTTGAGCATTGATGACAGTCGGGCGTGGTTGTGCCTCACCTCCTTGATTGTAATTTGGTACATTGACACCCTGATAAGGGTTATTGTTGTACCCGGCATTACCGATTAGTTGATGTCCGCACTTTACGCAGGAACTGACTCCCGGGGCATTGTCCCAACCGCAATTGTTGCATCTCATAGGTTCTTCGTTTTAAGTTATTATTATTGGTACGTGATTCTATTTCTGGTCAATGCGGATGATGCATTCCTGGCTCTGACTACGTAGGATGATATCACCAGTACGGCCGGTCTTGTAGTATGGATCCTTCTTTACTAGAGGGTCCACGTTCAAAACGAGGTTAGTGCTGGTGCCCTCGGCGTTGCACCACTCAGGAGCTTTTTCTATGATCCAGTTGTAATTATTGTCATAGATGGTATCGCTGTTGCAGTTGATATTGACAAGCATCTGACCGCCTTTCTTCTTAAATTTGATAAACAACGTGCTGGGAACAAGTTCGACGTCTTTTCCTGCCTGAGCCACGTGAACGGTTCTGGTGAGCTTGTCATATACTACGGAAATGTCGGCAGAGCGAACAATCGTTTTGTCTGTAGGTTCTGCCTTCACAACGAGATACTTACCATCCATCGACTTCGACAATTCCAGCCAACTGGCGTTACCGTTGATAGTGGCGTTCCAATCGTTGCTTTCGGGCGTAGTGTCAATCTGCACGCCGAGTTCATTCTCTGGATTGGCTGCAACATAAAGCATTGGATGAGGAATCACGAGCGACTTCTGCGGAGCTGCCGGAGCTGCGGCTCTGCCCTTATTCCTCTGTAGCTTTTGACATTTGGCTATTTGGGCCTTACACTTCTTGACGTTGGCAGCACTCTTGTTGATGGCCATGGATGCCTTAAAGCTGGCAATGGCTCCAGCATAGTCCTGCTTCTTCATCAGGGCCATTCCGTTGTCATAGGATTCACTGGCACTTTGCGCATAGGCAAAAGCCGATGTCAGAGTCATCAACATGACGACCGTCAGTATTCTAAATATTCTAATCATCGCTATTGTCGTTGTCGTTAGTAATCAGGTCTGTAATGTATGGTTTGATCGCTTCGGCGCGTGTTGCAGATTCTGTCGCGCCATCTGTGAGTCCAGCTTCTTTTAGACTATTAGCCAATTCACTCAAATTTTTGTAGATGGAAAACAGTTTATTGGCAGCAGTACTCTTCTGTATCGTAGCATCAGAGACTACGGCTGCGGAAAGACTGTCCTTATTGGCGAGAGCTTCTTCAAATTTCTTGAGGGCACTGAGGTACGTATCTTCCACCTTATTATATTTAGAATCAAACTTGTCCTCCTCATGGTTGTTCATAAAGGTGTCAGCCTGTTCCAGCAAGGCCTTGCCGTCTGCGATGCTGACCTGTGCCAATGAGTCGAAGTTGATAGCAGGAGCCACCTCTACGACTTCAGCCACAGGGGGCTCGCTCTCTTTACCTCCGCTGCACATGGCGATAATACCACCCAAAACCACGATGGCTGCCACGGCGGCAATGATAATCGTCTTGTTGGTACCTTTCTTCGCGGTAATAGGTTGCGACTTCTTTGGGATAAAATCGGGAGATTGTTGGGAAGTCGGTTCTGTAGGTATTTCTTCTTTCGGCTGTCCCGTCACAGTTGCTGCCTGTGAGTCGTTGATAGTCTCCGTAACTGGTGACTCTGTCATTGGGTCTTCTACTGCCGCTTCTGTAGTGTTAGCCTCTTCCGGATTAATTACGATACCATGTAGCTTATTGTAGGTCATTTCCTCAATCTTCTTAGCCGACGGTCTGTCCCAAGTCTCTTTGGCTAGGGTAGAGTAGATAATGTCCTTCAGTTCTTGCGAATAGTCTTCCTCGATGATAGGTATGTCAGCTCCATTCTTCTGTAGCATTCCACCATGATTGCCGAAAGGAGGAGTGCCGGTCATCAGCTCGTACATCATGGCGCCGAGCGACCAAACATCACTGGCCATGATGGGCTTGGGCTTGCTACTGAAACGCTCAGGTCCCATATATGCCAGGGTGCCGCCACTTTGTTCTGCAGCCTGGGCTCCGCGGATGGTGCTGCGCACTCGGGCACTGATTCCGAAATCGGTAATCAGATAGTGACCCTCGTCGTCTATCATAATGTTATCGGGCTTTATATCCTGATGAATCAGTGGCGGAGTCTTTTCATGCAGGTAGGCAAGTCCAGCTGCCACGTCATGCAGCATTTTCCAGCATTCATCTTCAGGAATGTTTTGCCCCTCGGTAAGATACTTGAAGGCGGAGCCATTCTTGATGTAAGGCATGATCAGGTAGGGTTGCTGATCGAAAATGTCGTAATGTGTGGGCCTTAACAGATTGGTATGGTTCATATCAAATACCACGGCAAACTCCTGTGTGAAAATTTTAATACCGTTTTCATCCAGACCAGCACCTGGGGCATATACCTTTACAGCGACCTGTACGCCCGTTTTTGTATCTTCTGCAAGCCATACCTCGGCAAAGCCACCTCGGCCTAACTGCTTGATAAATTTATATCTGTCGGCAAACACCAATCCTTCGTTAAGCATAATATTTTAATTGTTTTAAGTTCTTTATTTCCATTTATCAGTTACAAAAGTACTATTATTTATTTAAAAAATGTACAAAAAAAGGTTCTTTAACATAATTTTAATATAAATGGACTGTATTATGCTCTATTCCCGTTCGTCTAGTCTTCCTCCCAATAGCTAATGGTGCGGGTTTGTTTTACTCGCATGTTCTGGGCTTGGCGGCCTTTCTCCCAGTAGATGAGTTTCAGGTCGTTTTGGGTCCAGTTCCCGTTTGCGTCGTGTTCGGAATATTCATTCTTGATATTGATGGAGAGGATACATTCGCCACTCTTGTCGAACACCTTCTGACTCTGACTGCTGATCTCGCCGTCATCATTGTATTTGTATTCATTGACCGACTTGATTTGTTCTGCAACATTCGTGAGGGTTCGCTTGACGAGTTGGCAGTATTCGTCATATTCGAATTCAAGGATGCTTTTCTGTCCAGTAGGTTCTGGCATGGCTGCTTTTATGAGATAGCCGGCGGCATTGTATTCACGGTCTGTGATGTCGGCAGTTCCATTTTTCCCGTTGGAGTCATAGTGCTCCACCTGTGCCTCCGTGACGGGGTTCTCTGTTATGATTTCCTGCACGTTTCCCTTCAGTCCGATGCTGAGTGCATCTTTGTAGTATGGCACGGTGTTCAGATAGAATACTTGGATTGTACGTGATTTGTTTTCGTGTAGGATGTTTGATATTTTGATATATCCCAAGTTGGTCATTGTGTGCAATGAACCATCCCCCTTGGCATCAAAGTTCCCATATTGACGCTGCAGTTTCAGAAGAAAATATCGATGGTTGCGGTCGAAGAGGGCAAAGGTGCGATAGGGGCCTGTCGTTACTAATGCCGACGAGAGCATTTTTGTCTTTTCATCTACGTTGATAGTCAGGTTTGACTTAATGCCGTAGTAGTCACCTCTGAAATAGTAGGTGTCAGGCTCGTCATCCTCGCTGACGATACGTTCAAAGCCTGCTTGTTCGAAGGCTGGTATGAAAACGCTGTCGGGTCCTTCGAGGGGTACCCCCATCAAGTCGAGGCATCTCGTATCAGCGGGTCCTTTGTAGGTGGGCTGTTCCTGCATGATAATCTGTGCCTTCATTGGCAGTAGTACTGACAGCAACTCGAGTAGTATGATGGTTGTCTTCTTCATTATAGTCCGTATCTTTCCAGAAATTCGTCTTCGTTGACTATTTCGATACCCAGTTTCTCGGCCTTTTGCAGTTTCGACGGGCCCATGTTTTCTCCAGCCAGAATGAAGGATGTCTTTCCGCTGATGCTTCCTACGTTCTTGCCGCCGTTCTGCTCGATGATGGCCTTGTATTCGTCGCGGCTGTGGTGTTCGAATACACCGCTGATGACGATGGATAGCCCAGCCAGTTTGTCGCTGGTGGCTGTCTGTTGTCCCGTGAGGGCCATCTGTAAGCCGTAGGCTCGCAGGCGTTCCACAATTTCTCGGTTCCGGTTGTCGTGGAAATAGGTGATAATGCTCTTAGCCATCACCTCGCCGATGCCCTCTATCTCTTGCAATTCCTCTAGTCCGGCATTCATTAGCGCATCGATGTTCTTGAAATGGCGAGCCAGCAGTCGGGCTGATGTTTCGCCGACGAAACGGATGCCGAGGGCGAATACCACGCGCTCAAAAGGTACTTGTTTTGAGGCTTCTATGCCGTTGACGATTCTTTGGGCCGACTTAGTGCGGGAGCCGTCGCCGTTGATTTGCTGCACTTGTATGTCGTACAGGTCAGCCACGTTCTTGATGAGTCCCTGCCGATAATAATCGTCGATGGTCTCTGGGCCGAGCGAGTCGATGTTCATAGCCCTGCGTGAGATAAAGTGCTCAATGCGCCCCTTGATTTGTGGTGCGCACCCCGTATCATTGGGACAATACCAGGCAGCCTCTCCCTCATAGCGGACGAGTGGCGTGCCGCATTCCGGACAGCGCTTGATAAAGCGTACGGGTTGGGCTATGATGGGGCGTTGTTCTATATCCACACCTACAATCTTTGGGATAATTTCACCGCCCTTTTCCACATAGACGTAGTCGCCGATGTGTAGGTCGAAGCTCTTTATAAAGTCTTCGTTGTTGAGTGTTGCACGCTTCACCGTGGTACCTGCCAGCTGGACGGGATCCATATTTGCAACGGGGGTGATTGCTCCGGTGCGGCCCACCTGATAGGTCACCTCATTCAGTCGTGTACAGACGCGTTCTGCCTTGAACTTATAGGCGATGGCCCAACGAGGACTTTTGGCTGTAAATCCTAGCGACCGCTGTTGGCGCAGGCTGTTCACCTTCAGTACAATGCCGTCTGTGGCCACGGGAAGATTCTTGCGCTCCGTATCCCAGTAGTTGATGAAGTCGTAGATTTCCTCCAGTGTCTTTACCTTCCTCATGCCCTCGGATATCTTGAAACCCCATTGGCGGGCTGCCTCCAGGTTCTCATAATGCCCCTCGGCAGGCAAATCCTCGCCAAGCAGATAATAAAGATATGCATCGAGCTGCCTAGATGCCACGAGGCTCGACTTTTGGCTTTTCAGTGTGCCGCTGGCGGCGTTTCTGGGATTGGCAAACAGGGGCTCCTCGGCCTCTTGGCGCTCCTTATTCAGGCGCTCAAAGACGGCCCAGGGCATCAGTATCTCACCTCGAATCTCGAATTCCTTAGGATATCCTTTGCCAGGCAACACGAGGGGAATGGCGCGGATGGTCTTCACATTAGCTGTCACATCGTCGCCCCTGACACCATCACCACGGGTGACGGCCTGAGTCAGCCGCCCGTCCACATAGGTCAGCGATATCGACAGTCCGTCGTACTTCATCTCGCAGCACACCTCGAACTCTTCTCCGGCCAGGCCTTTCCTGACGCTCTCATACCAGTCGCTGACATCCTGCTCATTGTAGGTGTTGGCCAGTGAGAGCATCGGGTATTTGTGCTCCACCTGCTGGAACTCAGCGTTCAGGTCGCTGCCCACACGTTGCGTTGGAGAGTTCTCGTCAGCCATCTCCGGATGCTTGGCCTCCAACTGTTGCAGCTCGTGCATCATGAAGTCGAAGTCCTGGTCGCCGATAGTGGGCTGGTTCAGCACGTAGTATCGGTAGTTATGTTCATGCAACTCCCGTCGGAGCTGGATGATTCGTTCTTTCTCGTCCATATCGAATAGAATTTCGCGACAAAGATACGAAAAAAAAATGAAGCATCCGCTTTGATGCTTCACTTTTATCGTTTTTTTACCATCCGCCAGGACGTCCGCCGCCACCTTGCATGCCTCCGCCCATGCCTCCGCCCATCGAGCCGCTGACACCTGTGGAGGCTGTCACATCCACGCTCTGCGAGCCGCTGCCGATGGTGCAGCCTGTAGTCAGATTGTAGAATGAGGTCCCGCCAGAGATTGTGCAGCCTGCCCTAAGGGTGTAGGTCGATCCGCTCTGCATCGAGGGCGATGAGATTGTAAGTGATGTGCCGCTGTTCGAACTTGGAGTGGTGTAGCCCAGAATGGCCGTTGAGCCTGAGAGCAAACCAAGGGTGGTACCCTGTGACACGCTGACAGCGATACAGGCTTGTTTGGATGAAGAAGATATTTCCTGCATACCGCCGCCAATGGCTATCACCGTACCACCGTTGATATATGCTGTGTAGCCCTCTGCTGCATCGATGCCGCACTCCGGCTGCTGTCCACCTTCTGCAATTACCACACCGCCGTTGACGTAGAGGTTCTTGTTCGAGTCGATGCCGTCGTTGTTCAGGGCACGTGCATATACATAGCCTCCGTCGATGTAAAGGTTGCCCTTTGAGTTGATGGCGTCATCGTAGCTGTAGCACTCCACGGTACCGGCTTCAATGTGTATCTCGCCCTTGCTCTCCATAGCCTCAGTTCCGTCGCCTGTACCTTCCAGGCGTATTTGGGTCTGTCCACCGTTAATAGTAATGTTGCCATCGGCCTTGATGCCCTTGGGCGACACGCTGCCCTTGGAGTCCTTCTGGCGCTTGCCGGTGGTGATGACGCGGATCACGCCGTCGTTGATGACGATCTGCTTGTCGGAGTTCAGGCCTTTGCCGCCAACACCCGTTGACTTGATGTTCAGCTCGCCGCCGTTCATGGTGATCAGCGAGTCGGCCTTGATGCCCGAGCAGGCTGAGTAGTCGCTGTCTTCGTCATCCCATTCGTAGCCACCACTGGTCAGAATGGTGGTGCGTCCACCATTTATTTCGACGTAGCCGTCAGTCGAGATGCCCTTGTCGGCTGTTCCCGTGATGTTCACATTGATCACACCACCTGTCACGATTACGGCATCGTTACCCCGAATACCGTTGCCTGCCGATGCATCCACGTAGATATTGGTCTTTGGCATCGTTCTCACATAGTCGTCGCTGCGGATACCTGCCTTGCAGTTGGCGTCCACTTCCAGATAGCCAGAGCCGCTGAACACAAGCTGTCCCTCAGAGAAGAGGCAGGCCTTCATGTCCTCGCTTTCGACGGCATCGTTGTAGTTAGTCCCATCTGTCAGGTAGTTTTTTGTCCCGTCGTTGACGACGATGAAGGTCCGCTTCTTACTCTGGTTGTTGATGGCGGCTCCGTCGGGGTTGTTGATGCTGACACCGTTGAGCACGATGGCCTGCTTCTTTGAGCTGTAGAGTTTGAAGAATCCGTCGTTGGTGGTGCCTGTCAGTACGTATCTGACGGCATCGCTGCCTGTGTAGTTGGCTGTCACGTCGTTGCCGCTGATACTGACGATGCCCTCGTCATCGCCGCTCACGGTTGCATCGCCCGATGTGCTGTAGGTGATGGTGATGGTCTTGGCAAAGGTGGTGTTCTCGATGTAGTCGTCATCGTTGCTGTCCACACTTACAGACTCCGCGAGGGCGTTCTTGTTGAAGGCCACGCTGAAGGTCGTCACGTCGCCATCGCTCGACACGCCGCTGACTACGTTGTCGGCCGTGCCCGAGGTGGTTGAGTTGTTGTCAGAACTACCTGACGTCTGACTGTTGTAGCTGTTGTTGCCGTTGTCCCAGCTGTCACTCTCTGCCGTACATGCTACGATGGCGAAGAGCAGCATCAGCAGCATCCAAAATTGATTCATCTTCTTCATAATCTTTCTTTTTTTATGTTTGAATTCTGTTGCAAAGGTAGGCAGAATGTGCCTCGCGGACAAAAATATTCGGCGAATGCCCCAATTTCTTCAGCAAAATCTCAACTCTCAAATAGTATTCGTATCTTTGAGCTCCGCTCTATGATACTCTCGCTCGGAAATAATCAAATAAATTTGGTATTTCTCTCGCTTATTCGTATCTTTGCACCCGAAAATGTGGATGATGTTCCAAGTGCTGCCCATCATGTGGCGGGCTGTGCGACCCAGCCGGATTGCCGACATGCCTGCCCAGGTGAACACCTTCTGGCTCCGTAAGGGCTATGAGGGGCTCACCTTTTTCGGGCGTATCCTAACGCCGACTCAGGAATTGGCAGACAGTTTCAACCGCGGACCTTCGTCTCTGAAGACCCATGAGATGATACATCTACGGCAAGCACAAGCCTGCGGCGACTCTTGGCTCCGCTTCTACCTATTATATATATGGTACTGGCTGAGGGCTCTGCCTATGAACCGTCGGATGAAGCATGGTGCCTATCTGCTGAACCCTTTCGAAATTGAGGCTTACCGGCGGATGTACGACACCGGCTACCTCAGCCGATGTCAAGAGGGTGGGGCACAGGAGTGGCGGCGCTACGCCAGAATGTCGCTCGAGGAGAGGCTACCACCCTTTTAGGGGAAAAGGAATAGGGGATAGTAAAAAACTAGGGTCTGCTCAGACAAGGCTGTATATTCCGTTTTCGTCTGCAGCTGCATCACACACATATTCTGAAGCATCTGACATATCTTCATTGCCGCTGAGACGAATCACAAATCCATCCGGAGCTTCAGCCTCAAATGTCCAGCGAAGTACAACGCCCTGAGGCTTGCTGTTTTCCTCCAGGCCCTCGCCATAAGCCAGAATGTTTTCAATATCATCCAGCAGTGCGGCCTGCTGAAGCGGAGTATGCATTGAAACCGAATCGCCCTGTCCGTATACTGAAAAGCCGGCAGCATCCGCAGGTGCGTCAATGCTTTCCACTGTGATTTCCGGGA
>ODAI012093970.1_pt1 | contig 15651 bp, 11 predicted proteins | sample 1539321 | NCBI WGS metagenome assembly ODAI01 (sample SAMN02144231, study PRJEB22623) | gut metagenome | biome: sheep rumen | host: Ovis aries | place: New Zealand
AGCGGTTGGGCGTTGCCCAGCGTATAGCATCCGATATCGCCGCAGAAGATCGTCTTCCGCCCCTTCATCGCCTGCTTCACCGCGTAGAAGCTCGCCCGGTGGGGGCATCCGGCGCAGAGCACCGGCGGCCGGACCGGCAGCGCAGGCTGATCCGCCGCTTCCGCGGGCGCCTGCTCCCTCCGGATTCCCAGAAATCCTTCCAGTATGCCGGAGGACAGCTCCACGCTGTTCTCTCCGTTATGGGGCACCGTTCCGTCCAGCTTTCCCCGGACCCGGAGCTCCAGATGATGCCGGCCCGCAGTTTTCAGAATCTGTTCCTCCACATAGGGGCTCAGCTCCTCCAGGCACAGCACCTCCCGGACGCCCTCCAGCGCCCGCAGCATGAATTTTTCCGGGAAGGGGAAGGCTGTCGCCACCCGGATCAGCCGAATATCCTCCCGGCCCTTCAGGCACTCCTTTACATAGGCATAGCTGACGCCGGAAGCCACCACCGCCTTTCCGGAACCGCTTCCTTCCACGCTGTTGAACCGGTAGGCGGAAAAGTCCTCCGCGATTTCCGTGTTCCTCGCTTCCATCTTTCCGTGATTCGCCCGGGACAGCCGGGGAAAGATCACCCACTTTCCCGGATCCCGGACAAACCCGTCATAGCTCCGGGGTGCAAATGTATCCGGCACCTCAATGGAGGCATAGGCATGGCAGACCCGGGTCGTAGGCCGGAACAGCACCGGCGTCCCGTATCTTTCGGAGCATTCGAAGGCATCCTGAATCATCGCATAGGCTTCCTCCGGCGAGGAGGGGTCAAACACGGGAATCCGGGCAAAATCCGCGAACCGCCGGGTATCCTGCTCCGTCTGGGAGGAAATCGGCCCGGGATCATCCGCGCTGACAATCACCAGCCCTCCGCGCACACCGATATAAGCCACGGACATCAGCGGGTCGGAAGCGACATTCAGGCCCATCTGCTTCATGGTGACCATGGCCCGGGCTCCGCTGTAGGCCGCGGCCGCCGCCACTTCCAGCGCCGCCTTTTCATTCACCGACCATTCCAGATGAATCCCGTCATGCGGATATCTGGAAACCGTCTCTATAATCTCAGAGGAAGGGGTTCCCGGATATCCGGCCACCAGATTAACTCCGGCTGCCAGCGCCCCCAGCGCGATCGCGCCGTTCCCCATGACATATTCTCTCATTCGCTCACCTCATTGATTTCGGCACATTTTTACCGGATTATACTCTCCATCCCCGCCGCGGTAAAGATCCCGGTGGTTTTTCCTCTGCACTTTTTCCCCGCTCCGGACAGGCATCCAGGTTGTGCTCGGTCCTGTTTTGCATTATAATGAACACTGCGCCGCATTGTATGCCAAAACCAGGCGCAGGAGAATGCCCAGATGATAAAAAAAGCCCTTGCTCTTCTGTTCTCTGCCCTGCTGCTGTTTCCGGCCGCGTCCTCCGCGGAGGACGATGAGGAGCTGATCATAGAGGAAATCGTTGAAAACGTGCTGCTGGATGATAACGGGGAGGAAATCATCGAGAGCGCAGCGCCCTCCGTTTCCGCCGAAGCCTTTATTCCTTCCCGCGGCAGCGCCTGGCCTCTGGAGCCGGCCCGGGGAAGCTACTGGAGCCTTCCCATGGATATCACGGACGAGGCCGCGGTCTGGGAGATGCTGATGGCGCCCATCACCGTGGTGGATATCGGGAAAAAAAGCAGCGAAAAGGTACAGACCTATCTCTACCGGGAACCGGATGAGGACAGCCTGCCCATCGGCGTGGTCACCTGCGAGTCCCAGGGCGTCCGGGTCATTGAGACGCTGGACAGCGGCTGGTCCCTGGTGGAATGCTATTCCAGCTCCTTCCACGACACAAAGGTGGAAGCCTGGAACCTGCTGGTCAGCGGCTATATCCGGACCTCCTATCTGAAAACCGTGAATCCCAATCCCAGCATGGGCATTGTGGTGGACAAGCTGACCCAGCGGCTCTATATCTTCCGGGACGGAAAGCTGCTGTCCACCCTGCTGTGCTCCACAGGCCTGACCATGTGGAACGGCAAGAAATACCAGCCCTACAATGAAACCCGCTCCGGGGAATTCCTGCTGATGAGCAAGGTGGGAACGCTGATCAGCGACCGGCTGAAGTGCGCCATGGCCATCCGCTTCAACGATGGGGACATGATACATGAGGTGCCCCATGTGCTGGCTGCGGACGGCGTCACGAAAATCTACTCCTCCACGGAGCCGAAGCTGGGAACCAAGTGCAGCCACGGCTGCATCCGGGTTCAGCGGAACCGGACGCCGGAGGGCATCAATATGGCCTGGATCTATGATCAGCTGAAGAGCGGCAGCAAGGTCAAATTTGTCATCTGGGAGGACTGGCAGGGACGCCAGATTCCCGTTCCCGGCGCGGATACCACCCTGTACTACAATCCAAACAAGGGCCGGTATTATCACCGGTCTCCCACCTGCCGCAGCGCGCCGGATGTCACCTTTCAGCCCTTCACCTACGGCGAGCTGGACACCGAGCCCTTTGACAAACTGAAGTTCTGCGATTCCTGCGTGCCCCCTCTTCGGGAGGCGGAGATTCAGGCCATCAACGAAGTCTACGCCGAAGGCGGGGATCACAACGAGCTGCTGACCAGCCTTCAGGCCGGATATTACGATTATCTGCGGGACAACTGAGGCGAAGCTGCCGGCGCGGGAGCAGGGCCGGGTCCGCTCCTGCCTTCTGAGGAGGATTTCGGTTGAGCAAGCGATATCAGGCCGGCATGTTCGGCGGCAAGTTTCTTCCCTATCACCGGGGCCATCTGTACTGCCTGGAGACCGCGTCCGCCCTCTGCGAAAAGGTCTGGCAGATTCTGCTGGCGGGCTGCGTCCAGGAGGAAGAGATCCTGCGGAACGCAGCCCCCGCAGACCGGGAACGATGGAGCGTCTCCCGCCGGCTGGCCCGGATGAAGGCCGCGGGGGAAAGGCTGGGCAATGTGGAAACCCTGGTGCTGGACATCTCCGCCTGCCGGACGCCGGAAGGAGAAGAGGACTGGGACGCGGAGACGCCTCTGATCCTGAACCGCTGCGGACGCTTTGACGCCGTCTTCGGCAGCGAACCCTCCTACGCTTCCTATTTTCACCGGGCCTATCCCTGGGCGGAATACATTCTGGTGGATCCGCCCCGAAAGCACTATCCCATCAGCGGAACAGCCATCCGGCTGGGAAGGGCGGAAGAAGCAAAATGGACCGTATAACCCGGATCGGGCTGGGAAACCTGAAAAAAACCATTCGAACCCTGGCCTGGTACGAATGGGTCATGGCGGCCGTCATGGCAGCCATCGCATTCGGAGCCATGGTGCAGGCCTTCACCCGCCCGGAGGCTGGCGGCAATCCGCCCTGGCTGACCGTGGTCAATTTTATCAGTGCCATCGCGGGGATCTTCTGCGTTTTTTTCTGCGCCAGGGCCTCCGTCAGCAACTTTTTCTTCGGGCTGATCAACACCGTCGTCTACATCATCTACCTTTGGTACTGGCATATCTGGGGAACCATGTGCCTGGAGCTGTTTCTGTACCTGCCCATGGGGATCGTCGGCTGGATTCAGTGGGCCCGGCATCGGGACAGCCGCCGGAAGGAGATCACCATGGCCCGGAGGATGACCCTTCCGCAGAATCTGCTCACCGCTGCCATCGTCCTGGCCGCCACGCTCCTGTATCACGAAATTCTGGTGCGCGCCGGCGGAACGGTTCCCTGGCTGGATGCCGCCACGGTGGCGATCGGCATCGCAGCCACCGGTCTGCAGACATTCCGCTTCCGGGAGCAGTACATCTGGTGGCTGGTCACGGACGTGGTCTCCGTCGCCATGTATATCCGGCATTTTGATCCTGTCTATCTGACGAAACGAAGCATTTATCTGATTGTCGCTCTTCTCGGCCTGATCAACTGGATCCGGCTCAGCAGGCAGAATCAGGAGAACCGCTGAAAACCGGGAGGTGCATGCTGAAATGGGGCTTTTCATCGGCTGGCTCGTCCTGGTCTGTCTGGACTTTTCCCTGGGTCATCTGATCCTGCTGTCCATCCGTCGGAATGACTTTTCGTCGCTGACGACCCTGTTTCTGTTCTTCTATATTCAGGCCGCGCTGACCATCGTTCCGGTCCATCGCCTTCTCTCCCGGAAGGAGCGTCCGAAGCATTTCTGGCTGGGGCGCTTCTGCCTCTGCGGCCTGCTGGGTCTCCTGGTGCTCACCGGCATTTTTCTGATCCGGGGCGGCGCTCCCGCCAACCTGCTGCTTCCGGAAATTTCCCGGAGCCAGGACTGGGTATCCAGGGCCATTCTTGCCCTGCGGATCCCTTTTTGCATCTGCGGTTTTCTCCTGATGGTGCGCCGTCCCTCCACCCGGAAGATCTATCTGATCTCCGCCGGGCTGTTCTTTCTGGCTGCCTTCATGTCCCTCGGCCTGGTGAAGGACCTGCCTCTGTTTCGGGATCATCCTGAGATCAGGAATCTGCATGCCAATCTGATGCTTTTCCTGCCCTTTCATCTGGCGGGAATCATCGGCGCCCTCGAATTTCCCTTTCTGGATCCCCGGCTGCAGAAAAAGGACGCTGAAAAGAGGCCGGCCGCCCAGGTTCCGGCCGGTTCGGGGCGGAATGTCCCGTCCGGGTTTGCCCGGAGCGCTTCCCTGAAAAAAGTGTCCGATGAACTGGCCGCCCAGAAGCAGGTCTATGAGCAGCGGATGAGAAAACTGCAGAAAAAAGTCCGAAGCGGCTCCGGAAAAAGCGGCGTCAGCGGGGGGCCTGCGGAAAAAACAGGATCCCCGGTCCCTCCTCCCGCTCCGCCGATCCCTTCTCCCGCTCCGCCGGCCGCTCCGAAAAAAGCCGAAGCGGCCCCCGCTTCTCTCTCCCGGAGCGCGGAGGAAACCGTCAGCTCCCGGGAAGGCACCGGCCTGGATGAAGCATCCCTGCTGCGTTTCATTCAACGCATCCTGCTCAGCAGTGAGAAACCGCGGCAGTCCGTTCTGTCCCTGACGCAGCTGAAAAAAATCATGGAGGAGCAGAACTGTCCCCCCGGGCTGATCCGCCTGATTGAGCAGACGATCCAGGGCCTCCTGGATGATCCGGAAGTGATCAGGGAAACGGCCGTGGGGAAAGGCGTCTCCTCCCGGAGCCTGGAGGATGCAGTTCAGCGGGCGCATGAAAGCCGCATCCGGCGGGAGCTGGCAGAAAGACAGGGCAGGTGCTGACAGGTGAAGACGGATTATTATCTGGACGGGAAGACGGCTGTCCTCGGAAATACCCTGATCCGGCTGGTGGATGAAAGAGAAAGCGTGCTTGTGCTCAGCCGTTTCGGCTCCCATCGGGTCAATACGCTGGGGTCCGGCTCGCTGGTTCTGCCCCGGGCCCGGGAGGTTACCCTCTCCCCCGACTATGAAATTCTGCAGGCAGAGTGCCTCAGCTGCGACAATCAGCTGGAAACCCTTCGCCTCCCGGTTTCCGTCCGGAAGGTGGAAGGAAATCTTCAGAACGAAAACAGCGGCGGCACCCTGCGGCGGATCCTGCTGGACCGGCGGGTTTCCCAGGCCTTCTGGGAAGAGGTTCGCCGGCAGGCCATTCCCATTCTTCAGGAGGGATGGCTGCTGCCCCAGAGTATCAAAAGGGAGGCCCTGGAGCCGGCCGCCGCCCTGATTGGAAGCCTGGCTCCCGCCCCCTCGGCGCTGGATCCAAGAATGCGCCTCCTTTTTACCGAATCGGCGAACAACCCCCGGCCGTTTTCCCGGGAAACCATTTTCAATACCCGTCCCTGCCTGGATTTCCGATGCCGCGTATCCGAACAGGAGGAATATTCTGAGGTGATGGCCATGATGGAGGAGGGAGATCCCGGCTGGCACGTACCTTCGGCGGAGGCTGCCAGCGACATGATGATCCGGAAGGGAGCCGATCCGGCAGATACCCTGCCCCAGATCTCACTGATCTGCGCGGAAAAGAAGGAGGACTCCCCCCAGGACCGGCCGGTGATCCGGCTGCACATGTTCCGGACCCGGGCCTTCTTCCCCACCCTGCGCCGGATCCGCCACGATGGGACGGATTTCTGGCTTTATTCCCGGAACTATCTCTCCCCCTGGCCGGAACGCCTCTACCTGCGGCGGGAAATGGGCATCTTCAGCCGGGAAGGGCTGGTCACCGACAGCCAAGTTGCGGAGGAAGTCTATGCAAAGTATCGATTCCTGTGCCTCCTGTGACTTTCCGCGGACCAGGGAGGTCCTTCTGCTGGGCCGAAAAGTCCGGATGAAGAACTATCTCTGTTCCCTGAACGGCGAAGCATACCGTCTGAAGCCGGAAAAAATCAGGCTGCAGCTCTCCATCCTCCTGACCCGGTACTGCAACGCCCGATGTCCCTTCTGCATCGCGGCGCCCACAACGGATCCCGCCACCCTGTCCCCGGACTGCCTGGATCAGGCGCTTCGCCTGCTGAAGGCGGAGGACTGCATCCGGGGAATCTCCATTACCGGCGGGGAGCCTTTCTGCCGGCCCGAACTGCTGGATTACGCGATTTCCCGTATTTTTGAAATCTTCGGCTTCGGGATGGAAATCTCCCTGTACACCAACGGCACCGGGCTCTCCTTTCTGCCAGGGATCCGGGAGCTGCGCCATGTGGACACCGTTCATATCAGCCGGCACCACTGGGAGGACCGAAAAAACGATGCCGTCTTCGGGCGGAGAATGCCTTCCTCGATCCAGCTGAAGGAGTGGCTTCAGGCCGCTCCCTGGCCCGGGCTGTATGTCATGAACTGCCTGCTCCTTCGGGACGGCGTCGCCTCGCCGGAGGATGCCCGCCGCTACATGGACTGGGCGCTGGACGCGGGCGCCTCCAAGGTCTCCTTTATCACCGGAAACCCCGTCAATGAAAACATGCGCCGGCGGCAGGTGCTGTTTGAGGAAGCGCTTCCTCCGGGGGATCCGCATCTGCTCTTTACCCGGGAATACCGGGATTTCTCCTGGTGCCGCTGCCGGGACGGCATCTACGTGACCCCGGAGGGAAAGCTGCTGGAGTTTTACGGACGGCAGACGGAACCCTCCGGATGTGACTACTGCCGGGGGCTGGTGCTGGAACCGGACGGCCGGCTGACCGCCGGCTTTGGCGGAGAGGTGCTCTGGCAGGGCGGCGCCTCCGCGGTTCCCTGCTGAGCTTTCCGGATCCGGAGCCGAACGCGGAGGCGGAGCGCATTCCCGGACGGACGGTCCGGCAAAAAGGAAGGAGTCGGATTCATGAACCCTCAGATCATCGAGGCCGGATTCAGCCGGTTTAAATCCATGCTGCTCCTTCGCCGCCCCTTCTTCGGGGATATTCTGCTGCGCCTGCCCATCCTGCAGGATGACAGCATCCCCACCGCCGGCACGGATGGCTGGACCATCCGCTGGAACAGCCGTTTCATGGGCTCGCTGAGTCAGAATCAGCGAAATTATGTGCTGATGCACGAAGTATTCCATACCCTGCTGATGCACCCTTCCCGGGGACAGAATCGGAACCCGGAGGCCTGGAACATTGCCGCGGATCTGGTCGTCAATCATATGTGCGACCGCATGGTGCAGGATCTGGCCCAGGTTTCCTCCGACCGCTTCATGGAACGGCCCCCGTATGGCATTTTCTCCCCGATTGACGATAACGCCACGGCGGAATCCCTGTACGGAATCCTTCTGGCCGACGTCCGGAAGGAAAAAAACGGAACCTTCACCATTCAGGATAATTATCGGAGCTACATGCGTTCCCGTTCCAAGCCCCAGAACGTCCTGCTGAACTCCGACCTGCTTTCTCCCCGGGCCGGCCGGCCCGGAGAGCACAGCGGGGGCCTCCCCGTCCCCCTGACCCCGGAGGAGGAAGCCCGGCTGGAGAAGGAAATCACCGCGCTGCTCCGGAACGCGGCAGCCAGCGACAGGGGTTCCTTCGGCAGCTACTATGTCCCGGCTGCCCTGATCGCCCTGACCCGGCCTGAGCCCGTTTCCTGGCGGGAAGTGCTGAAGAACCATCTTTCCGAAGCCATCAGCGATGATTCCTCCTACGCCACTCCGGAGCGCAAATATCTGCACATGGATCTGATCCTTCCGGGCTATTCCCTGAGCGAGGAGGGCGACCTGGAAGAGGTCTGGGCCTTCGTGGACAGCTCCGGCTCCATCAGCCAGCAGGATTTGAACCAGTTCCTGACCCAGCTCTATCGGATTGTCCGGGAGTTCCGCTGCGAGATGAATCTCTGCTACTGGGACACCCAGGTCACCGAGGTGTACCGGAAAATCCGGCATGAAAAACAGCTGCTGGAATGCGTACCCCATCATACCGGCGGCACGGACATCAACTGCATCTACAGATGGATGTCAGAGCACCATGTCCGCCCCTATGTCATGCTGATTCTGACGGACGGCTATTTCGGAACGGTTCAGCCGGATCTTCGGAAGCACCTGCGGCCCAGGGACACCATTCTGGTGCTCTGCAACCAGAGTGAAAACCGGGAATATGCCGGCATCGGCCGGATCTGCCGGCTGTACGGAAAGCGCAGCAGATAACCCGCCCCTCCGGAAGGAGGCCTTCCGCGAATCATCCGGCCGGGATGTCCCGGGCCTCCGGCTCCCGCCGGGAACAGCAGGACAAATACAGCACGACAGGAGAATCGAAAAATGACCATCCGGGAATTTCAGGAAACCGTCGAATTCAATATCACCCACCGTCTGATGCACTCCATCCTCGGCCTGGGGGCGCCGGGCGTGGGCAAGAGCCAGATCATCCGCCAGATCGGAAAAAAGTTCAACTATAAGGTCATTGACATCCGCCTGGCCCAGATGAGCGAAGTGGAAATCGCCGGCCTGATCTACCCGAATGAATCCCGCACGAAAACGGTCTGGCTGGCGCCGGACATTCTTCCCAACGAAGAGCGGGACGGGAAAAACACCATTCTCCTGCTGGATGAGATCACCAGCTGCACCAAGCGGGTTCAGGTCGCCGCCTATCAGCTGATTCTTGACCGGCGTATCGGCCAGTACACCCTTCCGGAGGGAACCTTTGTGGTTGCCCTGGGCAACCGGGAGGACGACGACGGGGTTTACATCCATCTGGCCGGCCCCCTGGCGGACCGGTTTGAAATCCACTATATCGAATCGGATTTTGAAAGCTGGAAATATGACTTCGCCCTGAAGAACGGGGTGCATCCCTATGTCATAGACTACCTGACCTTCAAGCCCGGCGCCCTCCATACCCAGGATCCGGAAAGCGGTGAAATGGTTTTCGCCACCCCCCGCTCCTGGGTCCGGGTCAGCGATATCCTGAATATCGACGACGACATCACCAAGCCCGTCATCCGCCATAAGGTCATCGGCAATGTGGGGCTCGCGGAAGGAACCCAGTTTGTGGAGTTCTGCAAGCAGCACAAAAAAGTCCCCTCCATCCAGAACCTGCTCAGCGGACAGGCAGAGCCGCCGAAGGAGCCGGAGGAGCTGAAGCTGCTGGTGGACCGGCTGGCCGCCCATGTGGATTTTCTGGAGCGGCTGGGCCCGGAGGAGCTGTCCCCGGAACAGAAAAAGACCCTGCAGGATACCGTGCTGGCCCTGGTCAGGCTGCCCGGATCGGAATACGCTCTCCTGGGTCTGAAAAAGCTGATGGGCATGAACCGGGAGGCGGTCAAGGAGGCCTTCTCCGAAACGGATCACCCGAATTTGCGGAAATTTGTGGAGCGGCACAGCGCCGCGCTGGGTTTCTCGAAATCCGGGCCGACCCCCGAAGCCAGGAAAAGCTGGATGGCTCTCTGGAAGTAAGCCCTTCCCGGCGGCCGTCCCAATACAAATGCCGCGGATCCCTTTCTTCGGATCCGCGGCTGATTTTTTTCCGCCTTACAGGTACTGGGTATCGTCCCTTCCCTCCTGCCAGGCCAGACAGAACGCACCGGCCCGCAGCGTTTTCCCGTCCGGATTCCAGACGGGATTCCATCCCCGGGCATATTCCGCAAAGGCATCCATGTCCCGGATCTCCCTGCCCGCGCAGACGCAGAAGCAGGCGGTTTCCCTGCCCCACATGCGCTGCTCGCAGCGGAAGTTCATGCCGTTCCAGGGCACCATGGGGGTGCTGCTCCACAGGCCGATGAACCCCTTTCCCTTCCGCATCAGGATCCAGTTCCCTTCCCGGCGCACCTCCTCAAACCGGCATTCCGGAAGATACAGATGGAGATAATGGATGGGATGCTCCTCCGGAATCCGGCTGATGAGCCCCAGCACGTTCCCCTCCTGTTTCAGGGCCGGGAAAACCCCGTTGCCGTGCCAGTATCCCGGCCGCAGATCTCCTCCCTCCGAAGTGGAGCCCGGATGGTTGATAAAGACAGCCGCCTCTCCGTCCAGCGCCGCGTACCAGAGATGCTGCTGGTATCCCCATACGCCGGGCTGGAAGCAGGTGGTGCCGTGGAAGCACTCGTTGAAGGAGCGGACAAAGGCATGGGAAGAAGGATCCGCATCCGGCCGGCGGGCGATGTTTTCCCACCGGGAAAAGGGCTCCCGGGGAATCTGCACGCTGGTCAGGCACCAGTCCCTGTGCTTCTCCAGCACGATCCGGGCGTTTCCGCTGGAATAGGACAGGCTCGCTTCCCTGGCCATTTCCGCCCGCATTTCCTTCGGGAAACGGTAGCGGCTGGTAGCATAGAAGCTGAGCCAGCCCTCCCCCAGGTCCCAGGGCTGGGAAGGATCCGCCAGATTCATCAGCGCCATGGCTCCCGCGGAAAACGGATACAGCACACCCCGGTAGACCCGGCCCTGCGGTGCGATAATGCCTCCGCGGAAGGTATGCAGAGCCAGCCGCATCAGCATCATATCGGTTATTGCCGCCGCCCGGCGGGAAATGGACGCCTCCGCATAGTCAATCACGTTCAGCAGGGCTGCCAGGGTCACACACATGTAAACCGTGCTGTGAAATTCCTCGAACCCGCAGCTTTCCACGTCCTCCAGCCAGCTCAGGATCTTCTCCCGGCCCCAAGCCGAAAGCTCGCGCCCGGTCCTTCGGGCCAGGGGAAACTCCGCTTCCGGATACATCTCTCCGGCCAGCATCGCGCCGGTATAAAACATCAGGCAGTGGTTCTCACTCCAGAAGCACATCCCGTCAAAGCCGTCCATGTCCATCCAGTAGCGCCAGTGGGTCAGTACCTCCCGGATCCGGGCTTCTCTCTCCGGCGAAACCGGATAGTTCCGGATGTACCGGATCAGGCCGCAGACCAGGAAGTCCGCACAGTCCACCCGCCGCTCAATCAGATCCAGCATGCTGTCAAACAGCTGCCCGTCCTGCTCCGCCGGGCAGCCCAGATACTGCCGGGCCAGCAGATTGCAGATGGGAAATCCAAACTCCTCCCCCCGGTCGAAGTTCTCAATTTCCGCGATCCGCTCCAGGATTCGGCGCAGGTGCGCTTCCTCCGTTTCCCCTCCGGCGCGGACCTCCGGCGGATCGTATTTCGGGCGAATCTGCTCCGTCCTCTCCAGCATCCGCCGGACGAATCCGTTCCCGGCGGGAGCCTGCAGGATCACCCAGGCATATCCGGGCTCCAGCGGAATTTCCCGCTGTCCCTCCAGATCCTGCCAGCGCAGGGGCAGATGCGCTTTCCGATGGTCCGGCTCATACCCCCGTCCCACCGCCCAGGACGCACCCTTCGGCGCGGGACCGGAAAACAGAACCCTTTCCTCCGTCAGCTCCGCGTTTTCCAGAAAGTCCAGGGCAGAAGCCGCCTCCTCCGCCAGCGCCTCATCCGGCAGGGTAATTGCAATCTCCTCCGCCGGAGATCCCGCCTGCAGAATCTGCAGGCCGACCACGCTGCGGGTATCCCGCACCCCCAGGGTTTCGCAGGCCAGGTAGAGATGATTCCGTCCCTGCCGCAGCGGAAGCGAAATCTCCCGCCGCTGAATCGGCTTGTAGACGGGATGCTCCAGGCTTCCGATCCGCTCTCCGTTGCAGTATACATCCACCGCCGCATAGCTCCACAGCACGGCCGTCAGCGTCTGTCTCCGGGGAGAAACCAGCACCGTGGCCGCGTCAAAGGCAACCCGCTGCATGGTGGAATAAAAATCAGACAGGTTAACCAGGGAGGTGTCCCTTCCTCCCAGAAAGCGCCAGGGCAGCCCCAGCCGGCTCAGTCCGGCTCCGTCCTTCACTTCCGGATCCGGGACCGGCTCGTGCCGCGCCACTTCCTTTCGCAGCCCCGATTCAAACCGCAGCAGGTTCGCATCCCCGGATGCAGCGGAAAACGGGACCGTTTTCGGTCCCGATACGAGATAATGGCTGACAAACCCCTGCGGGTCCAGTGTCCAGTTTTTCATGATTCCCTTTCGTCCTCCGTCCATCAGCGAAACAGCGTGCATCCTGCCCTGCGGAATGCCTCCGCCATCTCCCTCAGCTGTGCCTCCGAAACGCGGAACCGCCGGGCCAGGCAGGTCAGGCAATAGCACTCCGCCGCTCCGCGGTTGATCAGCTTCCGGGTCAGCCCGGTCTCCATGGGCACCAGCTCCCGGCCGCAGCCCGCGCATTTCATGCTTTTTCCAGGGTTCCCAGATACACCGCGCAGTCATGGGCAGGAACCCGGACCCGATAGTATTCCCGGTAGAACCCGGCGTCTTCTCCGCTGAAGGCATCCTGCAGGCGCATTCCCAGCCCGGAGGAAGCGGTCAGTCCGCCGTCCGCGAAGATCATGTACAGCTCCTTCTCCTCCTCTGAGAAGTTGAAGAATCCCAGGGCATAGCGGCCGCCGGACAGGAACTTCATGCAGACAAGCCGGTCCGGGGTGCTCTCTTCATAACGCAGGCGGAAGAAAATGGGCGGTCTGGCTTCCTCGTCCTGATCGATGGCGATCAGCCGGGGATTGGTGACCAGATCATGAATGAACGGCGTCATCTTCCGAACGTCGCAGCCCAGCATCAGCGGGGAAGAGAACATGCACCACAGCGCAAACTGGGAACGGTAATCCGCGTCGCCGCAGCCCGTGGTGCCCACCAGGCCCTTCCCGTACATGCCCACGGTCAGCATGTCCAGATCATTGAAGCAGCCCGGCGCGGAGAAGCCCAGCTTCTCCATCTGGCTGACGGCGATGCTCCGATAGCTCTCCGCATTGTCAAAAATATCCCCGGTGGAGCGGTACATATGCGCCCCCGCAGACCGGATCCAGCTCCACACGTCCTCCTGTCCCCAGTTGCAGGCGGAGAAAAGGATATCCCGGCCCGTCGCCCGCAGCGCCATTCCCATCCGCCGGTACAGCGTCGGTCCGTCCACGGACATGGGATGATAGCAGTTGTCATATTTCAGATAGTCCACTCCGAAATCCGCAAAGGTCTGGGCATCCAGAAATTCATGGTCAAAGGAGGCAGGATAATCCGCGCAGGTCCGCAGGCCGCAGCAGGAATACATGCCGAACTTGAGGCCCCTGCTGTGAACATAATCCGCCACCGCCTTCATCCCATGCGGAAATTTCTCATGATGGGCCACCAGCCGCTGGGTCACCGGATCCCGGTTGTATTCCGACCAGCAGTCATCAATGACCAGGTACTCATATCCGGCCTGAGGCAGCCCCTGCGCCACCATGGCATCGGCGCTCTCCCGGATCAGATCCTCGTTGATTTCACTTCCGAAAGTATTCCAGGTGTTAAACCCCATGGGCGGCGTTTTTGCCAGCATCTCCGTTCAGCTCCTTTTCTTTTTCTGTCCGGTTGTCTTTCGCGCAGCCCGTCCCAGGCGGCTGATCCGCCGGAGCCCGCGCTTCTCCCGCCTATTCTACCACACCGGATCCGGTTGTGAAAGAGCCTGTTTGCATTCCTCCCGGCCGGCTGTTTCTTTTCTCCCGGCGGTATTGATCCGCCGCTTCTTCCGGGCTATAATGGCGGCAGAGGATTCCGATCCGTCATCACAGGAGGATAAGCCAGGATGAAGACAATCAGTGAATATGTGCTGGGGGATATGCTGGCCCGGTATATCCGGGATGACGCGGGGCATGCCGGCCTGCTTCTGATTCCGGCCGGAATGAGGGACTGCGTCCTGGAAAAGGAGATGGCGGTCGCTCCGCTGGCAGAGGTCCATTTCCGCGGCGATTCCCTGCCCCATGGATACGCCAACGGCCAGTCCCTGGCGGGAACCCGCTCCTCCGCCGGGCTGATCTTCCGGGACCAGCGCCGGGAAGGAAACCGGATCGTGACCGAGCTGTCCGACCCGGAGGGCAGAACCGTACTTCATGATCTGTCCTGGCAGGAGGGCTCTCCGGCCCTCCGGTGCAGCACCCGTTTTGAAAACAGATCCTCCCGGCCGGTGACCCTGGAGCTGCTCTCCAGCATGAACCTGGGCGGGATAACCCCCTTTACCCCCGGGGATGCCGCAGGCTTCCTGAACATTTTCCGGGCCCGCAGCAACTGGAGCGCGGAGGGACGGCTTACCTGCGAGAGCGCGGAAAGCCTTTCCCTGGAGCCTTCCTGGACCCATCACGCGGTCCGGGTCGAGAAGTTCGGCCAGATTGGCTCCATGCCGGTCCGCCATTATTTTCCCTTTCTCGCCGTCCGGGACGAAAGCGCCGGCGTCACCTGGGCCTTCCAGCTGGCCTGTCCCTCCTCCTGGCAGTTTGAGCTTCGCCGGCAGGATGACGGGCTGACCGTCCTGGCGGGGCTGGCGGACTTTGACTTCGGGCACTGGGCGAAAACCCTGCAGCCGGGAGAGGGCATCACCTCCCCGGAAGCCTATCTGACCGTAAGCCGGGACGGCGTGGACCGGACCTCCCAGCGGCTTCTCTCCCTCCACCGGGAGCAGTGGGCCCGGCGCGGGGAACCTCTTCCCGTCATTTTCAACGAGTATTGCACAACCTGGGGAAATCCCTCCCATGAAAATCTCTCCGGCATCATCTCCTGCCTGAAGGGAAAGGACATTGACTATCTCGTCATCGATGCCGGCTGGTATCTGAAGGAAGGCGCCGGCTGGAGCGACTGCAGCGGGGACTGGATTCCCAGCAGAACCCTGTTCCCCCGGGGCATTGACGCCGTGGCCCGGGAAATCCGGGAAGCGGGCATGAAGCCCGGGCTCTGGTTTGAGGCCGAAACCTGCGCGGCAAAGTCGGATCTGTTTTCCCGGACAGAGCTGCTGCTGACCCGGGACGGCGCCGTCCTCGACACGGAAAACCGGCGTTTCCTGGACCTGCGGAAGCCGGAAGCCCAGGCCTACCTGGACGAGCGGGTCATTTCCACCCTGAAGGAAAACGGATTCGCCTATGTCAAAATCGACTATAACGACACCATCGGCACGGGCTGCGACGATCCGGACAGCCTGGGCGAAGGGCTTCGGCAGAACATGCTGGCCGCCCAGGATTTCTTCCGCCGGATGAAGGAAAGAATTCCCGGTCTGATGATTGAAAACTGCGCCTCCGGCGGGCACCGTCTGGAGCCCTCCATGCTGGCGGTATCCGACATCGCTTCCTTTTCCGACGCCCACGAATGCCAGGAAATCCCCATCATCGCCGCCAGCCTGCACCGGCTGATGCTGCCGGGGCAGAGCCAGATCTGGGCCGTGCTGCGGAAAACGGATTCCCTGCGGCGGATCGGCTATTCCCTCGTCAACACCTTCCTGGGCGTCCTGTGTCTTTCCGGGGACATCACGGATCTGTCCCCGGCCCAGTGGGCCGCAGTGGAAGAAGGAATC
>ODAI014802364.1_pt1 | contig 15649 bp, 13 predicted proteins | sample 1539321 | NCBI WGS metagenome assembly ODAI01 (sample SAMN02144231, study PRJEB22623) | gut metagenome | biome: sheep rumen | host: Ovis aries | place: New Zealand
GGACAGTTCGGAACGCTCGGGAGGACGAAACGTATTCATGATTTACGAACCCATGGCGGCAGCACTCGGAATAGGCATCGACGTGGAAGCACCTAGCGGATCCATGATAGTGGACATAGGTGGAGGAACATCAGAGATAGCCGTCATATCACTCGGAAGCATAGTAACCAACAAATCCATCAAAACAGCGGGAGACGACTTCAACGAAGACATCGTGGAACACATGGCAAGAATGCATAATATGCGCATAGGAAGTCCAACCGCGGAACGCATCAAAGTAGCCGTAGGAGCGGCACTCACAGAACTTGACGACGCTCCCGAAGACTTCATAGTACGCGGACCTAACCGCATGACGGCACTGCCTATGGAAGTACCCGTAAGTTATCAGGAAATAGCACACTGCCTCGAAAAATCTATAACAAAGATAGAAAACGCCGTGCTTACAGCACTCGAAAACACACCCGCGGAACTCTATTCAGACATCGTGGACAGAGGCATATTCCTCACAGGAGGAGGAGCATTGCTCAGAGGACTCGACAAAAGACTCACAAACAAAATCAATATACAATTCCACGTGGCTGAAGCACCACTGCTCGCCGTGGCGAGAGGTACCGGCATAGCACTCAAAAACGCCGAAAAATACTCATTCCTGATGAGGTCATGACACAATAAACGCAAACAATAGCGCAGAATAGTGACCGCAACATGAACAACCTGCTCAAGTTTCTGATAAAATTTCGAGCCACATTTCTCTTCATAGCACTTGAAGTAATAGCTCTCATGCTGCTTTTTACAAAACAAAGCTACCAGAGTAGCGCATTCTTCAGTTCTGCAAACATCGTTGTGGCGCAACTATATAGCATGAGTAATAGCGTTGTGGAATTCTTCAAGATGAAAAGCGACAACGCGGCACTCGCCGAAGAAAACACTCTGCTGACAAATAAAATCAACGAACTCGAAAACACCATTGTGATGCTCAAAGAACAAAATATGGGCGTCACACCTGTTTTCGTACCTGCCGAAAACGACCTGCACTACATATCCGCCAAAGTCATCAATATCACCACAAATAGACAAAAAAACTACCTGACTATCAACAAAGGCTCACGCGATGGTATCATGCCCGGAATGGGGGTCATCAGCGCAGAAGGTGCTGTGGGAGTCGTCAAAAATGTCTCCGAAAAATTCGCCGTCATAATACCCATTCTAAACCCGGAACTGCAACTTAACTGCCGATTCAAAGCAACGGACTATGCCGGACCACTGGTTTGGGACGGAGCCGACTATCGATTCGCTAACTTGGAAGACATAGCCAGACACGTTGAACTCAATAACGGAGACACATTGGTTACCAGCGGACTGACATCAACTTTCCCGCAAGGCATACCGGTAGGAGTCGTCGAAAACAACACACTCAACGAGTCCGACGCTTACTACCATATAAAAGTACGACTCGCCGTGAACTTCCGCACGCTGACTTACGTAAGGGTTATCAGCAATGCCAATAGCGCCGAACAACATCAACTCGAACAACAATGAACGACGTATTGAGCAACATACTGCGATTCATAATCATGGTAATGGTACAAGTGCTGCTTGTCAACAACCTGCAAGTGTTCAGCATGTGCTATCCCATGATATACATCTATTTCCTGCTCATACTACCACCATCATTACCTAGAGTCGCCGAGCTACTCATAGCCTTCGCTTGCGGACTCGTCATGGACATATTTTGCGACAGCCTCGGACTGCACACCGCGGTATGCACACTGATAGGATTTGTCAGACCACAGATTATCACCGCTATGGTCACCGACTACGAACGAGTCAATTTATCAATAGGCATCCAATCACTGGGCATGGCGACATTCGTGAAATACGTCACACTAATAACAATACTGCACCACGTCACATTCTTCATGCTCGAAAGCTTTAGCCTTGCCCACTGGCACTGGCTACTGCTACGTATCGTGGTTAGCAGCATAGTAACAATAGCATTCATCCTCGCAATAGAAATGGTCAGAAACCGCATAAGATGATTAACGACAAATACTACTACCGGCATTGGGTAATCATGGGAATCATAACAGCCGTTGTGATTCTCTACGTTTGTCGCCTATTCTATCTGCAAATCATTGAAGATAAATATCGCCGTCAGGCGGACAGCAACGCACTGGTACACCGAACCAAATACGCCCCGAGAGGACTCATATATGACCGACACGGACAACTGCTGGTGTTCAACCAACCGGCATACGACATAGTGGTCACAATCAACGAAATGTCAAAAACAGGAGGCTGCGCACGTTTTTGCAGAGACATCAACATTGACTGGGAATACTATGTGGACCGCATGAGCGAAATAAAAAACGTGAATACCAACAGAGGGTATAGCCGCTATACACCACAGATATTCATGACACAGCTGCGAATGGAAGACATAGCACAACTGCAGGAAGTGATACACAGTAATCACCCGGGATTTGCCATACAACACCGCACACTGCGCGACTATACATACCCCAACGCCGCGCAAGTACTCGGAAGCATAGGGGAAGTATCACAAAACGACATCGAAAAAGACGACTATTACGCTCGAGGTGACTATGCCGGACGCGACGGACTGGAATACACATACGAAAAAGACCTCAGAGGAGAAAAAGGAGAAGAAATACTGCTCAGAAACTCAAGAGGAAGAATTGTGGGCAACTATGCCGAAGGAAAATACGACTCCGAACCTAAAGCCGGAACCGACATCACACTGACACTCGACATCCAACTGCAAATACTTGCCGAAAATATGCTGCAGGGCAAAATAGGAAGCATTGTGGCAATAGAACCCGCTACGGGAGAAATTCTGGCACTGGCATCCTCACCAACATGGGACCCGGCACTACTCGTCGGAAGACAACGATCCAAAAACTACAACATACTGAGCAACGACCCTACAAAACCACTTATGAACAGAGCCCTGCAAGCACAATATTCACCGGGCTCAACATTCAAAACAGTACAGGCGTGCGTTGCACTGCAACTCGAAGCCATAACACCAAACACAACATACCCATGCTCCGGACCGGGAAGCGCACCTATCAAATGCACACACCACCACGGATCACCGGTGTCACTGCTCAACGCAATAGAACAATCATGCAACCCATACTTCTGGCTCGCATACAAAAACACCATAGAAAAAAAAGGATACGGCAAAAACAATAAAGACTTCAAAGCACAATACAACCGCTGGCGCGACTGCGTCATGAGCTTCGGACTAGGACATAAATTCGACGACTCAGACCTCTATCAACAATCGCGGGGCAGCATACCATCTGCGGAACTCTACGACAAATGGTACGGAGCAACAGGATGGAAAGCCATCACTATTCGCTCTAACAGCATCGGACAAGGCGAAGTGCAGATAACGCCACTGCAAATAGCCAACGCCGCGGCAACGATAGCCAACGCCGGGTATTATATCACACCACACCTCAACAAAGCCGACTCAATGCTCACAAGACGACACGATACCAAGGTTGACAAAAACTATTTCCGATACGTGCAGGAAGGCATGTGGCGAGTTTTTGAATACGGCACAGGACGACACCATAAAATCCCCGGCATCAATATGTGCGGCAAAACAGGAACGGTAGATAACAACCATGGACGACCACATAGCCTATTCATAGGCTTCGCACCCAAAGAAAATCCTAAAATAGCCGTGGCGGTAGTTGTCGAAAATGCCGGATACGGAGCCACATGGGCAGCACCTATGGCAAGCCTGATTATGGAGCAATACCTCACTGATACCATCGCACGACAAGACCTCAAACAAAGAATGGTTACAAGCGTCACAAACCCTAATGTAAAAAAATATCAGTAACATGTACGAACGACGCGTCAAATATGCCATCGACTGGTTCACGGTCATCATATACCTCATACTCGTAATATGCGGGTGGATCAGCATATACGGAGCCTCACATACTTTCGAGCAGACAGAACTCTTCAACTTTGACTATCGGTCCAGCAAACAACTCGTATGGATTGCGGGAGCTATGATAATCGGCGTAATAACCATGCTCATCGACTACCGCTTCTATGAACAGATTAGCTACCTGTTCTACGGCCTGATGATCATAGCACTGCTCGCCACTCCTCTGCTCGCCCACGACATCAAAGGAAGTATGTCATGGATCGTTATCGGACCGGTCAGCATACAACCGGCCGAAATAGCCAAAGTGGCTACAGCACTGGCAATAGCGCGATTCATGAACTCATACGGATACCGTGTCAACAGCCTGCGAGACCTTATCATACCCGCCATAATGCTGCTCGTGCCCATGTTCATCATCATGGTACCGCAAAAAGAAACAGGCTCAGCCCTCGTATTCGCATCTCTCATTCTCATGTTCTACAGAGAAGGTATGACACCGGTCATACTGCTACTCGGAGTCGCAGCAGTAATATTTTTCGTCATTACCATAGCATTTGCGGAAGCAACACTACCTCTCGGAACAGGAACGTGGGGAATAACAGCATGCATGATCATGCTCATGATAATATGCTTCATATATGTATATCATTGGCTTAAACTGCCGCGATTTGCTTTCATACTCGCCGGCATCAACACTGCCATAGCAGCAATAGCACTCACAGTAAATATATGGCTCAATGTCAATATGCAGTATGTGAGCATAGCAATAGTGCTCTTCGATGCCATCTACACGGCACTGCTCGGCATAGCTCATAACAAACGCGACACAATATGGATCGCCGTATTCGCCATTGCCGCAATCATCTACTGCCTATCGGCATCAATACTCATCAGCAAACTCAAACCTCACCAACGCAACAGAATAATGGTCACCCTGGGAGTCATAGAAGACCGTGCCGGACAAGGATATAACGTCAATCAGGCAAAGATAGCTATCGGGTCGGGAGGACTATGGGGAAAAGGACTGGGAAGCGGAACACAGACAAAACTCAAATACGTACCGGAACAAGACACCGACTTTATTTTCTGCACCGTGGGAGAAGAACACGGCTTTGTGGGAACAACATTCGTCTTGCTGCTCTACCTCACACTGCTCATCAAACTCATCATCATGTCGGAAAGGCAAAAAGACAACTTCAGCCGTATCTACGGATATTGCGTCACATGTATCCTTTTCTTCCACCTCGCGGTAAACGTAGGCATGGTCATCGGACTAGTACCCGTAATCGGTATTCCGCTGCCCTTCTTCTCATACGGAGGATCATCGCTCTGGGCTTTCACACTATTATTATTCATCTTCCTCCGACTCGACGCCGCCAGACTCGATAGACTATAACAACTACAACCTACGGGGGTCTATGTCATACTTCTCACAGAAATAACGAACTACACGAGGAGTGAATACATGACGCCGTAACTCATCACAACGACGAAGATAATCAACGTCATCACTGCTCTTTATCCAACGGGCAAAGGTCTGACGACTAACACCCATAGCCGCCGCCAACTGACTGCGGGTGGCACTGGGATAATATAATTTCTCGGATAATACGGACATGGTATTCATAACTTTCATGCGTTTGCGGTGGTTTATATTTTTCACTACGCAAAGTTAATGGCATCGCTCCGTATCTACAAATAAAATGACTACTGATTGAATCATATTGACAGTATTTGTCAATTTACGTAACTTTCCGCAACATCATAAGAGTCACTATCATAATCATGAAAAAGTATGAACACAACATGGCGCTCCCATACAAGAAATCATTTGCCTAGCAGAAACTTCAAAGGCACATCAAGCCTAGCTCGCCAATCATCCTCGCAATGAGCCGCTCCGGGAAAATACCGATACATATAATGCGCCGAATCCCAACCATGTTGATACAACATAACATTTAAGGCATGCTGAGACTCTCCATAAAAACTATCCAAAGTCTTATCACCATTATCCATATACAACAGCGCGCTATTGGCTGACGGAAGGTGCTCCTCAAGGTAGGTGCGGTAAGCCCGAACCACAAGACTATCAACAGCATCGGGATGCGGATATGCCAACGTGCAATGTGTTGACATACACGCCGCTCCACCAAACACGTCACTATACTTGCAAAGAGCATAAGAAGATATCAAACCACCACAACTGCTGCCAAGCACCCAAGTATGTTCACGATCACCATAAGTCGAATAAACACTATCAACAAAAGGCTTCACCTCATCAACCAAAAAACTCAAATAAGCATTTCCTTGTGAGGCAAGTCCACGATATACACTACTTCCGGCAGGAAGGTATTGAACAATATCATCCGGACAGTAATCACTTATGCGCTCATCGGTGTTATCAATACCAACGACAATACACTCACGTATCGCGCCACACGATATCAAACTATCAACAACCTCATCTACACCCCACTCCTGATGGTTCCACGTTACTGAAGCATCAAAAAGCATCTTGCCGTCATGCATATATAATACTTCATACCGCTTCGAGGGGTCATAACACGTAGGAGTCCATACTCGCACCGTGCGGGGGGACACGTAACGCGATGGAAAATCAACATAATTATCCAAATGACCACAACACACAACAGGCTCACCACCTTTAGAGCAGGACATAGCACACAATACTACACATAAACAATAAAAAAATCGTTTCATAATTATATATTTAAGAAAACCGGACAAATAGTATAGTCAACTATCCATTTTGTCCATTTTAATAATAACAATATGTATCTCAGAAAATTACAGTGCTAACCTTTGAAATTACCAAAAAAATGGAGTGTAATTTCAGTAACAGGACCACGCCAATCAGGAAAGCAAATCTCTCAATACTTAGGATGATTGCGCAACTGAGTGATAGTGTGTCTATTGAGATTAACAGCCAAAGTAAGCACCTGCTGATGATATAACTTACCGTCAACGACATGGAATTTATATCCCAGTTGACCTTTTATACCATCCCACTTAAATAAGTCGTAATAAACATGCCCGAGCAGGTAATTACCGCTTTGCAGCATACGGCTTCCCCAATACGTGGCTCCAAAATCATCCGTTTCTACGGTATATCGTTTCTCACCATAGTAGTAAATAGCCCTTGCGCCGAAGCGCCATACGTTAATGTCGAAACTGGCGAATAAGCCTACAGGCGATTTTGAGGGAGTAAGACCATCATCACGCTTACGCTCAACACCGGTCATTACCCCTGCCGTGAAACGCATCTTGTTAACATGTTTCCACCGCCAATAGTGCAGGTCTATGCCTACCCAAAAATTGCCCAAAATATTGTCGTGAACACATTTATCACCTGACGGAGGGTCGGTATTGGCATAATGGAACATATAAAACTCACCACCGCCGACAAAAGCCTTGGCTCGGGCCTCACCACTCACACCGACATAGAATGTCTCACGCTCCGTCTTACTTTGCAAACCGGTCCAATCCAACCAAACATTAACAAAACCTACCTTACCGTCCAACTGGTAAAACATACCTGTCATATTATGGCGGTAATAGCGATACCACGTGCGGAAAAAGAAATTAGTGTAGTTACTCAACATTCCTTCGCGTGGAAAGGCACCCATCATAAAATGTTGGGAGATACGTTTATGTTGCTGACGATAATCAAAATAGGCTATAACATCAAAGTAGTCTATAATCTCCCTGCTGCCAAAGTCTTTCTGAACATGAACACCGGCCATCAACTTATACTTACCTCCCCAGCCTATTCCAAATTCAGGCGATAGACGGATGCCGGAATATGTTCCGCTTACGGCATAAGGACAACCCTGATACTCACCATTATCAAAAAAAGTAAAAGCGTTGGCGTTCCACTCAAAACTGATGGGACGATGACGAACACTATCCTGCTGACAATATGCCAACAAGGGCAATAGCACTAACAAAAACGCTATACGGCGCATATTTTCGGTATTTAGATTTTCTCTATCAGAACCACGGCATAAGCGCTCATACCCTCTTTTTTTCCGATGAAACCGAGCTTTTCTGTCGTGGTAGCCTTAATACTGATATCGTCGGCGCTTACTTTCATCACAGATGCTAAACAACGCTGCATGGCTTCTATATGAGGATTTATCTTGGGCTGCTCGGCACATACGGTAATATCGGCATTGACAAATTCATAACCCCTACCGCGAATCTGTTCCATGGTTTGCGCAAGGATTATCTTACTGTCTATTCCCTCTATATCAGGGTCGTTATCAGGAAAATGGTATCCTATATCACGCATATTGGCGGCACCAAGCAGAGCGTCGCACAAAGAATGTATCAACACATCGGCATCACTATGCCCCAACAAACCATGACTATGGGGCAATAACACACCTCCCAACCATAGTTCACGACCCTCTACAAGCCGGTGAACATCATATCCGAATCCTACTCTGATTTTCATTCTCCACGCAGTTTATTATCCATCTCTCGCGCCGCCTTGCGACCATCTGCCATGGCGAGAATTACTGTAGCACCACCGCGAACTATATCGCCTCCGGCAAATAGCATGGGCACAGAACTCTCAAGACTGTCATCAACTTCTATTGTTCCCTTGCGACTCACATTGAGCCCGGCGGTATTGCGAGGAACGATGGGGTTAGGAGACACACCTATCGCCACAATTACCATGTCAACGGGCAGCGTCTTGGTCAAACCTTCTACCGGCACGGGGCTGCGACGACCCGAAGCATCCGGCTCTCCGAGTTCCATAACCTGGAGTACCATCTCTGTCACATGACCTTTGTCATCACCATGATACTCTATCGGGTTATGCAGTGTCAGGAAATGCACGCCTTCTTCCATTGCATGCTTTCCCTCCTCGGCACGAGCCGGCATCTCATCTGTGCCACGACGATATACAATAGTGGCATCAGCACCCAAACGGCGAGCGGTACGAACAGCATCCATCGCTGTGTTACCTCCTCCGATAACGGCAACATGCTTGCCATGCATAACAGGCGTGTCAGACTCGCTATCGGCGGCGTGCATCAAATTCACGCGAGTCAGGTACTCATTACTGCTCATCACACCTATCAAATTCTCACCTTTGATATCCATAAAACGAGGCAAACCGGCACCGGTAGCCACAAAAATACCGTTGAAACCGTCATTTTTGAGATCGTCAACGGATATCGTTTTACCAATTATTATGTTCTTATGGAATACAACACCCATACGCTCAAGCATATTGATTTCCGTGTCAACAATGCTGTTCGGCAAACGATATTCAGGTATTCCGTATTTGAGCACACCACCTATCTGGTGCAGAGCCTCAAAGACTTCCACATGATAGCCATACTTGGCCATATCTCCGGCAAAGGCAAGACCTGCGGGACCGGAACCTACTACAGCAATCTTCATGCCGTTAGCGGGCTGGATATCAGGCATTGACATATTGCCTGACTCACGCTCGTAATCAGCGGCAAAACGCTCCAGATAACCTATCGCAACAGCCTTATGACCCATCTTGAGATGTATGCATTGACTCTCACACTGCTTTTCTTGCGGACATACCCTACCGCATACCGCCGGTAGGGTGGAACTGCGCTTGATGACAGCCGCTGCCGCTAAATAATTACCGCGCTCGATATTCTTAATAAACGATGGTATATCAATGCCTACCGGGCAACCGGTTACGCAACCGGGCTTGGCGCAGTCCAAACACCTTGACGCCTCGGCTACCGCCTGAGCCTCCGTAAGACCTTGGTTGACCTCGGCGGTCAGGGAATGTATGCGCTGCTCAGCGGGCAACTCGTTCATCACCACGCGCTCACGCTCGGTGCGCTCCTTGGGCTTCAGGCTGCCGCGCAATGCCGCGCGCCAAGCTGCGCCACGGTCTGTCAACTCAGCAAAATCGAACTCTTGAACACCACCAACGACTTCCGAGGCTTCAGCATCATGGCTCGCTGACGTAACGGCAAACGACGACTCGGAATGACGCTGATAGGCCTCATAAGCGGCTACTTCTTCAGCCTTGTAAGCTCCCTGACGTGTCAGTAACTCATCAAAATCCACCTCATGGGCATCAAATTCAGGACCGTCAACGCACACAAACTTGACCTTGCCTCCTACCGTTACACGACATGCGCCACACATTCCGGTGCCGTCAACCATAATGGTATTCAGACTGCAATCTGTTGGTATTCCGTATTTTTTTGTCGTCAACGCTGTGAACTTCATCATTATTCCGGGACCTATAGCGAAACATTTGTCAACATGCTCGCGTTGTATCACATCCTCAACGCCAACCGTTACCAAACCTTTATCGCCGTACGAGCCGTCATCGGTCATCACACGTACCTCATCAACCACTGCGCGAAACTCGTCCTCAAGCATGATCAGGCTCTTATTGCGAGCAGCGAGAATCACTATGACCCTATTCCCCGCAGCCTTAAGAGCTTGAGCGATAGGGAACATAGGTGCCGCACCAACTCCTCCGCAGGCGCATACAACCGTGCCGTAATGCCGGATATCAGTAGCCTTACCAAGAGGACCTACAAGGTCTGTCAACTCGTCTCCGACATTGAGCGATGCGAAACGAGCGGTACTGACCCCTACACGCTGGGCGACAAGAGTTATCGTACCGGCAGAAGCATCGGCATCGGCGATAGTCAGCGGAATGCGCTCACCATCAGAGCCAACACGAATAATAACAAAATGACCCGCCTTACGACTGCGGGCTATCTCCGGAGCCTCAACAACGAGCCTCACGACATTTTCCGAGAAAAAATCTTTCCTGAGAATCTTATACATATATATAATTAGATGATAGTTTTCTTATCTTACCAACCATTATGACGTCTTGGGGTGAGCATCGCGATAAGGTTCACGACAGGTATCACAATGTCAAAATAGAGCACGTTCCACAGCGCGAACCTGTGCTGACCCAACTGACGCGCTGTACGATTTATCACACTCTCCTCAGTAAGCAACTTTATCAGCATACACAACATGGCAACCATGATAAAAGGCCATTTGCTAACATAGAGCATACACAGAAACGTCGCATAAAAGAAGAAGCGCACAACACATTCCCAACCGGCTATAAACTTACTTGTGGCTGTGTAAAGTGGCGAAACACTTAAATGCCTACGCTTCTGCTGCCACCATGAACTATGACGCTTCTTGGCAGGAGACCATATCACACTCTCTGGAGTTACCTCAATACGAGTGCCTTTGCCCGTCGCGTAACGATTTACAAATAAGTCATCATCACCCGCTATCACTCCCAACATACCGGCAAAACCACGATTGTCCATGAACACACGCTTGCGATACGCCATATTACGACCTACACCCATATAGGGAATACCTATCTCGGCATAACCCAAATACTGCATACCGATGGTCAGAGTGTCAAAACTTATCAAACGACTCAAATGAGTCTTATCCTCAAAATAAGCACCATAGCCAAGCACAAAGTCTGTGTCATCAGTGAAATTGCGCATCATCATCGCTATCCATAAATCACTTTCCGGTACGCAATCGGCATCGGTAAACAGCAAGTAATCATACCGGGCAGCCTTGACACCAAGCGTAATCGCCAACTTTTTGCTGCTCAAGGCACGAGCCTCGCGAGGAACAAAAGTGATGTGAAGATTACTATACTTCTGACTATAGATGGTTATCACGTCATGAGTGTTGTCTATCGAACCATCGTCTATCACTATCACCTCAAATGTCGGATAACGCTGCTCAAGCACTGCCGGCAGATAGTTGAGCAAATTACGACCCTCGTTCCGGGCGCAGATTATCACCGACACTCCCGGCTGGTCTTCGCGATAAGCCACCTTGCCGGCCTTGACATGCTGACGATGACGCCAAATACCAAGCATGATATACAACCAATAGAACAGCTCAACGAAAAACGTCAAACCAAATCCTATGATTAGGATTATTTCAAGTAATGTGAGGGCGGAAAGTTCAAACATCGTGCAAAGTTACGTATTTTTCACAACATGGTCACATCGTTATTCGCACACTCTCCATCACGCGATGTAGCATGGCTTCTGTTACCGACGATGATGACATACCGAAATGCATCTGTAAATTACTTTGATTAAACACAAGAACTATTATTCCTTTGAATACCTTTTTGATTTCAGCGTTTTCAATTGTCAACCTACATAACACACGCTTGATTTTTCCACTATCATCGCGCTCTATCTGAGGCTTGTCAAAAATAAATTGTCCTACGGTCTTATTATTAAAAGATTTCTTAAACTCGTTGACCAGCAACCCTGCGTCATCATCGGTCATACCAATAAGCTCTTCGACAGATATCTTCATCTGTTCATATTCAACAAAATAACCGAACATATCCGTTGAGAGCGAATCTTTATCGCCGGTATAATAGTCCACTTCCAACGAAAAAGCGTTACCGTGCCCGGGAGTGAATTTAGTATTTGCCCCTTGGGGATAGTCAAACGACAACCTATTATTCTTATACGACGTCCACTGCTCTGCCGAAAGGCACGCGGGGATTAGCATAATGACCAATAGAGAGGCGAGTAGCTTGTTCATGATATAGCGCATTTAGTTTTTAACCATTGTTGCTCCTCGGCATTGAGATGCGGCGCAAGAGTGTCATACACTCTTCTGTGATATTTTGCCACAAAGGCCTTCTCATCTTCGGTGAGCATATCATAATTGATGAGATTAATGTCGTAAGGGAATAGCGTCAAGGTCTCAAAACGATAGAAATGAGCGAATTCAGTCGTAATACCTTCTGTCACGACAACAAGGTTTTCTATTCTTATTCCCCATTTGCCGGTGCGGTACAACCCCGGTTCGTCGGATATCACCATACCCGGGCGCAACTCCGTGGGGTTATTGTCGGTGCGTATATTTTGCGGACCTTCGTGCACATTGAGGAAGTGCCCTACACCATGACCGGTGCCGTGTCCGTAATGAAGCCCGCGCTGCCATAGGTTATAACGTGCCAGGATGTCTAACTGATTACCGCGAGTGCCCTCAGGATATTGAGCGGTGGCGATAGCTATATGACCTTTCAGAACCAACGTATAATCCTCACGCTGCTCGGCGCTCGGCTCGCCCAACGCCACCGTGCGGGTGATGTCGGTCGTGCCGTCAAGATACTGACCGCCGCTGTCCAACAACAGTATACCGTTCGGATATACCGTGTAGCACGTTTCCGGCTCTGCCTCATAATGCACTATAGCGCCATGATCCTGATAGCCGGCTATGGTACCAAAACTCTCGCAACGGAAATTATGACCTTGAGCACGGAACTCGCGCAAACGGCGCATGATGTCGCACTCTGTGACAGGGTCTTTGGCTATAGCCGTTTCCAGCCAACGGAAGAAACGCACCAAAGACACACCATCAGTGACCATGGCACGACGAAAACCATCGATTTCAACGGCATTTTTGCATGCCTTGAGAAGCAATATCGGGGATGCGGCAAAAATCTTTTTCACGCCGGCCGGCAACAACGAGTACAGCTCGTAATTAAGCCTGTCGGCATCGATGAGAACACGACTCTCAACGCTAATGGTCTGAACGGCACTATAGATATTTCCATAAAGATCCATCTTTACGCCACACTGCAGTAAATGTCTGTCAACATCCTTGCTAATCTTACGATTATCAATGTATAACGTACAATCAGTAGCCGTCAATAGTACATAACTTATTACCACTGGATTATAGTCAACATCCGACCCGCGCAGGTTCAGCAACCATGCTATCTGATCCAAGGCGGAAATAATCATAGTGTCAGCACCGTGTTGAGCCATGGCACCACGCACACGCTCTATCTTGCTCTGAACACTCTCACCGGCATATTTCTCGTCAAGAACAATACATTCATTGAGTGGTACCTCAGGACGGTCAATCCATAGTGGACTTATCAAATCGGCTCCAAACAACTCTATACCGCTGCGTGACAACTCACGCGACATCTGCTCATATTCAGCAACGCTATAGAGCATAGCATTCACAGCCACGCGCTGACCTCTACGCAACTGCTTGCCGAGCCATTCGCTCACCGAGGGCGTACCGGGTATGCCATCACGATAAAGGTCTATGCCACTACCCTGCAACTGCTGCTCTGCCTGAAGAAAATAACGCGAATCAGTCCACAAACCGGCTTTTGAAGCCGTCACTACAACAACACCTGCCGAACCCGTGAAACCGGATATCCACGGACGATCCTTCCAACGGTCAGCAACATATTCACTGGCATGAGGATCTGTACTCGGAACTATATAAGCATCTATACCGGCAACGCACATTGCGTCGCGAAGTAACTGCAAACGTTTAGTAATCATACTTATACAACTTTTTTTGCTATTTATTAATCTACAAAGGTACTAAAAATAAATCATTTACACAAATCAGCAATAGAAATCTATTGCCTCGCGTATCAAACTCTCAGGAACTTCACAATTCACATCAGGAACATTGGCACTACCATCAAGCAATACCATCCTTATGTGACCATCGCCGATGTTCTTCTTGTCGCGGTGCATATATTCTATTATCCTATCCACATCCTTGCAACTATAATCCAGTAGTCCGAAGGCCTCGCAACAGATATGTCTCAATCTTGCCACCTTTTTGCGGGAATAGCCTTTCATCACATAACTTATATATGCCACCACCGGCAACGAACGCCCCACGGCAATGCCATGCGGTATGTCATTACCTCGCTCATGCTCATAAGCTTCTATGCCATGAGCAACGGTATGACCTAGATTAAGGATATGCCTGACACCAAGGTCTTGGGGGTCGCGGCGCACTACACAACGCTTGAACTCAGCGCACGATAAAATCACAGACTCAAGATCTGCCGAATCAATCGATATCACTTCATTAGCGCTAACAAACTTGGGCACAACACCGGTCATCATCAAAGAATACTTAACTATCTCGCCATAACCGCTTAACCACTCACGGGACGGCAGACTCGCGAGGGCTTCCAAACTAACGATAACACTGTAAGGCATACTCACCACACCTAATTCGTTCTTCAAACCACAGAAGTTAATGCCCGTCTTTCCTCCTATCGAAGCATCTACCGCAGAAAGCAAAGTTGTGGCGATATTAACAACTTTTATGCCGCGCTTGTAAATAGCTCCGGCAAAACCTCCCAAATCGCTCACGCTACCACCACCGAAATTCACCAATACCGAACCACGTGTCAAACACGAAGACTCCATACTCCGCAAACATGCCAACAAACTCTCCATAGTCTTGCACGACTCACCACTGGCAACACAATGATAACCGGCAAAATGAACCCCATCAAGAATGCGACGGGCAAGAGGCATGGTGTTCTCGTCAGCAAGCAGAAAACATTTGTCGGCTTCAGCACGTGACAACACATCCGACAACACACAACAAGTGTCGCGACTCACTATAATAGCGTCTGATGATGATGACATAATCTCATTTCTTTAGATACAACAAATTTACACTTTTTTTAGCTAATAAACTGAAAAAACAAGCAAGAATTTTAACTCAAGACCACAACGGCACTTGCTGTGTGAAATTTTATTGTTAACTTTGCTAAAATTGGATGAGTAGCCCCAAACAAGATTTATATCATCATGAAAGTACAAATATCAGACATCGTCATCGGCGGTGACCGCTTCGTACTCATCGCCGGACCATGCA
>ODAI010916271.1_pt1 | contig 15647 bp, 12 predicted proteins | sample 1539321 | NCBI WGS metagenome assembly ODAI01 (sample SAMN02144231, study PRJEB22623) | gut metagenome | biome: sheep rumen | host: Ovis aries | place: New Zealand
ACGATCTCTCGTGATCCCGAATTCCCTGAAAAACGAACTCATGGAAGGAGATGCGTTATCCATCATAGACAGGAACAGATGCTCGACCGAGACATACTCATCCCCCATCTTCTTCGCTTCATCTTCCGCATTGATCAGCGCCTTGTTCAGGTACTGGCCGATGTAAGGCTGCCCCGCCCCCGAGACCTTCGGGCGCTTGTTCAGGGCAGACTCCAGCGCATTTTCAAAGTATTCCTTCTGGATCCCCATCTTCTCGATCAGTCTGGCGATCAGGGAATCCTCCTGATGCACCAGCGTGTACAGAAGATGCTCCTGTTCGATCTCCTGGTTTCCGTAATCAGAAGCAGCCTTCTCGAGCATATTCACAGCCTCGATGGACTTCTGCGTAAATTTCTGTATATTCATGCCGTACACCTCCTGTTCCGGACAGGCTGTATCCTTCATAATTCTGTCCTGAAACCATTTATAGCACGGTTTGTTAGCACTGTAAAGAGGCGAGTGCTAATTTCACACAACATTCAAATTTGAACAAGTGACAGGCACCTGTTCAAAACTGAACGAGTGACAGTCACTTGTTCAAGATAGGCACCTGTTTAAGATAGACTTAAAAACCCCGGAATCCGCATCTGCCGGATTCCGGGGCCTGCTGTGTTCAATATGTTTACAATGCCAGGAACTGCTCAAAGATTCCGCATACCTGCTTGGCTTCTTCTCGCGAGGGCATCTCGCAGAAGATCCGAAGGAGCGGCTCTGTACCGGAAAAGCGGGCGATCACCCATCCTCCGTTTTTGAAATAGATCTTGACGCCGTCCATATATGATATCTTTTCTTCCTCAAACGGAATCTCAGGGACCTCCTTTTTCTCAAACAGGATCTCCCGCAGCTCCTCTTTCCTCTGCGGAGTGAACCGGTAGTCTCTCTCTTCCATGAAGATGCTTCCGCATTCAGATTCGATCTCCCGGTAGATTGCAGAGATGTTTCTCCCTGTCACCGCGATCATCTCGATCAGCAGCATGGCGGCATAGATTCCGTCCTTCCCGTTGATGTGCCCTCTTACAGTCAGGCCGCCGGAGGATTCGCCGCCGATCAGGGCATCGGTTTCACTCATCTTCGCCGATATGTATTTGAAACCGACCGGCACTTCATAGCACTGTTCCCCGAACCTTTCGGCTACCCTGTCCAGCATATGCGTTGTCGCTACATTGCGCACGATGGCGCCGTGCAGTCCCTTGTACCGGATCATATAATAATACAGAAGCACCAGCACATCGTTTGCGTGCAGGTAGCGGCCGGTGTCATCGATCACGCCCAGCCTGTCCGCATCGCCGTCGGTTGCGATGCCGATGTTGAACCCATAATCCATCACGCGGGTGATCAGCTGCCGAAGAGTCCCTGCACTTGGCGCGGGCATCTTTCCGCCGAACAGCGTATCATGGCTGTCATGGATCGTCTCCACATCGCAGCGCGCAGTCAGAAGAAGCGTCTTCAGCGGCAGCTCTGAGACGCCGTACATCGGATCCAGGGCGACCCGAAGTCCTGCATGCTTGATCGCATCCATGTCGATCTTTTCTATGATATCGTCGATGTATTCATTCAGCGGATAGATCTCTTCGATCAGTCCTGCTGACACAGCAGCATCGTAGTCCATCGTACGGATCTCCTGCGGACTGATCCCTGCCCCGATGCGCTCGATCTCGTCCGTAACTTCCCTGGAAGCATCACGGCCGCCCTCCGTAAACACCTTGATACCGTTGTAAATGGCAGGATTGTGGCTGGCTGTGACCATCATCCCGTAAGGCAGATCATGCTTCATGACATAGAACATGATCAGAGGCGTCGGCGATGACCGATTTACCAGCCTGGCGTGGATTCCTTCAGCCGCAAACACTTCTCCGCACCACCGCATGGCTTCCTTAGACAGGAAACGCCTGTCATAGCCCAGGATGATTCCCTGCTGCGCCTTGCCTTCCGACTTCATCAGGACGCACAGCGCTTTTGTCAGCAGCTGGATGTTGCTTTTGATAAACTCATCTCCGATTACTGCTCTCCATCCGCCTGTTCCGAATCTAATCATGGCAGCCTTCCCTCTTCCGGCTCATTTCAGTTGATCCTGCCGGATATGAACCAATCTGCGCCGCATCAGAAATAACTGTCCTGCAGACCCGTTTCCCACCTGGGTCTTGAAATCCAGGCCCCATTCGTGAAGTCCGGGATGCCGACCGGCATGCCGCCCGCCAGGATGCTCTGCTCCGAGAGAGGTGTGATCGCCATCATGGCAGCCGAATCATAGACATCGATCGGGGTCTGGCGCTTCTCTCTGACCGCTTCGAAGAACGCCCTGAAGACGAGCCAGTCCATGCCGTCATGGGCTCCTCTGACGCCTGCCTTCTGATAGGTCTTCCAGACCGGATGGTCATACTGTTCAAAATACCCGGAAGCATTGTCCCAGTTTTTTTTCCATTCAAACTCGTCTGCGTTGTCCCTGCCGTCCATGAAGATACTGTGATTGTCATCCATGTACATCGCCTTTGTCCCCTGGACCTGGAAGGCGCGGGAATAATATCTGGGCAGCGTCGTGTCCAGCGCGATCGAGATCGTCTCACCGTGGGCGCAGGTGATGATCGTATTCACGACGTCTCCCTGGGCAAAATGAAGATCTGCCGCATCCGGAAACTGGGCCTTCCTGCTCAGCATGTATTCGCGAAGTCCTGCTGCTTTCGACGCTACAGACACAAGAGACACCATCCTGTTTCCGTGACCGATGTCCAGCACATTGCAGATCGGTCCCAGCTCATGGGTCGGATAGTTCTCGCTGTTGCGGTTCAGGTAATTGCGGAAGCGGTAATGCCTTTTCTCCCGCCCTGTCGAAACTTCTTCCCTCAGATCGTGCCGGTACCCGCCCTGGCAGTGCACGATCTCGCCGAACAGCCCCTGGCGGACCATGTTCAGGACCATCAGCTCATTGCGGCCGTAGCAGCAGTTTTCCATCATCATGCAGGGGACCCCGGTCTCCTCATACACGCGGACCAGCTTCCAGCAGTCCTCCAGCGAATAGGCGCCGCCAACCTCGAAGGCTGCATATTTCCCTGCCTTCATAGTCTCACACGCGACCGCAACATGCGTCTCCCATGCCGCCGTGTTCACCACCGCATCGATCTGCGGCATCTCCAGGATCTTCCTGTAATCATCCGTTTTCAGAGGCTCCCCCTGTCCAGCCTTCGTGATGATCCCCGCAGCAGCATCCCGCCTGTCTTCGTACACATCGCAGACTGCCGCGACAATTATCCCCTGCGGAAGGATCACATCTTCAAGGAGGGACAGTCCCCGGTTGCCAAGTCCGATCAAACCAATCCTGATCTCTCTGCTCATTGCTCTCTCCATACTCCGATCTGTTCTTCAGTAATTGTCTGTATGATCCCTACCCCTTGATCCCGGTCAGCGCGATTCCTTCTATAAACTGTTTCTGGAATATCGCGAACAGGACCAGCAGCGGAAGGATCGCCATCATTGCACCGGCCATCATCTCCGGGTAGTTCGTGTGATATTGTCCCTGCATGAACGCAAGGCCTGCCGTCAGCGTCATCTTTTCCTGCGAAGTGTTGACGATCAGCGGCCACATCAGGTCGTTCCAGGCAAACCGAAGGGTCAGGATCCCAAGCGATACCAGGCCCGGTTTTGCCAGCGGCAGCATGATCCTCCAGTATGTCATGAAGGGGTTGCACCCATCCAGTGCCGCGGCGTCCTCGAGGTCAGAGGGCAGCGACATGAAGAACTGCCGCAGCAGAAACGTCCCGAACGCGCTGAACAGGTTTGGGAGGAACAGCGCAGGAATCGTGTTCAGCATTCCCAGCTTCTGAATGATCAGATACTGGGGCAGGATGAAGAAGGAGGACGGAACCATCAGCACAGCCAGCAGCGTGATAAAGATCGCCTCCCTGCCGGGGAATTCCAGTTTTGCAAATGCGTATGCCGCCATCGAGCACAGCAGCAGCTGAGCCGTTACCGTTACCACCGACGATATGACCGTATTGAGGTACATCCGCGCGAACGGAACATCCCTGAACACATCCGTATAATTGGAGATGACCGGCTGTGCGGGGAATATCACCGGCGGTATATGGATTGCTTCAGACTGCGTCTTCAGCGAAGTGAGAAGCATCCAGAGAAATGGGAGAATGGTGATCAGTACCCCGGACAGGAGGATGATATAGGCGGCAATATGCGCTTTATTATTCTTTCTCTTTTTGTATCTCATAACAATCCCCTCTGTCACTGGTCGTAATTGACCCACTTATTCTGCATTTTCATCTGGAAAGCAGTGATCAGCATGATGATCAGGAACAGGAAGATCGCGATCGCCGAAGCATAGCCCTTCTTGGAATACTCAAAGGCGTTCCGGTAGAAATAAAGGACGATACTCTGCGAAGCCTCCTTCGCCAGGCTCTTTGAATTGATCATCATGTAGATGACGTCGAAGATCTGGAACGTGGAGATCAGAGTCGTGATCAGGACAAAGAAGATCGTCGGCGTCAGCAGCGGAAGCGTGATCTTGAAAAACTGCTGGAATCTTCCCGCTCCGTCCAGCGAGGCAGACTCATAATATGTCCGGGAGATCCCCTGCATCCCTGCCAGAAGGATGATCATCTCATACCCGACGTTCATCCATACCGCAACAATGGTGATCGTGATCCAGGCAGTGCGCGGATCGCTCAGCCACTGCACGCCCGGAATGCCGAACTTCGACAGGACAAAATTAAGGATTCCGAAATCACTGTTGAAGATCCAGCGCCAGATCATGGAGATCGCGCTGCTCATCGTGATCGCAGGAATAAAGTAGATGACCCTGAACACGGATCGTCCCCTGATATTCATGTTCAGAAGCGCGGCAATAAGAACGGACAGTGCCAGCGTAAACGGAACGATCACGAGCACATACCGCAGCGTGTTCCAGAGTGTGGACCACATCACCGGGTCTTTGAACATCGTTATGTAGTTGGAAAGGCCTGCCCACGATGTCTTGTTAAAAGCGCCTACCACGTGAAAGCTGTCGTAAAACACTTTAAAAAAAGGGTAGAAATAAAAAACACCCAGTCCGACAGCCAGCGGGGCGATCATGAGATACCCATATAAAATATGGGATCTTTTTCTTCGGCTCATCCGCTTTTTCTTCATGAGAACCTGCTCCCTGTATTCCGGCCGCGGCGCCCCATGGACGCCGCGGCATCCGCCGATCAAACCGGTTCATCCGATTATTCTGCAGCGAGTACTCCGTTCATCTTCTCTGCAAGATCCGCGCACGCATCCGCAACCGGAACATCCAGACTGAACGCCGTCTTCAGACAGTCGGCTTCATAAGTCTGCCATTCTGCGGTGTTGGCGCTTGCCGGATACGGATAGGAGTATTCCTCTGAGGAGGTGATGAAGCTCTGAAGATTGATATCGGGAGATGCTTCCACCCACTGCTCTGCCGTGCCTGCAAGAGCCGGGATCGCAGCTCCGGTCTCAGCTGAGATCAGGTTCGCGGTCTCACCGGCAAGGAAGCTGACCCATGCCTTCGCTGCATCCGGAGACTTCGTGTCTGCATAGATGCAGTTGCCAAGACCGTGAATAACAGTCGCCTTCTTGCCTTCGATCGAAGGAAGCTCGACAACATCGATGTCGTCCAGGATGTCGGAAGTCTTCAGGGCGCCGAGGAACCAGGAGCCGCCCCAGTACATTGCAAGGCGTCCGGACAGGAACTGTGCATCTGCCGTAGTCTCTTCAAGAGAAGCCTCTGACGGGCTGACGCCTGCTTCCATAAGGTCGATCCAGCACTGTACGCCGGCCTGGGTCTCCGGAAGATCATAACCGGAAGACTTCTTGTCCTCAGAGATGATATGTCCGCCGCAGGCATAGATCGTGTTGTAGATTCCGCACTGGGTATCAAACCCTGCGCCGATTCCGTAGACCGATCCGTCGTCTTTGGTCAGTGCCTTTGCTTTTTCAGCCATGTCTTCCCATGTCCAGTCGTCAGTCGGATATTCCACGCCCGCCTCGTCAAAGAGAGCCTTGTTGTACCAGACGCCGATGGTATCGAAATCCTTCGGAAGCGCATACTGAGCACCGTCAATGTTGTACAGGGATACCAGTCCTGCAGGGTAGTTCGCAACATCGATGCCCTGCTCCTCGATCATGTCATCGATCGGCATCAGTATCCCGCCCTGTGCGTACTTGGTGATATTCGGACCGTTCATCCAGAATACATCCGCAATGCTGCCGCCGGTAGCTGCTGCCTCCAGTTTCGTCCAGTATTCATCCCATGTGTTTGGTTCCTGTGTGATCGTTACATTCGGATAGATCTTGTTGAATTCTTCAATACACTTCTCAATATACGGAGTCTGCGTGTTGTCCCAGTAAGCGTAGCGCACTTCACCGGATACGTCCTCATTCACTTCATCCGCGAAGACTGCTCCGCTCCCGGCCATCATGACCGCTGCCATCATTGTTGCAAGCCCCAATGCCATCCATCTCCTGAATCCTTTCATAACGCTCCTTTCTGTGCATTTTTAGATCGCCCTTTCTCCGGGGATCCTGCCTGTGGGGGTTGACCTGCTGCCTGACCATTGATGCGTTTTCTTATGCAGCCAACCTGTTACTGCGGTTGACGGGTTACTATCCAATATGCAGCCCCGGACGGTATGGATCCGCCAGGCTGATATAGTGATCGATCATGTATCCGGCTGCGCCAATGTCCACCAGCTGGTCTGTATCGCCGCCAAGCACCGTCTTTACCTTCGAAGCCATGAAGAGATAATCAAGCCGGTTCAGGTTCTTCTCCACCCTGTCCATAAACCGTTCCCCGAGAACGGTCCCGTCGCCGCCGATAATGATCAGCTCCGGGCAGAAAAGTGTGATCAGATTCCGCACAGCCTTTGAGAAGTTGTCCGCCGTCTCATTGACAGCCAGGACTGCCCACTCCTCTCCCATCTCTGAGTGCCGGGCAAGGTCTTCATAGGAGAGCCCGTTCATGGCATCTCTGCATCCTGCAGGTATCCGGTCCCGGTATCTTTCATACAGCGCATATTCTGAAGACAATGCCTCGAAACATCCGTATCCCCCGCATCTGCACCTGGGTCCGTCCGGATCCACACAGATATGTCCGAACTGCGTGGCAGAACCGGATGCTCCGCCCAGCATCTTTCCATGAAGGACAAGGGAAGCCCCGATGCCGTCTCCCATATTGATATAAGCAAAATCACGCTCTTCCAGGTGCTGTGTGATCATCTCGCCGTAGCCTGCGCACGCAGTATCCACGAAGATCCCCACGCACAGATCCCGGAAATACTTCTCCGTCTCAGACAGGATCCTTCCGCCTTCTTCCCAGCTGATGCGAAGAGGCGTCGATATCAGCCGCTTCCGGTCCGGATCCAGCATCCCTTCCAGTACGATGCACAGGGCCAGGATGCTCTCCTTCTGATCCTTCTGCATGGATGAGCGCCTGCTGCATGCTTCTTCAAACGTACTGCGCGTCAGCTGCGGAAGAAGACGACAGTCATCCACATGGCCATCCGGACCCTCTCCGATCCTGACGCGTTCCACACATATCCCTGTACCGGCATCGACAAAATCCATCCAGCAGCCCCCTGTTCTCCAGTGGGCGACTGCGATCCTGTGAACATCCGTCTGCGGAACAAGACAGATGGGTTTTCGCCCGGCCCGGCTCTTCTGCTCTCCGGGATCAGCGGATTCTCTGAGGAATCCGCCCTTGATCAGTTCGTCGGCAAGGATCGATATGGTAGGCTTGGACAGCCTCAGTTTCTTCGCAAGCGCAGCCCTTGAGATGGCCCCGCTGCGGCATACAGCCTGATAGACTGCCTTCAGGTTTTCATTTTTAATGATTGGCTGTGTCTTCATGTATATCCCTTCAAGCGCGGGTATCTTCAACGATCTTCAGCATCTGTCCGAAATGCTCCTCCATCCCGCTCAGCAGCTTGATCTGCACCCTTGCGCGGTCAAGATTCTGTCCCTCCCGGTCTGTATGGTAATAGCAGTCTCCTTCCAGATAATCTGTCAGGAAACGGATCGCCTGTTCCAGCGTGATGATCCTTGCCCCCCAGGCAAGCGACTGCAGCTCATTTTTCCCGAAGATCGCTCCGGATCCTCTCAGAAAGCCCGCTGCGTAGACCTCATACAGATGAAGGTCGAATTCCACCCTGTCAAGATCTCTCTCGTCCTCCAGGTTATGATTGGCGCCGAACCGGATGGAATCACCGAAGTCGTATGCGGCCAGCCCGGGCATCACCGTATCCAGGTCGATCACGCACAGAGGCCGGCCTGTCTCCCTGTCGAACAGCACATTATTCAGCTTGGTGTCGTTGTGCGCGACGCTCTGTCGGAGGCTTCCGCTCAGGATCTGATCTGTCAGCATGCTGCAGACACAGCTTCTCTTCCTGATCTCTTCGATCTCCTCCTGAACACCCCCGGCCCTTCCGGCCGCATTCCTGCTGACCGCCTCCTCAAAACGCTGATACCGCTTCGGAGTATTATGAAAATCAGGGATCGTCTCGGCAAGGCAGGACGCATCAAAGCCGCGCAGAAGATACTGGAAATGGCCGAAGGCTTCTCCCGATGCGGCGAACAGCTGCGGCGTATCGGCGATCTCATAGCTTATGGAGTCTTTTATAAACCGCACAAGCCTCCAGATCTCACCGCTTCTGTCCCTCACATAGGGCTTCCTGTCCTTTGACTCCAGAACGGTCAGGGTCTCTCTGGAAGGATCGCCGCCCTCCTGGGCGACAGCCTGCCGCAGGTACCGCGTGATTTTCCAGACATTCTCTGCCACCTCTTCCGGACAGGCAAAAACACTGCGGTTGATCCGCTGCAGAATATAATCAGTGGACTGCCTGCTGTCTTCACTCTCCAGCAGGTATGTATCATTGATATGACCGTTTCCGTACCTGCGGATGTGTTCATGCCCTGAAAGTCCAAAGGATGAGATCACTTCCCGGATCTCATCCTCTGAATCAAACTGCTTCTCCATTGCTGCGAAAGGATGCATATCAGTCCTCACATAGAAAATATCTAATTAGTTAACCCATAAAACTAATCCTTAACTGCAATGTAGCACTGTTTTAAACAAGTGTCAACCGACAAAATGACTTTCTTTTGGTAAATTTGCTGTACAGGCAGAGACCTTCAGCTTGTGGTCAGCGGATGAACGTCCGTGCAATCAGGTTTGCTCCAAGCTGCGCATCCCAGATATCCGTCCCGCTGTTCGCAAAACGGACGCAGCGCCTGTTTGCGCTCTTCTCCTTCGGATCGCAGATCTTCAGATATACCTGATACTGTCCGGACGGCACTTCCCCGAACGCAGACAGAGAGAGATCAAAGGACAGGTCTCTCCATGCCGAAGTATTCTCTGCACGGCTGTCTGTATCCGGCTTCCACGATCTTACATCCACATCCACGGGAGCTGTATACGCCGAGCCGTCTTCTCCCTTCAGGATCACAGTCACGGCCTTGCGGTTCACGATATTGCCGAAGCCCACATTCTGGATCTTCCCCCGGAAGGAGAATTCTTCTCCCTGAGCAACCTCTTCGCTTGCGTAAGCCTCTCTCAGCACCAGCCGGTATCCGAGCCGGTCGCGCATGTACTCCGCGCCGGTTTTCTGATCATATACCGGATCAAAGACGGCCTGCCTGACCGTATACGGCTCATCAAAGGCATTGGTCATCTCCTCAGACATGTTCTCCTCTGTGTAGAGGAACTCTCCCCAGCGGTCATGGACCTGGTCTTCATAATCCGCGTTCAGATAGACCGTCTGCGCATAGGATGCCTCCCAGGCAACATAGGGAAATGTGTTCCACAGCGTCTCGTCACCCTGCGCCTCCCCGCCGAACAGGCTGTTCTGTCCCCGGATCCAGGTCATCAGCTTACCGCGGTCATATTCCTCCGGATCCCCGAGTGTTCCCCCCGGCCACCAGAGTCCTTCCGAGAGGGAGCCCCAGTCGTCCGGGCAGTCCTCCCCTTCATCCTGTCCGTAGGCATAGCTGTCGTCAAAGAATCCGAACCTCGCCTCCGGAGTGCCTTCCTCCGGCGCGGGGATCCGGTCGATCGTCCCGAAGGTATAATCCGTTCCGTAAGTCGCATTGTACCAGGACAGAAAAGCGCCGGCGTGAACCGTGATGGAACGGGACTTAGGCACAGCCTCCAGCAGAGCATCCAGCAGCCATACATATGCCTCCGGGTCTGTGCCGAAGGTGCTGGAATGCATCTCGCCCCAGGGGCCGAAGAAACCGCCGTCCACACCCATCAGCACATCTTCGTACTCCTCCAGGATCGGCGCGATCTGGGATATGTGCTCAAGAACCACTTCCTTCTCCGGTTCCACATCTGTGATCTTCTGATCGACATACCCGTCGTCGGGATGTTCCGCGCTCACCCAGGAAAAACCCGGTCCGTCATAATTGAACCGGACCATGGTAACGCCTTCCCCTGCCCTCACCTGTTCCAGCTTGTCCCGGATGTACGCGAGCGCGTCCTTCGTCAGAGGCCGGGAAGTGCCGCGGGGCCATTTCGGGAATTCATTTTCAAGCCAGTATTCCAGATGGGTATCATAGTCATAGGGCGCCTGATCGCCCTCGCGGGAGCGTATCGACACATCCTCCGGGGCAAAGTAATCTTCATCGTATGGGACGCCCCATCCTGTAATGGCATTGTCCGAGAAGTTCCGAAGGTCGAAATACACGTGGCTTACCCGCGTGGTCACCTGCGCTCCGCCGACCGTGACCGGCTCCTCTCCGACCTCCATCTGTGTTCCTTCTTCTCCCTCTCCGGTCACTGGCACGACCATGCCGTCATTGGCCCGGTAGAAGCCCCGGTCCGGGTTCGGGATATCGACAGGAGCCTCGCTGTAGTCCAGATCCTGCAGTACCAGTCCTTCCGGGATATTTTCCATAGTCATTCCTTCCGTCTGTATGCTTTCTTCCGATGCCGGCACCTCGCACACGCAGGATGTCAGCGCAAGGGCAGATGCGATCAGCAATGTGTTTATTTTCATCAGTCTTTTCATTGATCCACTCCAAAAGAAAAAGGAAACACTGAATCAATCAGCATTTCCTTTCAGAATACAACTCGGTCAGCCCTTCATACCTGTCATGGCGATCCCCTTGATGAACTGCTTCTGGAAGATAATAAATACGATGGATGCCGGTATCATGATCAGCGCAGAGGCAGCCATGGTCGCAGACAGGTCCGTCTGATGCTGCGAGGAGAAGAAGGACAGTGCCAGGGGCAGCGTCTGCTTATTCGTTGACGACAGGTAAAGCAGCGGATTCAGGTAGTCATTCCAGATCTCCAGGAAGGTAAAGATCGCCAGCGATCCGATCGCAGGACGGATCTGGGGGATCACGATATGGATGTACACCTGAAAATGACCTGCGCCGTCTATCCTTGCGCTCTCCAGGAGCTCCCTCGGGATCTCGTCGCAGTACTGCCTGCACAGATACACGCCGAAGGCACTGACGATCGCCGGGATGATCAGTGCCATCAGATTGTCATACAGACCGATCCGGTCGATCAGAATGAACTTTGTGATCATCGTCACCTGAGCCGGCACCATCATCGTGAACAGCAGCATCATGAACAGGAACTTCTTGCCGCGGAACTCGAATCTGGAGAACAGATAGCCCAGTATCGTGCTTGTAAAGAGGATGATCACCGTATCCGACACCGTGATGATCACCGAATTGCGCAGCCAGTAGAAAAACGGCGAATCCGTCAGCACCTTGCGGTAGCCGTCGACGGTAGGCTCCTTCGGCAGCAGATGGGAAGCATCCACCAGTGTCTCCTTTGTGGACTTGAATGAATTGGAGAGCATCCAGACATACGGAGTCACGATGATCAGCGACACCACGACCATCACCAGAAACAGGATCAGCCTGATCCGGAAACCTTCTCTCTGATAGAATCTTTTCTTCGTATTCCGTGTCATATCAATACTCCCAGTCCACTCTGCTGATCCGCTGCTGCACCGCGGAGACGATGAGGATCACTGCGAAGAGCGCCATGGAAATCGCAGCCGCATATCCCATTTCCTTATTGACAAAGGCCTGCTTGTAGATATAGCCGGTCATGACCAGTCCGGACTGCTGCGGCCCTTCCTTCGGGGCGAAGATCTGGAACTGGGCAAACATCTGGAAATACGATGTAAGCGTCATAAGGAGAATAAACGTGGTCGTTCTCCCAAGGAGCGGAAGCGTGATCATGCGAAACAGCTGCCACCTTCCTGCGCCGTCCAGCCTGGCGGACTCATACAGGTTCCCCGGGATGCCGTCGATCCCGGCGGAAAACAGGATCACGTTGTAGCCGATATCCGCCCACAGCGTGAAGATGATGACGGAAACCATCAGATAGCGGGCATCCCCCACCCAGGCGATGCCCTCCAGTCCGAAGGCCTTCAGAAGCGCATTGAACATACCTCCGCGCGGCTCATACAGGGATCTGAGCCAGACCACTGCCGAGGCCACCATCGGCGCGATGCACGGAAGAAACACCATCATGCGGAAGAAACTTCTCGTGCGGTTGGACTCGAACTGGCTGATGGCAACTGCCATCGCCAGCGCGAGAACGATATTGATCGCGACTGCCGCAAATGTGAATACCAGCGTATTTCCCATCGCCCGGAAGAACGACTGATCATGCAGCAGCCGGATATAATTGCTGATCCCTACAAAAGAGTTCTGACTGCGGAGCGGATTGTATTCCATGAAGGAAACCAGACAGGTCCCGATGATCGGGAGCACCAGGAATACAAACACCTCCGCAAAACAGGGGATCAATACCAGCAGCAGAAATCTGCGATTACCCTTCTTCATAGTTTTACAGGATCCCGTTCAGCTTTTCTTCCATATCAGCGAGCGCGGCATCAGAAGACTCATAGACGCCGGTGCAGTAGTCTACAAATGTATTGTCGATCACTTCCTTGAAACGGTCTGTGTTGAAGAATCCGATGAAGGATGACTTCTCAAGGATGTCTACCAGCGGCTTTGCGTACGGGAACTTCTCCAGATATTCATCGCTCGTCGCGACGCTCTTCTTCGACGGGATCTGTCCGCAGGCCACGTTGTTCTCCATCAGGACCTCGTCGGAGAACAGATAATCCAGGAACCGGTTTGCCGCTTCCTTGTTCTTACTGGCGGCATTGATGGAGAAACACCATCCGGTCTCTGCCGGGAAGGCGATCTCATCGCCAAACCACGGAAGTGCGACATAGTCGAAATCTGTTCCGTATTCCAGGCCGAAGGTGGTCAGGCCGTCCGCGATGACCCAGGGTCCGTGCGGGACGAACAGTGCCTGGTCAGCGTACAGCTTCTGGAAGTTCTCCAGAGCGCCGGCAGTGGTCAGGCCTTCCAGATCCGTGACAGGCTCTTCTCCGATAACCAGATCCGCCAGTGCCTCAAACGCTTTCTTTGCCTCCGGGGAGGTTACATTGAAAGTGCCGTCTTCGTTGAAGTAGCTCACGCCCTGCGACATGACCATTGCCGCAAAGGTGTAGGCGACGCCGTCCCATCCGACGAAATCGAATCCTCTTACGTCAAACTGGTTTCCATTGCGGACCGTTCCCTTCTTCGCGGTCTCCACCAGTTCGTCCCAGGTTGTCGGAATGGGATCGTCTCCAAGAAGATGAAGATTGACCACCATACCGCCGCACTCGATATTGAACTCCAGCGGGAGTGCGTAGATCTTGCCGTCATACTCCATTGCGCCGTAGGTCGACGGATATGCTTCCGCGCGGATCTCATCCGCCACCTCGTCAGCAATCGGATCGAGGCTTCCCGTCGGCGCGTAGTCGATGCCCCATCCGCCCCACATCTCGTAGATGTCGCAGTCACTGTTCTTTGAGATCAGAGAGGTCTGGACTTTCGCCTCAAAATCATCATAGGGGAAGAATTCGAAGCTGATCTCAATGTCCGGATTCTCTGCCATGAAATCATCGGCGATCTTCTTGTAATTATCGTTCCATACCTCTTCCTGATGTCCCCAGATCACCAGCTTCGTGGTGTCCGCAAACGCGGGAATGGAGCTTATCAGAGTCAGGACCAGAACCAGCGCAAGTATACGGGATACTTTTTTCCTCATTGTGAAACCCTCCTTTGACTTGTGTGATTTGTCAGCTGCTTCTTATTTTTGGATCATCAGATCTTAAGGCTCTTGAAATAAGTAAGATACTCCGCATTTTTGTCCAGCATCTCCTGGACCATGCTGTGGATCTCCTCCATGCTGCACACTGCCGATGTCAGCGGGTCGAACAGGCACGCGGAGAAGATCAGATCCGGATTGCCCTCGATCGCCCCCTGCACAGCCAGCTCTTCGATCTTCGCGGAGTTGTTGACCAGGACGGACAGGTGCTGCGGAAGCGTATGGATGTCGATCGTATGGATACCGGTCCTGTCCGCGATCACAGGCACCTCCACACACGCGTCCCTGTCAATGTTGGTCACATATCCCCGGTTGCGAAGATTCGCGTTGAACGGATACGGCGTATGATCTCCAAAGATCGCATTGAAGATGTTGGAAGCATACTCCTCGCCTCTCTCCAGCTCTACCTCTCCGTTCTCCAGCCAGTCGGTATATTCCTTCTCCCACGTATCCTCTCTGTTCAGGTACTCATTGAGGATGTAGGCATGCTCTCCGGGATTCCAGCCGGTACCGTGGGTACAGTATCTCTCGATCAGGTCAGGTCTCTTTCTGAACCAGGCCATATACTCGGAATTGTGCCCTGAGGACTCCGTGATGAAATACTTCAGATGGCGGAACACCTCGATGCGCACCGGTTCCTCCGCCGCAACCTCCGGCCGTTTCACAGCCTCTCTCAGTGCCGGATACATATCTTTCCCGTCATGCTCAAGCTTCAGGTAGAATGCCTGATGGTTGATGCCGACGCAGGTATAGTCCAGTTCGCCGTCCTTCAGGCCCAGCCAGCCCGCCAGCATCTGGGCGGTTCCCTGCACACTGTGGCACAGGCCGGTGATCTGGATATCCGTCTGGCGCTGAAGGTAACTGACCAGCATCGCCATCGGGTTGGTGTAATTGAGTACGACCGCATGCGGACACAGCTCTTCAATGTCCCGGATGATGTCCAGCATCACGGGCGCCGTGCGGAGGAAGCGGAAGATCCCCGCGGGGCCTCTCGTGTCGCCGACACAGTAATCCACCCCGTATTTCATGGGAATCTCGATATCATGGCGCCACACGTCAACACCGCCCTGCAGGATCGTGATCAGTACGCCGTCCGCATCTCTGAGGGCTTCGCGCCTGTCGGTGGTGGTCTTAACGACCGCATGATGTCCTCCGGCCCTGACGATCCGCTCCACGCCCATCTTCGAATACTGCAGACGCTTCTCATTGATATCCATCAGCATCAGTTCGCACTCATCGAATGCGGAAAATGTCATAAGATCCCTCACCAGATCTCTTGTAAACTCCAGCGATCCGGCTCCAATAAACGTGAATTTCTTCAATTCAGCATTCCCTCCTTTGTCTTTCAGCCTGTATGTACAAAGTGCAAAAACAAACCCCTTTTGTGTAATATAGCTAATAACAGGGTGCTTGTAAAGGCGTATTGTTAGCATAATATTGACATGATTGATTTCAGCCCGCCCTTGCT
>ODAI014784788.1_pt1 | contig 15647 bp, 8 predicted proteins | sample 1539321 | NCBI WGS metagenome assembly ODAI01 (sample SAMN02144231, study PRJEB22623) | gut metagenome | biome: sheep rumen | host: Ovis aries | place: New Zealand
AACAGCCATCATGACAGGAAGCAACTTATTCATGGAACTGGACAGCAATAACCAGCCCACAGAGCCCGCACAGGCTCCGCGCTTCCGCGTGGACAACGACTCGGACATACAATTCGACTTCTAAGATACATACCTTTTCCATGAATGAGGATGCCGCCGCAAAGCGCGCACCCTCATTGCTTTTTCAGATATTCATAGCCGATGCGGCAGCGCAGACAGTCTTTCTTGTCGCAGTATTCCTTTTTGAGTTGGATGAGCGCCTGGCTGTCGCCGGCACTGTTCACCTCGAGTCCGCACTGCTGCCACATGCGCACGATGTAGTTGTTTTCGGCCCGCAGTTGTTCCAGCAGGTCGAAGGCGCGGTCGCACAGTTCCTCTTTCATCTGATAGCGCCCGTAGGCAAAGAGCATGGGAATGGCCGTGTTGATCATCACAAGGTTTTTGGAGAACGGCGAGAGATATTTCTCGGTCATGCAACTGGTGCTGCCGAAGGTGTAATGGGTTTCCCAATAGGGTGTGACATGCGTGTCGAGAAGGTTGCTCAGTTCGTCAACGGTCTTGCACTCTACCAGTTGGCTGAGCGAAGCCTTGCGCTCGTAATAGAGCGTTGCCAACTGCGAGATGCGGATATGGGGGAAGTTCTGCGGACGCATGCGCAGGAAGCGCCACAGGGAGCCGTCCATCGGGGTGAGCGAGAATTTATGGGCCAGATACTGGTATTCGTTTCTCAATTTGGAGAAATAACCCTCGTTGAGCGCATCGCGGTGATAGCGCTCGGGAATCATGGGCAGTTCCAAAAGCCCTGCCTGCCCCATGAAGAAGGCTTCTATCTGGAACAGGTCGTCGCGGTGATGGCCCACACTGGACAGCGGAATATGGCGCGCCCACGTTTCAAAGGCATCGCCGTTGACACCGAAGCCGAAGTTGCGCGCCAGCGTCATGAAATAGCCTCCCTCCCACGAACCGTCGCACTGCTCCACCCTGCGCCTGATGGCCTCGGTCTTCTGCTCAAGCCGCTCGGTCTGCAAAGCGCTCATCCACGAGTGGACCGTCAGCGTGGTGAGCGACGGGATGATGCGGTAGCAGGGCGGATAGTTGTCGGTGGAGAGCAGTTCCTGATAGTGGTCGACAACGTGCTGCGGCACTTCGAGTTGCAGTTGGGGCAGGCAGCGGCCTGCCGACGTCAGCACATCGCGGTCGATGACGGCTGCCACGTGGAGCACCACGTTGTCGTAGGCGGGATCATGGTGGTGGCCATGCAGATACCAGTCGCTCGCCTTCTGGTGAATCTCCACGTTGCCCACCCAGAGCGTGCCGTTCACCTTCACCTTGGCATTGAAGAAATCGGGGCCTGCATGGCGGTTGTGCAAGCCGGGGTCGATGACCTCTACCAGATGGCCATCGGTGGTGTGCAGTTCGCCAAGCGGGAAAATCTTGTGCTTCCAACAATAATGCAGCAGTTGTTCCATGGTGTTTCTCTTTTTACAGTTAACGTGCAAAACTAATTATTTTTTCACAAACAGGGAAACAAATCGGCATTTTTTCCGCCGCTTTCACAAAAAAAATTGATAAATCAATAAAAAGCATTGAATATTTTGTGCAATTAAATGATTTACATTACTTTTGCATACCATTAAACGATTATCAACATGAAGATTGCATTAATAGGCTACGGCAAGATGGGCAAGATGATAGAGCAGATTGCCAAAGACCGCGGCCATGAGATTGTAAGCATTATCGACATCAACAATCTCGAAGATTTTGAGAGCGAAGCCTTTGCTTCGGCTGACGTGGCCATCGAATTCACCGCTCCGCAGGCTGCCTATGGCAACTATCTGAAGGCGTTCAGCAAAAACGTGAAGGTGGTTTCGGGCTCCACGGGATGGATGAAAGAGCACGGCGAGGACGTGAAGAAGATGTGCAGCGAGGGCGGACAGACACTCTTCTGGGCATCTAACTTCTCTATCGGCGTGGCCATCTTCTCGGCCGTGAACCGCTATCTGGCCAACATCATGAACCAGTTTCCCCAATACGATGTGGAGATGGAGGAAACCCACCACGTGCATAAACTGGACCATCCCAGCGGCACAGCCATCACACTGGCAGAGCAAATCGTGGAGCAGATAGACCGCAAAGAGGCCTGGGCCGAGGACACCACCGACCCGAAACTGCTGCGCATTGACCATATCCGCCGCGGCGAGGTGCCGGGCATACACACCATCCGCTATGACTCGGAGGCCGACCTGATTACCATCAGCCACGATGCCCACTCGAGAAAAGGCTTTGCCCTGGGTGCCGTGCTGGCCGCGGAATACACCAAAGAGCACCAGGGACTGCTCACCATCTCGGACATGTTCCAGTTTTAGCCTTGAAGGAGACGGAGTTAAACAAGCACATGCGAAATCTTTAAAAAACAGATAATGATTGACAAGAACAAGAAAAAACTGAACCCCAAAGTGCAGTGGGCGAAATTCATCGCCGTGCTGTTGCTCTACCTGCTGTTCCTCTACTGGGTGAAATCGTGGTGGGGACTGCTGGTGGTGCCTTTCATCTATGATGTCTATATCACAAAGAAAATAAAATGGCAATGGTGGAAAGAGAGCGAAAGCGTTGTGAAGTTCATCATGTCGTGGGTGGACGCGCTCGTGTTTGCCCTCGTAGCCGTCTATTTCATCAACCTGTTCTTCTTCCAGAACTACGTGATTCCATCCAGTTCGTTGGAGAAATCACTGCTCACGGGCGACTACCTGTTCGTGTCGAAGGTGAGTTACGGACCGCGCATTCCGCAGACACCGCTCACCATGCCGCTCACCCAGCACACGCTGCCCATGCTGGAATGCAAGAGTTATATTGACTGGCCCCACTGGGACTACCGCCGCGTGAAAGGCTTAGGGGATGTGAAACTGAACGACATCGTGGTGTTCAACTATCCCGCCGGCGACACGCTCTGCAACAAGGCGCAGTATCAGGCCGCCGACTACTATCTGATGTGCCACTCCATCGGCAGCCAACTCATTCCCGAAGAGAACAAGCCCAACCTGGACTCGCTCACCGCACAGCAGCGATGGGACTACTACCAACTGGAGTTTGCGCTCGGCAGCAGGTATATCCATGAGAACATTCCGGAATACGGAGACGTGATTTCGCGCCCGACAGACCGCCGCGAGAACTACGTGAAACGCTGCGTGGGCCTGCCCGGCATGACCTTGCAGATCAAAGACCGCATTATCTATCTCGACGGCAAAGCCAACAAGGAGCCCGACGAGGTGCAATATACCTACCGGGTGAAGTTCAAGCAGATGCTCTCTGACGACATGATGAAAGAACTGGGCATCAGCATGGAGGACGTGGCAAGCCTGAACCAAGCCGGATACATGCCGCTCACCAAGCACTCCGTGGAGGTGCTGAGCAAGCGCAAAGACCTGGTGGAATCCATCACGCTGAACACCGATGCCTCTACCAACGACATCTATCCGCTGAACGGACACTTAGGATGGACACGCGACAACTACGGCCCCATCTGGATTCCGAAGAAGGGGGAGAAGATCAAACTCAACCTGGACAACATCGCTATCTATGAGCGTCCGATTCGCATTTATGAGGACAACGACCTTCAGGTGAGCGACGGGAAGATATTCATCAACGGAAAGGAAACCACGGAATATACATTCAAGATGGACTACTACTGGATGATGGGCGACAACCGCCACAACAGTGCCGACTCGCGCTACTGGGGATTCGTGCCTGAAGACCACGTGGTGGGCAAACCCATCTTCATCTGGTGGAGCAGCGATCCCGACCGCAGCGGCTTCGGCGGCATACGCTGGAAGCGCCTGTTCAGATGGGTTGACAACATCAAGTAGCCGTCAGGAATGTGCCGCTAACATGAACTGCTGCCTGCTTTCCTCCACTTATTTCGGTCCCGTGCAGTGGTACCAGAAGTTAAACAGATATGATGTCTGCTTGATAGAACAGCATGATAGTTTTATCAAGCAGACATTTCGCAACCGCTGTGTCATCGCCACCACGCATGGCACGCAGACTTTGTCTATTCCCATTGAGCATACCGCCACGGGCAACATGCCTCAGGCATCGCAAAAGATGCGCGACATACGGATTTCTGACCACGGCAACTGGCGCCATCTGCATTGGTATGCCTTGCAGAGCGCATACGGAGAGAGCCCTTTCTTCGACTATTATGTTGACGACCTGCGCCCGTTTTTCGAGAAAAAGTGGGAATTCCTGCTCGACTTTAACCTCGCCATCACTGAGAAAATGTGCGAACTGCTGGACATCCGGCCAAACATCCAACTGACCACGGCCTACGGACAGCAGGCACCTGATGATGACGAACCAGCGGATTCCTGCCGACAAACACCACTCGCCGACTTCCGCGAGGCCATCCAACCGAAGCATCCCGCACCTGATAATGAGTTTGAGGCAAGGCCGTATTATCAGGTTTATCGGCAGAAACACGGATTCCTGCCCAACCTTTCCATCCTCGACCTGCTCTTCAACGAAGGCAACGAGAGCGTTCTCTATTTATAATCAGTCGTTGACTGTTGGTTGCCGCCTTCACCTTTCTGCAACACGTCCACCTTTTCGTGGTCAACAATCCAGACACAATCGAAAGAATCCGCAGCAAGTTTCTCCATTCCCAGCCGCATGGCCTCGTCTCTGGCATGGCGTGAACGCAGGAGTGTGGTGTCGCTTATGGCCTGTGGCCATTGGTAGTTGGTTTCGTGTCGGGCTGCCAGTCCCCAGCCGAAAGCCTCGCTGGGAATCACGCAGAAGGAGGACAGTTTAGGGTAATCGTCCTCGATGATCACCACAAAGACGCGCCTCACCGGCTTTCCAGTCTTTGTGACAGCCTCAACAGCCATGCTCTTACCGACAAGTCCCGAGTGGATGGACTCGCCAATCAGATGAACATCAATGGCAACGGCATCGATGACAAACAACAAAAAGCACAGCATCAGATGACGGCGATGACGGCCCGACTCCGCCAACAAGGCCACCATAACGGCTATCATGGCAAGGCCCGCATAGGTGTGCATCATGCTGAAAACGGTGAAAAGATGGGGTGCGACGGCAATCATCAGGCAAACCACCACAGTGAGCATCTTCTTCCCTGCCAACACTTTCGCGTTGCCATGCAGGAGACAGAAAAGGAAAGGCAAAGACATGAGAAAGGTGAAAGCGGCCAGTAAGAGGTTGCGATGGGGCTGATGGAGCAGATAAACATAGTCGACAGTGACGAAAGAGGTGAACAGGAATTTCACCATGTTCTTCATCACCTTTATCAAATCGGGAACGTATTCGGGATGAATGGCCACGTCTTTCGGCTGCAAGACGATGGCAAGGGCATAGACCGCCATGATGATGATGCCGGCCAGCAGGTCTTTCCGCAACGTCTTCCGGTCGATGAAGTCAAAGCCATAGGCCAGCAACGGGCAGACGAGCGCCCACATCAGGCCGTTTTCTTTCCATAAAGCGGAAAGGAAGATACAGACGGCCCAAAGGATATACTTCCTCCTTTTCACCCTGACATACAGCAAAAAGGAGAGGATGCCGAAGACGAGCGCATAGACTTGGTTCTGACTATCCACGGCACTAACCGTGGCCATGGCTGCCGGCGTGATGAAGAAAAACACTGCGGCCAGGTTGCGTGCCGGCGCGCTGAACCGAAGCACCTTCAGCAAGCGGAGCACCGACAAGGAGCACACGGCGTGGCCAATGACGACGAGCACATGATGGAAAGCGGGAAAGAGCGACTGCGGATGGCGACCGGCCACATAGCCGATGATGGAATCAAACGGCCGCCAGTGGCTGCCATAGAAAAAGAATCGCTCTTTGGTGAAAAGGGATTCGAATGTGGGGCGCGTCAGCGAGGCCCAGTCATCGTGCGTGGGCAGGATGGCAGACACAAGGTATAGCAATAGCGGAGTGAGGATTAGAATGACGAAAACACTCCAATCCTCCCTCAAAATCGTATTGCTGTTCTTCACTTGCATTCTGTCTTCACTTTCAGTCGGTGCAGCATGTTGGCACCTTCGCCGGCATTGCCGGTATACATCACACCATATCCGCCGTTGCCGTTAGGGTTGATTTCCGCACTCAGGTCAACCGTTGGCTTCAGATTAGGGTCGGAAACCTTCTGCATGGGCGATGTGGTTTCGGCATGGGCAGTCAGGCGGTTCCCCTCAGCAGTCAACGTTACCGTGCAATTGGTAATATAGCAGATGCTGGAAACGGGTTCTGAGATCGGCGTAACAATGCCCTTTTCGCTACGGATGAGCAGGAAATCGACGGCATTATGGTACTTGGTGGTGCGGATAATGCGCAGGCCATAGCCCGTCAGCGTGCGGGTGTCGTACTTCAGATAGATGTCCAAGTATTGCTGGCGAGCACTGGAGAATCCCTGGCCGGCGGTCTTACTGGGATCGATATGCAGCGTGAGCCACTGGCTGCCGTAGTTTCCTGCAAGCGGCGTATAGAGCAGACGCGCGCCCTGGTCGATGCCATAGAGGCCGGTTCCCACGCATCCGTTGATGCCTTCGCCGTAATACCAGTACTCCTTGGCTGGGTCTACGGTCCAACCATATTCATTCGTATCGGCAGGCTTGTAACTGTCAACGGTCCAGAAACCGGGAATCAGTTCCTGCTGAACAGTGGTGGGGAAGCTCTGGAAGTCGGTCTCATAAGTATCCGAACCAGTCACCTGACTCTTCTTCACGGCAGCCTTCGACTCTATTTCCACCGCTTTCCCCGGCAGACAGCGCAGATGCTTGGGCTCCACTTTCACCGCCAGGCGATAGCCCACATCCTCTGGACGGAGCGGATAAGTATATTCTGGCTGGTCGAGACGGCTCACGGAAACAGGAATCTGCCTGCCGTCCTTGATGCGATACCACGTAATGAGCGACTGGTCTTTGCGGCCATTCAGATTCAACTGATAGTCCACGCGTGCCATTCCCTTTGCGATAGTCAGTCGGGGCTTGGCTGTAAACACCGGCGGCTCAACGAATGCCGGCTTGATATTCATTTCGGCACAGCCTTCCAGTCCGTCATCGGTATAGGCAATGACATTGACATGTACGGGATTATCTTCGTCCAAAAGAGGGGTTACCACGCATTCCGTGCCTTCCTTGGCAGAGAGTTTTACATATTTCTCCTTGCCCGGTTCCACGCGCCAGTGCACCTGTTGGTTGTTCAGCGGATAACCGCTGTGGCGCATCAGTTCTGCCTTCAGCGTGACATTGTTTCCGCCTGTCTGCAGTTCATTTTCGCGCGGAGTAACCAACAGAGCCGTTGCCATGTTGGTATAGTCCCTGCCGTCGCGCTTCCCGATGCGCTCCACCGTCTGGCGTATGCCCATCGGATCCCAGTTGTCTTCACCGCGCAGCAGGTTGTAAGTATTGTAAACAGTCTTCTCTCCTTCGCTCAACCGATAGGCACCCAGCAGGTTTCGCTGCTCCATGCAAATGGTGTTATACGGTTTCTCTGCCCCCACGAAATAGGGCTGCTCGTTCATCGTGACGTGATATTGATAAGAACGAAGCCAGTCTGACGGTGTGTGAGTATAGCCGGCATATAAGAAATGATCGCAGTGGAAACGGCAGTCAACCAGGTTGATGGGCGCGATGGCCTTGCAGAAATACGTGCGCTCTTCGTCGTGGCATACCGAGAAGTCGCAGTCAAGGAACACCGCTCCGCAGCGGTCGCTGCTCCAGAACGGCTTCTGCCCGTAGAAATCGAGCGTGCAATGCAGATAGACACCAGTGCTTGCCAGCGCATCGTCGGTGCTCTCCATGTGACAATGGTCGAACAACAGACGCTTGGCACCGCTCAGCGGAGTCATGTTCAAACGGCTGATGAACCGCACATTCTGAGCAAAAGCCTTGTCGCCGTGGCAGCCTGCCACATGAGCCTGCGTAATGGCGGGCATGCGCATCTTGCGGCTCAGCGAGGGCTTGAGCGGATAATCCAGGTCTACATTGCAATAATTGCCCAGCGTCATGTTCTTGATGGTCAGTCCGTCGCCATAGAAATCAAACATCTGGAAGTTGCCGATGGCACCCTGTGTCTGCCCGCGCTGGGCGGCCAACACGATGTTCTGCGCATCGGGATTCAGGCCAATGAGATGCAGATGCTGGCATCTTACCACCATACCGAAAGGCTGATGCCCGTTCTCTCCACGTCGAATAGCGGGGTCATCGGGGTCGTCAATCCAATATACCCAAGGTGCTATGTAGAGCGTCATCGGTTGCTGCTCGGTGCCGTCGGCAAACTGAGCCGCCGCTTTCTGGAAAGTGTTGAACACATAAGGAAACTTGTCGGCCTCTGCATCCGACAACTGTCCATCGAGAAACAATGTCTTAGGTCCGAGCACAATGGTCTGTCCTTCGTACACAATCTTGTCTCCTTGAAAAACAATCTTGTTTTTGGAATCAAGCGATGTGTAGTTCTGCGCATTTGCAAAATGCACCAACCCCAACGCCATCATCAGTAGAATTATTTTTTTCATTGTAGTTTATTCTTTAGTTTGTAATCACCGCCATCTTCATAAAATGGAATCATTCTTCTCGTTTCACGGACGAGCCGTAGAACTGACATAATAGATAAGGTAGGTGCTGGCACCGCTTTTCTCTGACCACTCGTTTGACAGCGGGTCATAATAGTGTAGCGTGCACCCGCTTGGAACCGTTATCTTGCCTTCAGGCAACCCCTTATATCCTTTCTTCAACGATATCTTCACTTCCCCATAAGGAGTGTGGAAGGTTCCGTTAATCGCCTTGATGTCGCCCACGAAGTGCGGATGAATCATCAGATGTCGCATGCCGTGCGTGCCGGGTTTCTGATTGAAGCCGATAATGGTGCGGAAGAACCATTCGTCAATCTGCCCCATCATGAAGTGGTTCCACGAAGAGCCCTGGCGCGGATCCCATTGCTCGGTAAGCGTGGTGGCACCCTGCTGCAACTGGAAACCATAGCCGGGCGTTTCATAATGGTTGAGCATTTTATACAGCAGTTCATTCTGTCCGTTGTCGGCCAGCACACGGAACAGATAGCGGTTGCCCACATCGCCCGTTGTCAGGCGGTCGCCATGCGCATGAATGTCGTTGATCAGGCTTTGCAGCACCGCCTCTTTGTTCTCACCGGCAATGCCGAGGAACAGCGGAAGCGCGTTGCTGGTCTGGCTGCCCGAACCGTAATAGCAGGAGTCGGGCTTATAGAAATGGCGGTTGAAAGCGGCCACCACCTCGTTGTAACGCTGACTGTATTTCTCCACATCGGCCTCATTTCCCACCATGCGGGCAGCATCGGTTATCAGTTGCAGGTCGTAGATATAATGGGCAGTGGCCACCAAAGGCACCGGCGTGTTCTTGGAAAAGCCGGCGCGCCACGGTCCGTAGTCATACCAATCGCCTAAGCCATGGCTCACAATTCCGTCTTCCGACCGCGATGTGAGGTAGTCCACATAGCGGCGCATCGGCTCGTAGTTGTCCGTAATCAGCGTGCTGTCGCCATAGAAGTCGTAATACATAAATGGCAGGATGATGAGCGTGGATCCCCATTCGGGCGAATCGTCGAAGAGATTGCCGAAACTTACATACTGCGGAGCCGTGGTCGGCACCATGCCGTTGGGCTTCTGCGTGTCCACGATGTCGCGGATTATCTTCGGGATATAGGCTCCCATGTCATAATTAAACAACAAGGAGGGACCGTTCAGATGGTCTTGTTCCAGCCACCCTAACTTCTCTCGGTGCGGACAATCGGTGAGCACGGCCTGCATGTTGCTGCGCTCGGCGCGCTCTATCAGCCGGTGAGTTTTGTTGAAAAGGTCGTTGTCGCACCAGAAAGAAGAGGTTTCCTCGGCCGAGTTATACACAAAGCAACTCTTCAAATCATGCATCACGGGCAGATCGTCCGGGTTGTCGCGACCTTCGGGAACGGCTCCTTCCACCTGAATATAGCGGAATCCATAATAAGAGAAACGCGGATGCCATGTCTCCAAGCCGTCGCCCTTCAGCGTGTATTCATAGTAATGCTGACGGCCTGTCTGCGACTGGTCGCACACGCCCTGCGGGGTGAGACGTTCCGACACCAGCAGCGTGACCTTCTGTCCGCGCTTGCCCGAAACGGTGATTTGCGGGAATCCGGCCAGGTTTTGCTTCATGTCGCACACAAAAACCGACGGATGAATCTCGCGCTTGGTCTTGGCAGAAGCCGCAGCCAGTGAATCGCGGGCGGGAAAAGAAGCCGTCAAGAGTGGTGAATCGGAATAGTATTCCATCACCTTCACCGGCGGAGCCGTCTGTGCGCGCAGCACGCCGCCGGGCCCTTCCACCACGGCAGCCTGACGCAAAGAGCCTTTACCTTCGAGACTTGCATCATACGACTCTCCGCCATAGATGCTGTTGAAGGTGATGGCACTCAACCGCCACTGCCATGTTCGGTCACTCAGCAGTTCCTCGTGCGTGCCGTCATCGTAACTCACTTTCATGCACAACCACAACTGCGGTGCGCCGAAACTGGTTTGCAACTTGGTGTATCGTCCCATGCGCTGCACGTTGAACATGCCATTGCCCAACAGCACATGGATGTCGTTGCCGCCCTGACGGAGCATGTCGGTCACGTCATACACATTATAATATACGGTCTTCGAATACTCGCTCCATAGCGGTGCAAACTCGCTGTCGCCCACCTTGCTGCCGTTGATGCTCATCTCATAATGGCCCAGTCCGCTCACATACACCACAGCATCCACCACACGGCGGCGCGCCTGAAACACTTTCTGCAGCACAATGCTCTTGCTGCTCAGCGTGTCCACGTCGGCCCAGGCCCGTTTGAATTCGTCTTTCTTGAAGTCGGCATTGCTCCATCTGCCTTCGGGAATCCGGGCATCTTTCTTCGAAATGGCACCAATCCACTGCGCTCCGCGCCCAGTATTCTCATCCACCACGCGCAATACCTGCTCGCGACTCCATGGTGTTGGGCCCTTGTCATGCAGGTTCCATTGGCGCACCTTCCATTTATACCCGTATTCATTGGACGGCAGAGGAGGCAACTCCACCAGTTGCGACTCTTTAGAAATCACCCTTCCGCTGTCGTAAACCACGCGGCCGTTAAAGCGCTCGGTCACGATGATCTGATAAGCCTCTGGTATGGAAAAGCCACAAATGTCAACAACCTGCCAACTCACGCGCGCCTTTCCATCAACAATGGCCATGTCGCCATGCTGATAGTTGCACGAAGTCTGTATAACGCCATACTTTATTTCCTGTGCCGCCATCGGCATGCACATCAGCAGTGCCAGCAGCGCGCCCATCATCTTTTTCATATCGCTTGCCTTTATATTCATTCGCTGATTTCACTCATCCTGTTTCATTAACAAGAACGAAAAACCATGCGCCATGTACTAATTCACCACTCTACCCTCTCTCATCTCAGCCTCCACCACTCTTCCGTTGGTGGCACGCAGCCGGAACCTTACGTTCCACTCTTTGGGCCATGCCGGGAAAAGCAGCAGTTCTCCGTCGGGCTGCTCTTGTAGGAGCATCTCCTGCAAGCCAATCATGCCACTGCCGCCACGGTTCAGGTCGGGAGCCCAGTCGAAACCCGGGTCCCAGAAGGCCGGAAAGCGGTAAGGACCGTCAGCCAGTTTCTCCGCATTCAGCCGCCGGGCCTCGTCGGTAAGCCCCAAACAGGCCGCCCATATATTGTCTTGTTTCCACCCTTTCGACGAGCGCACCTCCAGAGCATGCCCATCTTTCCAATAGGTGTTTCGGGCAATTTCCAGTCCGTTGCGCCCCAAGCCATACACGCGCCAGGGGAAGACGGGATACAATTGCGGCGTCTCCACATTCTGGATGCGCGCCCACACCACGGCCGGCGCAATGCAAGTGTCGCCCTGAATGGTGCGCAGGGGGATGTCGGGCAGCCGTTTCAGCAGACTGTCGGCATAGCATTCCTGTAGCGCCCCGTCGGTTTTTGCCGATGCCAGGTATTGCGCATAGGCGGCACTCACGGTGCGCAGGGCGGCAATGGTGCTCGCCGAATTATAGGTTTGCTTGTAGGTTTCGCAGCCCGAACCGGGGAAAAGAATCAGTCTGCCGTCGCCGTCGAGCGGTTTCACGCCGCGTTGCCGTGCCAGATACTGATAGTGCTCGTCGAAGAAGCGCAGGCAACTTTCCACCAGTGGTTCGTATTTGCCAATGTCCATGCCGCCATAGCGGTGAGCCATCAGGGCCATCATGCAGAACTCCAGCGCCGTGTCCCACTCATATTCGAGCCACGCGTTGCGCTCCACGCCCCAGTCATCGCCCTCCTTGTGCTTGCCATACTCGGCAGGATTGGGCAGTCCGAAGTTCTCCAGTTGCTCCGAGAAGCAGGCACCGCCATGACCCCAGTGATGCTTTGTCCACAGTTCTGCAGCAGGCAGCAGTCGCAGATAGGTGTCCAACTGCGAGCGCATCAGGTCACAGTCGCCGCTTTTCAGCATCGGCCAGTACACCAGCCGCTGGTTCTGTGCCGTCATGGTGCCGCCGCCCCATTTGCGATAGTCGGGCGTGAAGGGAGCCTTTTCGTCGGCAAACACGGGGTCGAAGGTGAACAGTCCGCCGTTGAATTTCGACGGCCACTGCCCGTAGGCGTTGCATCCCAGCAGATAGCGCATCAGTTCATAGTTGCGCACCATGGCCTGCACGCGGCCATCCTTGCTGTCGGTCGTGATCCAACTGCGCTGCCAATACTGGTGCCACCACCTGATGCTTCGCTTCATCGAAACCTCGGGCGCGGGCGAAATGCCATTCAGTGAAATAACCACGTCGCCTTTCTTGCGCTGCGACTTATAGTTCCACGCCTTGAAATCGGTAGAGGCATAGGTGCCTTCGCTCGTGCCGCTGAAGCGGAATCCCCGTGCAGTCATCATGCCGCCCATGCGCAGCGAGCCAATGGGATTCCACACCCCGTCGGCCACGGCCTGCATATTCTCACGCGCCAAGGTGAAGTCGAACACCGTCTGTGCGCGGTTGATATGAAAGAAACCGAGCGTTTCGTCATGAGCGGCAATGCTGTCGGCACGCGTCACGGCATCTGCCGGCACCACCCACTTATACGAACTCTGCTGGCATTCGGCCTTGGTGAGCGGACGGTCCTGATGGCGCCAACTCTCATAACTCAAGGTGATGCCGCCCGCCTTCGGCTGTTCATACCGCACAAACACGGCAGAAGTCTCCACATCGGCCCACAACCGCACGCGCACGCCGCCACCTATAATATATATACAACCCTCGTCCAGACAGAGCACCTGACGGAAGTCGCTGCCCTCAAACGGCATGCTGTCGAAGTGCAAATGCCAGCGACCAGCCTTCAGCAGCGTGTTGTTTTCGTCGAACCAGCCACTCTGCGAGATGTAGAAGAGCACGTCGCCCCCCTCCACCCATACGTTCATACCCACATCGTGGCCGCCGCAGGGCATCGACTCGCTGCTGTTGCTGCTCTGCGATGTCCACACATAGTTTTCCGGAACATAGTCGGTTGCTCCCCACATCGTGGCCGCCACGGCCACGAACATCATGGTCAGGATTGTTTTCTTCGGGCATTCTCTCATAAACCAACCATTCTTTTGCTTTGTTTTTAAGTATTGTGATTGTCGTCTACAAAGGTAATCATTTTTTTTGAAACCGCCACCGCCTACAAGAAAATGTTTCCCCGCCATCTCTGCTTCCCATAGACAGATTACAGAAATATCCGAATTTTAACCTACAAATAGTAGTATTTTTTTGCACAAAACTGCACAATCTGCGCATAATTTCGGCTATTTTTGCATTTTTTTGTTTAATTTTCGTAGTTTTGCGAAAATTCGCTCTTTATTATCGAATTATTTGTTTAACTTTGCACCGAATTCTATAGTGATTCAAGTGGTTGCGAACAAATTATTACTCAATATAACTGCATTTAATATACTAATTATTGATTCAACAATTACAATTATGAATACAAATAACTATTTCAGCAAGCACGTGGTTCCCTTAGCCATGCTGCTGTTAATGCTGTTGGCAGGAACCAACGCCACGGCGCAGAATGTGACGATTAGCCCGCAAAACGGTAGCATGATTTGTGCATTGACGTCAGGCAGTCAGCAAACCCAGTTGGGTTTCCAAATTGGGGCTTTTGGCACCTGGAGACACAATCAGTTGTCGTTGACTATGACAGGCTCCAATTATGCCACTCTAACGGAAGATGGACAATTGTCACAACATTCTAACCATTTCATTACAGGCGACAATTGTGAGTTTTCTCCTGCTGATGATACAAGAACCCCGTCAAGATACATTGTTGCTGACTGGGGTGGTGAGAATTTGAATACTGGTTACATTACGATTGCTTTGCCGAAAGGTTATCGTTTTACAAGCTATACTTTCCATCTCTCTCATGATGTCAGCAAGTTTGGTAAGAACAATACTGCATTTGACCTAACAACGAATACTCGGGTCTACATGACCGAGACAAACAATAGTTTTAGTGGAAACCTTAATCGTGTAACACTTGAAGGGAACAGCAAAGAAGTTAAGGAGTTTACACGTACAGGTGACGACATGGGAAATATTTTGTACTTCACTACATCTGCTAACAGTAACGGATTCTATGCTGTAACATTTCGCTATATAGAATTGAAATTCACTGCTGATGCCGATGCTAGTGTTAGTCTGTTGCCATCAACCCAAACTACAACGGGTCACAGTATGATGGAGATACCATTTAATACAGGTAAAGTGGACTTAGGCGAGATTAAGCAAGGCACGTATCAGGGTGCACAACGTGTCAGTTATCAGTACAATAGCGTGTCTGACATGTCTGCCAATATGCTGCTTTACGAATATGAATCGACAAAATCAGGTACGGCTTTGGACGGCACTGAAGGATTGGTGGCTTATGATAAAGAAGGAAGCATTACAACCTCAGGTGAATATTTTAAGTTTAGCCCTTCTAAAAACAAAACAGAACAAAAATATGTTTTGGAAACACCGGTGAGTGCGACAATGTCAAACAACAAGGAGAATCCAGTCCAATTCCGTATTACAGAGGCTACCATTCATTACTCAGGTGAATCATCTAATACATTCTATATCACTTTTAAAGATGATAATGGTACAAAATACTATTTGAATACTAATGGCAGATTCTCAACCACCGAACAAACCGTTTGGTCCATAGATGACGACGGACATATCAAGAGTGGAAACAATTATCTTCAGGGAACTAATGGCAATGTTGATGCAGGGAGCAGTTATTGGGCAAATACTTATTCTATTGATGAAAATGGTAATATTAGATATGAAAGAAATAATGGACGCTATAGGTATTTGAAAGCATTTCCGAATTACAGTTGGGAATACCAAGGAGGAGATTGGGTGCGAGTATTGTCATATTACACTGGTTACATGACAGATAGCAACAACTACACAACCGCAACAACCGAGGTGATTCAAGACGAAGCACATTCTGGAGCAGAACTCTATGTTTATGACAAGGAAGGCAATACAAAGGAGACGATTGAAATCTCGGGAAAGGGAACGAAAACTCTCTATGACCTCAATAACGATGCCATTATTATTGGCGTCAAAGGTGGTAAGGTGGCT
>ODAI012759905.1_pt1 | contig 15643 bp, 12 predicted proteins | sample 1539321 | NCBI WGS metagenome assembly ODAI01 (sample SAMN02144231, study PRJEB22623) | gut metagenome | biome: sheep rumen | host: Ovis aries | place: New Zealand
ATTTTTCAGGGCTGGGTATCCTGCGCCAATTTTTCCATACACTTTCAAGCTACGGTATTCCAACCTTGTATAAGGGCATTTCACATCACCTCAATACCGATGATTGCCAATTCTCATTTAGATTGCCGAGGTTTTCTAATTCACATAAACGCCTTCCTGTCAAACCTTAGTAAGCACTGCAAAATGCTAAACGACTCACGCTCTCATAACAAATATAAGAAAAAGTATAACCAGTGAACTACTTACATAACCTATGAACCCTAACACAGCTTTTCGAGCGTAGCTAGATTTCCTAGAAAAAATATCATTAAGCTTACATAGTTCAGATGCCATATCTCGCACTATCTTTTCATTATCCATATTCAAAACGGCATTGCAGTATCTTTCATATTCTTCGTCAAGACTATCAGCATATGGAGCAAAAAACCAATGAGATTTATAGTTCAAACTCCCAATCCTAATAACAATTGTTTTAAAACCACAAAGAAGCATAATTATTAATGAAAATGCCACCATTAACAACAATAAATACATTAATGACTGGACGGGACATATCCCATTATCCAAAACATAATATACTTCTTTTCTCAAAGAAAGTGTTGCATTAATCATTACTCCTGCAAAAGCCATTATGACTGCAATTTTAGCATCCATAAATCTAATATAATTGGATATATCTACAATGGCGTAATTCAAGAACAACATTTGTTTATCTTTATTGTCATCCATAGCTATTCCTGTCTCTTTATAACGCAATATTCATCACATTGATAAAGACTTATACCCCTATATATTGAAGTAGGCCACTCTGTCTTTATCGAATTACTAACATGAACCTCATCATATCCATTCGACAATTTAGATGCCTCATTAATGCAATCTCCAAAAGCTTTGACATCATATACACTCTTAGAAAAGCCAATCTTAGTTACCACAACCTCTCCACTACTTACACCGACACCAATTTCTATACCCTTCAATTTGTTTTGTTTGAGAATTTCATTAGTAACAGCGTCCTTAACCCTCAACATGTCTAGCCCGCACATAACGGCATCATGCTCTGCACCGTATACATTTCTCCACAAGACCATCAAGCCATCTCCAGCAATATCAGTTACCTTACCGCCATAAAAATTAGCCACCTCTATCATAGCCGGCAAGTAAGCATACATAGTCAAAAAGGTATATTTTGCCCCATACCGATTTGCACGTCCGGTAGAATCTCTCATATCAACAAACAATGCAGCAAACCAATCGTTCTTATATGCGCCAAAATCTAAGTCATTTTCTCTCCATCCTGGAATTACATCTGACAATGCACTCTCATTAACAGCTGTTTTAGTTAATTCGTTTTTTGTTAAATTTTTAATAGCCAATTGAAATTGACTATTTACTTTCCGATATATTTCACAAATATCATCATCGTAAAGCATATTATTCTCCCAGCTATTCTTGTGACTAAAAACTTCTTATCCGAACTCACCTACGCTTAATAAATCTATTTTGACTCATCATTTCTCCTAAAGTATACTGTGAAATTGTCAACATGCATATTATGTCCACATGTATCACCAAATATGCCAGCATAAAAGCAAAAACCCACGCCGTCTACATTTTTTTCTACAGAAAAACTAAACCAGGCATCTCCCGCTACTTCATAAGTATCATATTGAATTATTCTATTATGAGCAAAATCATATAATCCCAGTGTAAATTCGTCCACATCAGATGTTATGCCACTAAGATGTATAGAATATATCCCATCTTCTTTTTTTAACATATACTTACGAAAATTATAATTTGTTTCTTTAACCTTCATTATGATGTTGTTTTCATTCTCTAATATTACATATTTATCAATATTTGTATTAACATTACCTAAGAACTTATAACCAAAGTGTCTTATATGAATATCATACTTATTTTTCCACCCCATCCTTTTTAAATCATTATTAACAACATCATGTTGACAAACATATATTTCTTTCCTACTTCCAAACAATGCCCCCATTCTTGAAAACCCACTGTAACTGCCAATAATAATTTTTGCCAAAGATATCAATTTCATATCCCAGAAACTATTTTCATTTTTATTATGATCAACATAAAAAACTTCACCTTCGTTTAAATAGTTTATTCCTAATTCATTCTTATGTTTTTTTACCCAATTTATGTCATCAGCAAATATAAAATATTTTTTATTTCCATATTCTTTAATTTTGATTAATTCCTTCAAGCATTCACGAAAAAAACTTGTTCTAACCGCCTGACTACGAGACATAAACATATCGCCACAACGCACATGAATTGCTACAGCATCACAAGAAAGCATCTCTCTTGCAACGCCTCTATTTTTATCATCATTTATCTCAGGCAAGGAAACGTATCTACGAAAATCGTCCAGATTATCTAACATTTTTTCTGGAGATGTTAATATATAGTAGTATTTATATTTATTGTCTAGTACCAAAAGTATATCATTGTATTCTAGCCCTACAGATAAGCAATTTGCCCTAAATTTCCCTCTCCCAAGATCTATGCGATTGTTTGCTATAACACTTACCATGCCATCATAGCCATTTGCCTTCATCATATCAGGCAAAATAGGAGTACCATGATATACACTTTGTAATTGTTTAGATATTATATTTGATAAAAGTTTTTTCCTTAATTCTTCCTTACTTTCATTTACAACCTTATCTAGCTCAAGTCCATTAAAAACATCTTGATTTTGAAGGAATAAATCATCATATAATATAGTCGCTCCCGTCCTATCTTGAACATATCGTGCCAACACATAGTATCTAATTTGGTCTCCCAAACCTGAATGGATACGAAAGATTTTAACATTTTCCTTTAACAAGATCGACAAATCAGTCCTAGCTTTATACCCATTAATCTTTTTCATCCCTCCTATATTCTTTTTAAGACAAAGGACTGCATTCTCACTTTCAATGATTTTTTTATAATCCACACAAAATAGACTTAATAAAAATTCATTGGTATCTTTATAAACAACGTATACTGGGGCATTTCCTTTCCCCATCATAGCCTTTCTAATGTAAAACTCCCAACTTTTCGAGAGACTCTCTATGTCATGTATACTACAACAAAGTTCATTTCCCAGCACCCTGTCTACATTTATTTTTTTATTTTTCCACACAAATGTTGAAAATATGTTATTTGTTTCTGGGCACAATCGCAAATACATTTCTTCACTCAAACGGATTATACTTTCCTTAATTATATTCGTTTGTGATGCTATCATAATTTCTTTTAAATCAGCATCTAAATACCCATACTTAGATAAAAACTCCATATTATCCACAACAAAGTTGTGCATAGCAACAATCGGATATACTTCACTATCTACGCAAACAGTTTTAACAACTCTATTTACCAGACATTTCCTTTTTAAAGAAAAGAACCAAATCGCAATAATATCATTAATACCTATCTTAAACCATTCCACATACAACTCTAATTTTCTAATACATTTTTCATCATCGTCATCTAAACGGCCCTCTTTAATATAATCCTCCAGTGACAGCAATGGGTTATACACAAAATCACTTAACTCACTAGGGAAAGATTCTAGTAACTCATTAGCATCAATATTATTAGTAAACAAATTTTGTTTTGAACTATTTAGCTTATTTAAAAGGCAATTCAAAGATATTTGAAGCAATTCTAACTCTCTCCTTTTATTCATGATGAAGGATTATTTTTCCTATAGACTCAGCCACTTTTTCACATGCATATGACGGCATTTTAAAAGGAGATTCATTCTCACCGATTGGAATGCAGTTATAAAAATCATTAACAGTACAACAATTGGTTAAACCAATAAAATACTCCTCAACCATTTTGACTTGCTCTCTTATCTTTTTCAATGTCTCTTTTCTCTCTTTTATCACCCCATCTTCAAAGCAATAATCTGTAACGTTAGCACGAATCAAGATTATATGTTGGCTGTCATAATTTTTCTTACATATCTCTGCAAATTCTTTAATATAAAGCATCCAATTAAAAAATTTAGGAAACGGTACTGGTATCTTCTCTCCCCTTTTTACCTCCACAGAAAAAGCATTGGATTTAGAAGGTAAAGCATATATACATTCCCCTATTTTCCATATATCAGTAATGCTTGTAAAATATATCACCAAAAAACTAGTCGTGTTATAATAATCAACCGACTTCCCAAACGGAATCTTAATTAAGTTATTTTCATAATTTTCTCTATTCCTAGAAAGAACATTTGCTAAATTTTTCTTTATATATGTGGTTGTTGTAAAATCATCACACTTCTCAATGTATTGCAACATACGCTGATCATTCTCACCTACTAAGGCAAAAGGACATCCACCATCTAAAACACTTTCTATGTAAATACCTCTTTCAACTAAGTAATCACGAAATAGGCGTGAATATCCGCCTATCATAAATATTTTCTTTCTATCTCCTAACATTATTAGCTCCCTTTTACTGTTAATACAGCACTTTACAACTTTTTTCAAATAAAAATCGCGTAACTGATTCTTCTAGTCTTTCAGAGTATAATATGTTCACTATAAACAGCTGCTCGAAACTATCTTTTGGAGTTTATAGCATAGAATGTTGAAAAACTGAAAACATCACACTTCAGATATAAGTGCCTCTTTCACCTAAATATTTTCTCCGCAACTCCAGCAGCTCATCAATAACATCCTCAATCTCACATACCTTCCTCGTCCTATAGCTAAGATATACCGTAGAGAACACATAAGCTGCATAAAAGATTTCCTCCACAGAACGTCTTTTTTGCCTACGTGAGCATATCTGCCTATCATTTGTCCCCCCCCAGCCTGCATAGAAAGGCATGCCGAAGACATGTACCTCTTTACCGCACATCAGCGCCTCGAACCCCAGCTGGCTGGTGCAGACATAAACCTTGTCCATCTGCTCCAAAAGGGCCACGGGATTCATAGTTGCCTCCAGCCAGATGACGCGGGGATGATCCTCATAGCCAGCAAAATGCTTTTTCCCTTTGACAGGATGAGCCTTCACATAAATATCAGCTTCCGGATTCTCCTCTAAGGCTGCCCCCAGCATTTCCGAGAACATTTCATCCGTAGCCTGGCCATAGGATATGGACATATCTCCGTAGAGCTGGTCCACCACCAGCACCTTATCCACGCCTTGACTAGAAGGCAGGCAAAAATCTGTAGACTTTTGGGAATTATACTTGCTGAGCTTTTGCACCAGAATTGTCTTTATAAGTCTCTCTGCACGGCACCTTTCTTCTTGTGACATTTCCCAATCCGAATTCAGGATATTTTCTATGCGGGAAGGTGAGCCGGCGTTGATGTAATCCCCTCCCATATCCAGCACCAGGGAATGGCCCTGGCGGAATTTGTTCTTCTCCAGCTGCTCCACAGGCTCAATGCTATGGAGAAATCCCTCGTCGGAAAGGATAACCGGCACTCCCCTTCGCATGGCTTCAAGTTCCATGAATTTCGCATCATAGTCCTCCTCATAGAGGCTGTGCGTGAAAAGCAGATCTGCTCCCTCTGGCAGATGTCTGCCCTTGACCAGTTCCACCTGCCTCCCAAAGAGAATGTTCACGGAGTCCGCTGCACTGCGGGAACGGTAATGCATCACTGGATACTTGGCTGCCTGACACATCTGCAGCAGACGGTCCTGACGGCCTTCCCGACTGCCACTGCGCAGGAAACACTCATAAAAATAGTTGTGCTGAAGCTTCTTGACCTTGCCAAGCTGCAGGCAGGCGGCTTCATACAGGAAGGACAGCTGCTCTTCTGTCATTCCCTCAGCACTATCCCCAGCCAGTATGTCATTATAGGTGACCCATTTATCTACACCTGCTTCCTGAAGCTGCCGAAGGATGCTGCTGCAAAAATGCGGCGTGACCAAGAGTATGGGCCTGTCCTCCATAGCCAGGAAGTCACTAAAGGATATCAGAGGTATACCATGCCATTTCTGCCCCTGCAGCTTAGGATTGTTGTCCACCACAGCTTCTATCTCCCAGCCTTGCAGCAGTTCCCTTGCTTCCTCCGCACGGGAGCCACTACCCCAAAAGACAACACGCTTCATCTACACAAACATCCTTTCTTCGGCTTTAGGAACAATCCACACACGCGCGGATTAAACTTGCCTTTCCTCAACCTATAGCCAAGCCTGCGAACAGCTGTGGCTCGTCATGATGAAAGACAGCTTTATGCCCGGCCCGGGCTAGTGTCTCCGTCACCTGCGGCACATAACGGCCATTCAAGGCCAGCAAGAAAGCTGCCTCCCGGCCTATTTCAGATAAGTGAAAAACACGCACACCCTGAATGGCAGAGGGCGCAGCCTGGCCATCACTGACCACGCAGCCTGCGCAAGTCATGCTTTCCCTGGACAACATCAACAGATAGCATTTGGCAGCAATGCCTGCGCCATACAGATAGACGGGCAGTCCTAAGGCAAAAGCAGCCCGTGCCGTCTCAAGCATAGCCAGCCTCGCCTTTTCATAACATGCCTGCAAAATCTCCGGCCTTTGGCGATAAAACTCCAGTTGCCCCTTTGAAAAAAGCAACGGTGTCGTAATCTTTCCCACCAATTGCCCCATACGCCAGGCATAGTCCGAAAGTTCTTCTTTATAAGCCTTGCTGTCAGTAAAAAACATCTCCCGATACTGCCTGACAAGGTCATATAGGTACGATTCCAGCAACAGATCCAGCACCTTGCTTTCCCGCACCCATAAATTAGCCAGCATATGCTCATAAACGGGGGTCAGGTCCAGTTCCATGGTGGTGCGCTTTGTCACTCCGGCAGGGTTTTCCCTGTAGCAATAAGCACTGCCAGTCAGGCTTGCCACCTGTCTTGCCTTGGATAGCAATAAGTAATTGCCATGCAAATCCTCTCCGCTGGCAATACTCTCATGGGGTTGCCAGCCCTCAAAAAGACTGCGGCGGTAAACTTTCCCTGCCAAATGCCAGCCAAAATGGCGCTGGCGAAACATCTCCCCCAAAGCCTCCTCATTCCCCATAATCTTTTCCTCAGCCCGTGGGAAGATAGAACGGCTGCTACCATCGGCGTAGACCCGCTTCATGCTACCCACTGCCATATCCACCTGGGGATGGTCCTGCAAAAAGGCCACCAGAGGTGGAAAATACCCTGGCTCCACCCAATCATCTGCATCAACAAAAGCCAGCAGTTCCCCCACGGCCGCAGACAGGCCGCTCTTGCGGGCAGACAAAATTCCGCCATTTGCCTTATGAATAACAGTAACACGCTTGTCTTTGGCGGCATAGCGGTCACAGATTTCCCCAGAGCCGTCAGTTGAACCATCGTCCACCAGAACCAGCTGCAAAGCCTCCATTTCCTGCCCCAGGATGGATTCTATGCAATGCTTCAGGTAGGCCGCCTGATTCCAGACCGGCACTATGACGCTTAACAAAACAGCCATACTCTTATTCAGCCCCCAAGCTCTGCCTAAGCTCCAGATTCATCGCAATATAATTGCTACAGTGCAATGCCCTCAGCGTATCAAGCACCTCTGGCATTTTCTCGTCACCTACGCACGCCAGTACCAATATCCCAGGGCAGTCCAAAGGAAGGTTGCCTGCCTCAAATAAGGGGATGTCCTCCAGCGCCTTCTTCTCCCCCAAACTGGTAACAAGAAAGCCTGCAGGAGCAATGCCCCTCTGAGCCAGACAATCCTTTACCAGACAAGCCACCCGGCCTGCGCCGTAGAGATAGATCATGCCGGCTCCTTCCAGTTCCTGCCAAAAGCCTGAGACACACATCCTCTGTTCCTGCCATTGCAAAATGGCATCCATACGGATCTGCCCATCAGTTTTTGCCATTAGCTGCTGCCAGCAGGGAGACAGCGTAGCCTCCCCATTATCTGCCTCCCTTTGCAGCTCTTCCCTGACACGGATAAGAAATTCTGCCTGCCCCAAGGCTTTCAGGCGACGTTTGCCCGTGAGAAACTGGGCGTGTTTTGTCTGCCTTATAACCTCGCCCAGTTTTTTTCCCAGCTCTGGTCTCAGTGCCAGAAAATCTTCCACAGCCCGAAACTCATCAAAAAGGAAATGACTCTTTCCCCCATCCCTGACAGACTGGCCAGCGTTGTCCCTGCGGTAATGCAGGAATGCCTCACGGCATAGAACCACCCGCCTAGACACCGCCAAAGCTTTTATAGCAAAAGACACATCCTGATAGGCTGCCCCCGGCGTCTCCAGAAAATCAACTCCCTGCTCCAGAAGCATGGAGCGGCGATAGACAGCCGACCAGATGCTGGGGCTGACTTTCAGCAGGGACGGATCATCTTCACTAGGACAAATAAACCTGTCATAGGGATGTCCTGCCAGAGTTTCATGGAAAAAATCCCTGCCATTGCGGTATTCCCAGTAGTTGCTCTTAACCAGATCCGCTTCATAGGCATCTGCCAGGCTGCACAGCCTTTCAAGCATATCAGCCTCAGCGAAATCATCCGTCTCCACAATGGCTATATACTCGCCCCTGGCCTGCTTTATGCCTAAATTCATCTGGAAGCCATAGCTTTTGCGCTCCGATGGCAGGACAATAAGGCGACTATCCTCTTCTGCCCTTTCGCGGATAATCTCCAAAGTGCCATCCTCTGAGCCAGCATCTATGCAGATAACCTCTATATCCTGCAGGGTCTGTCCCAGGACACTGTCTATACTTTGCCTGATATAGGGTGCCACATTATATGAGGGCATGAGCACAGATACTTTCGGCATTTAGTTTTCCCCTTCCAATCCCAGGCGTAAATCCTGCCAATAAATTCTTTCCTTATCCACCCCAAGCTGGCGCAGACTGCGGCGGATTCTTTCTGCTGCTTCTGCCTCACCGGCAGCGATAAGGACAATATCGAACTCCATCTCCATCAGGGCTTCAGGGGGCAGTACCTCTGCCTCTCCGGCATACTCTGCCGGCTTTTCTGCCACAATGCCTGCCAGAAGGAAACGTCTGCCATGGCGGATCTGCCATGCATAATCCTTGCCCATATCCCCATAGCCATAAACCACCAGCCTTGCACCTTCCCTGAAACCATGCTCAGGAAAAAACCAACGCTTGTACTTGCGCATAGCAGCACTGGATTCACTATGCCGGGCAGGGAGATAGTTCTCCACTGGCATTCCCAGGGCTGCCGAAGCAGAATGCTCCTGGGCCTCCAGCCTCAGCAGTTCCATTTCCTCCTGACACCGTTTTTGCAGCCTCTCCTTAGCCATCTGCTGATAGCTGGTGATATATCTGAAAAGCATCGACATGGCATTGGATGCCTCGCCGCGCCCTTCTTCTTCTGAAGTAACAGCAGAGAAAACCTCCCGCCAGCTGGCGGCTATATCCGTTTTTTCCAAATCTGCCAGATGAGATTTGCCCTTTGCCCCCAGTTCCTGGGCCAGCCGGGGGAACTTGAGTAGCTTATCTATTTCCGCCGCCAAAAGCTCAGGCCGTCCCTGGGGCACAGACAAAAGTCCCTCATTATTCTCAGCCATGGAAAGCCAGGGCAATTCATAAGCCACCACCGGCAGACCATGGGCAAAAGCCTCTGCCATGGCCAAAGGGAAGCCCTCGTAAAGGGAAGTGGAAAGGAAAATACTTGCCCGGCGATAATACTGCTCCACATCCATGGTGAAACCCACCAATTCTACACTGTCCTCCAGCCCAAGCAACTTGATTTCCTGCCGCAATTTAGAAAGACTTAAATCGCTATCTTCCCCTATCATGCAAAGCTTTGCCTGTCTACCGCGTTTCCTCAGCAGGTATATCATGCGCACAGCTTCCAAAGGCTGCTTTTCAGGACTCAGCCGTCCCACCCAAATAATCAAGTCCTGCTCATAACTGGAGTTTGGCGTGGTACCAGTGGAAAAGGGGATAGGGTTTGGAATACAGTAAGTATGTGGTGCGAAGGAACCTACAAATTCCCTGTCATATTCGGACAGAACTACGCAGCCATCCGCCAGACTGTACATGGTCAAAAGATTCGAAGCCAGACCATCCATGCGGGTATAAGGCATACAGCAAAATTCATGACTCTGCAGCACAAAAGCTGGATGCAGAGGATGGCTCTTTATAGAGAGCCAATCCCATATCACTGCTTCGTGATGCAACCAGGCATAAACTACTACATCCACAGCATATTGGGCCAGCATTTCCTGCCATGCTCTGCAGCGCTGTGCATAATTTTCGCCAGAAGCTTCTTCCGGTGAGGGCAGATAAACTCGTTCCACCTGCTCCGACAGGGGATACTCTGCCTCTTTCCCGGCAGTTGCCTGATCCAGTACCAGCACCACTCTATACAAAGGAGCACCATTTTCCTGGCGCGCTTCTGCCCAGAGGCTGGCCAGCATGGCTGTCACCCGCTGTGCGCCACCATTGGCAAGAGAACGGTAGTAGATGGCCACCGTCAAATCTTCCTGATGATCCTTGCTTTTACGTCTTCCCAAGGGAAGCCCACTTACATAGTCAGCAATTTCCTGCCAGAGCTGTCCCCAGCGGGAAGCAGCCAGGGCACCAATGAAGTCTGCTGGATCAGTCGAGTAATCCTCCAGTTTCGGCTCTTTGGAAGCTGCATTTTCCAACACTTCCCAATGCCCGCTGGAGAGCAAATTCAACATGCCGTTCTCATCCGGTAAGGTGCGCCAGGAAGCATCTATGATTTTTGCTTCCGGCACTCTCCAGGCCAGCAAATCTTTGCGCACCGCTTCCACAATGCGCTCCTCGTTGATAGCAATTACCACGGCATCATAGGCTTCTTCCTGTATCTTGTCTGGTGTAATGAGCCTGACTGCCTCAGACCGATAGTCCGTGTTCCTATCTGCCACGGCTTCCACCTTGCAATATGGCACCACTTCCAGCTGTGCCATAAACTGACGGCACACATCCCCTGCCCCATAGATGATAACCCTGCTGCCGGGCCTTACTAATTCAAAGGGGAACAGATAAAGCATGACATCAAAATTGCGCATGGTGCTGCTGCCAGGACGGTTAATCTTATGGTAACGCAGGACAGGGCGAGGGCTTGACAGGACAATCCGCTCCCTTTTTATGCCAGACTCAACCAGCTGCTCAGCCATTCGACTACCTGCGGTTCCATCCTCAGCAGCTATAACCAGCAAGTCGTAGTCACTACGCCCCAGTCTTTCCAAGGCAGACTCCGGCAGAACCCCATCCTCCTGTTCCTTTACAGATACAGCAACAACCTTGGCATAGCCGGAAGACATCAGCTGCCCCAGGAACTGCACGAGTATATTTTCTGATCCGTGCAGTATGATCTTGCTGCCCTGTGGCACCTTATCAAAGGGAAACAGGTATATCATGGTCCCTCTCCTCCTGTCTTAATCCTTGATTCCCAGGCGCACATCATGCCAATAGATGCACCGCCTGTCCACCCCCACAGAGCGAAGCTTCTTTATGATGGCTTCAGCCGGCTCAGGCTCCCTGACGGCTATCAGCACTACATCGTAGTTCAGCTTATCCAGAGCCTCCAAAGGCAGGACATCTGCCTCCCTGTCATATGCGGAGATATTGGAATCCACAATCCCCTCCAGGCAAAGCCGATCCGAATGGCTTATTTGCCATACATAGTCGTGCCCCATATCACCATACCCATAAATCACCACCCTTGTCCCTCTGGGGAAACGGTAGTCAGGGAAAGTCCAGCGCTTGTACTTATGCATGGTAACCACATGGTGCTTGAGAATCTTCACCCGTTTGGAGAAATCAGCCGCCTTCTTGGCATCTGCTTTTGATTTGCTCAGGAGCAAGTCATAGTCAGCTTCAAGCTGCTCCACCAGAGAAAGAATTTCCTCCGGGCGAGCACAGGAGTACATCTTGGTCTTATAGCGGTCAAACACATCATCTTTTTTCAGATTACAATTTACTATGAAAGGCTCGCCATTTACGTCTGATATTGCATAATTCTTTGACATAATCTTTTTTCTCCCATCACTCATCAATCGTTATCCGTCTTGCTATCGCAGGCCGTCAGGCAGTATTCGAATTCCTCCATAGCCTTTCTGTTATACTCCTCAATATCAAAATCATAGTCACAGGGAACCTGACCTAGCATGAACTTCTTCATTCCCTCATAGATATCTTCAACTTCCATACCGATTACCAGCTGACCATTTTCAAATGTGCTATCCTCTACAGTAGCAAAATTCGATACGATAATCGGTAAATTTACTGCGCGTGCTTCCTGTATAGCTATTCCTTGTGATTCATATCTCGATGGAAATACAAAACAGTCAGCAGCTCCCAAAAAAGGATACGGATTAGCTAATGTCCCCGTCATAATCACATCATCATGCATTTTTTCTTCTTCTATAACTTTGCGTATATCATTTTCAAGTGCTCCGGCTCCAACAAGATACAATTCTATATTTCTGTAATCTTTTCTCAGCATTGAAAAAGCCTTGACCAATGAAAGCGTGTTCTTTGCGTCAGCCAGTCTCCCAACCGTTATAAAAGTAGTTTTTGATTTTTGTGGCCATCTAACCAATTCTACAAGCGATTTCCCTTCATCACATGTCGCGATTAAATATTCAACCTCACCAAGTTTTATTTTTTTATATGCGCTCAATTTTGCCTGCACTTCGTCTTTAGAAATAAAAACATTCCTTGCCCATAAATGATTTGCTTTAATACCTTTTGCGGCAAAATCACTCATATTTACCTGCATAGTCTTTTTAGTAACACTCACGCACGCATCAAAAAATTTATATAACTTATATAAACTATCAAAGCTTCTTTTGAAGACATGCCGACCATTATCAACTCTTCTATATTCTTGTTCCATAACACTATGCAACCAAATAAGTTTTTTGGGGTTCTTTTGCGAAAGATACAGACATGCAAAAAAAACGGAATATCCACTGAATTCTACAATGTAGTCAAAATCTATTTTACCAAAGCATCTTTTGTATTCATTACGATAAAACTCAATTGGAAAAACATCTGGTAATTCCTCATATGTAATTGCATTATCAAGACAAGCTTCCGCTAACGCAAAAGTTTCAACATTGCTTATTCTCGCTCCCGTTCGTACTAATGTGCGAGATTTGTCGCAAATATTAGCCAAGAACTCTCGTACATATTCTTTCTGCGTCTGCTCTGACGAAGGACTCGTATAGAATGTTACATCATACTTTTCATAATCCAAATTTGCAAGCAAATTTTGTGCTGCTGTGCTTACTCCATTAGACCTAATCACATCCAAATGTATAAGAAGCTTCTTCTTATGATTTTCCAGCCTTTTGGTTTTTTCATCATTAGCATAAAAAACAGCATTTACAAAATCTTCGCAAGAGTGTCCAGTTTCATTGTACGAAAACTTTTGTGTTGATTGTTCATATTTTTTGTATTCAAAGAAGCTGCTAAAATTATCTATATTATTGATCCACTCACTAAGTTGCTCTAAATTATCTGTAATAGGGCCAGGTAAATTGTCAACAGAAAAATAAAGCCCTCTATCTTGAGAATACGCCTCTAAATCTGTGATATAAAATAATATTGGACGCTTTGTAACCAGAAAATCAAAAAATATGCTAGAGTAATCAGAAATAAGAATATCAGTTATTCCTAATAGATTATTAGTATCAATTACAGATGGAATATAATTGTTGTGCCATACCCCATTTCTTTGAATAGCAGCATATACTATCTCATGCGGCTTTACAAATATTTGATACTGATCCATATCCACACTTTTTTCCAGAACGGTTACAAAATTATCATATTCATCAATAACATGCATATCTATACTTGATTCTGCATATTTATCTCCGCGCCAAGTCGGTGCATATAAGATTATTTTTTTGTTAGGGTCATAATTTATATTATATCTGCGCAATTCTTCCTGAGCATTATGCCTGTCGACATTTATAGTCCTATCTATACGTGGATATCCAGCTTCTATGAATTTCCCATCATAGATTCCGTCTAATTTATATGATTTCTTGAACATCTCCGTGGTATATGTAACAGGACTAACGATAAAATCCGTCGACAGGAAGTTTCTCATCACATTTCCACTGTTTACTATGCCATTTTGCATATCATATCCCAGTTCCTTCAAGGGTATGCCATGCCAAGTGTTAATTACAACTTGTTCATCTTTCCTGGTAAAATAATTAGGCCAAGTAGAATTATTGATAAGATACTTTGCAGTAGACAAATAATAATAATAATCATTTGTGTTGGGATAAATAAATTTAACATTCTTTCTATCAATAAATTCTTCTATTACAGCTTCACGAAAATCACTTTCTTCTAAGACCCAAATATGCTCATAATCCATGAATCTTTCATCATCTAATATATGACGAAAGATAGCACCAGGGTTGCAGGTAATCGCTCTGCCATGAAATGCCTCATACATAATCATCTTCTCATTGACCGTAGTATTGATATAGGCATCATAATAATCACTGCGAACTCTGAAATACTCCTTAGTATCATACAAATTCTGCGCGGCCTTCAGCCTTGCCTCATATCCCTTGAGCTGCTTCAGCTTGTTGCTATCCACCATGTAAAAAACTCCTCTACATATTATTTATGCAAATCCTGCTTTATCTGCGTGGTGCTGATTTCCGGAGTACGGGGCAAATACACTACCTCACACCCTTCTTCCTTCAAAAAGTCAAACTTCCCTTTCCAGTCATCCCCCATAACCATGATGTCCGCCTGGTAAAGCTTTACATCCCTGCGTTTCTGCTCCCAGTTTTCCTCTGGTATCACCAGATCTACATAACGAATGGACTCCAGCAGTTCCTTGCGCTGTTCATAGGTGAAATAACATTTTTTCTGCTTCTCCCGCCAGTTGAACTCCTCTGTGGAAAGAGCAACAATCAAATAGTCTCCCAAAGCCCGAGCCCTTCTCAGCAAGTTGATATGACCATAATGCAGCAAGTCAAAAGTTCCATAAGTTATAACCCTTTTCATTTTCTCATCCGCTCCTTTTGATTGTCCTGTCCTCTTACACTTCACCTGTTTCGTACATCCAAATGGGCGCACGAAAAGAAGCCAAGCGCATATCCTACGCTTGGCTTGCAAAATCTAATGTATAATTATAAGGAGAGACTACAGGCGCATTATTCTGAATTATCTCAGATAATTCGCCACTATGCCCCCCCCCTGTGAACATATGTCTATTCAGATTATACATAAGGGCTGAACATGTCTTTTTTTCCATCTTCAACAACATAGCAGACACACACACCCCTCTATCATCAGAATTCCTAATGATTAAAATCATCCCTCACAGGATACCATATCTAAAAAAAATTTGCAAGAGATAGAAACACTCCATGTGATTGAAACACTCCACCTTACTCCCCAAAGGTCAGTCCGTACTGCCACGGCTCCCTTGTCTCGCGGTGCTCAGATCCTGCTATTCCCCACCTCGTCAAAGGTGCGGGTGATGCTCTCGGCAGGAGCCTTATCCAGCAGGCTCACCACATAGATGGCAAGCAGCGAGAAGATGAAGCCGGGCACGATCTCATAAAGGCCCAGCCAGGCAAACTGCTTCCAAATCAGCACTGTGAGGCCGCCTACAATGATGCCGGCCAGCACGCCGTTCCTGGTAGTCCTGCGCCAGAACAGGGCCATGAGCACAGCAGGACCAAAGGCG
>ODAI013274178.1_pt1 | contig 15642 bp, 11 predicted proteins | sample 1539321 | NCBI WGS metagenome assembly ODAI01 (sample SAMN02144231, study PRJEB22623) | gut metagenome | biome: sheep rumen | host: Ovis aries | place: New Zealand
CACTCTTTTCCTTCTATGGCATAATTAGAAATCTCATATCTATGCATGCCGTATTCTTTGATGCGCGTAAGGACAAGTTCCTGCATACTAACTATCTCATCTTCGCTTGGAAATGTATATCTGTCACGATTCTCATATAGATAAGTTCCCTCTTCAAGAATCAATGAGTAAGCTGACAGATGTGTTACACCACTGTCTAATATCCCATCAAGCGACCTATGAAAGCTTTCTATGCTCTGATTCGGAAGTCCGTACATGAGGTCAGCATTGATATTAGTAAACCCCACACTTTCAGCCATAGCTATAGAATCAAGTGCAGTCTTTGAATCATGAATCCTGCCGATAAGTCTTAATTCATCATCATTAAGAGACTGTACACCAAAGCTTATCCTGTTTATACCACATTTTTTAAGTGCATGAAGCATAGAGATACTTACTTGTCCTGGATTACACTCAATCGTTATCTCTATATCACCTATATCAACTAACGAGCGTATATAAGCCATGATATCTTCGATATGAGCAACCGGAAGAACGCTTGGCGAGCCTCCTCCCATGAAGATGGATGTGATGATATCATCAGGCTTAAGCTTCATGGAAAGCTCTTTTTTTAGATATTCCACATACCTGTCTATAACTTTGCTATCAGAAACTGAAGAAACAAAGTCACAATACAGACAACGCCTTGCGCAAAAAGGTATATGTATATATAACCCGTATGATCTATGATTATTCATATCAGTTTTCATCATCAAGTTTCAGGATGCTCATAAATGCCTGCTGTGGCACCTCAACATTACCAAACTGCCTCATTCGCTTCTTGCCTTCCTTCTGCTTTTCAAGAAGCTTCTTCTTACGTGATATATCACCGCCGTAACATTTGGCAAGAACATCTTTTCGCATGGCTTTAACTGTTTCTCTGGCTATGATCTTACCGCCTATGGCAGCCTGAATAGGGATCTCAAAAAGCTGTCTTGGAATCTCATCCTTAAGCTTCTCGCACATTCTTCTTCCCTTACTGTAAGCGGAATCAGCATGAACGATGAACGAAAGCGCATCTATGTCTTCGTGGTTGATGAGTATATCAAGCTTAACAAGGCTAGACTTCTGATAGCCCTTAAGCTCATAATCAAATGAAGCATAACCTCTTGATCTGCTCTTAAGCGCATCGAAGAAATCATAGATGATCTCATTCAGCGGAAGGACATACTTGAGAAGAACACGATTTTCCTCGATGTATTCCATGCTGACATAAGTACCTCTTCTATTCTGGCATAATTCCATGATAGAACCGACATATTCTTTAAGGACCATGATCTCAGCATCTACAACAGGTTCCTCCATATAGTCTATCTCACTCGGATCCGGCAGATTAGACGGATTGGTAAGTTCTATAACCTCTGAATTAGTCTTGTGAATCTTATATATAACACCGGGAGCAGTTGTAACCAGATCGAGATTATATTCGCGCTCAAGTCTTTCTTGTATGATCTCAAGATGAAGAAGACCTAAGAAACCACATCTGAAACCAAAGCCAAGCGCAACAGAAGTCTCAGGCTCGTAGAAAAGCGACGCGTCGTTAAGAACGAGCTTTTCAAGAGCATCCTTCAGATCTCCGTACTTGGCACCATCTGCAGGATATATACCACAGTAAACCATAGGGTTTACCTTCTTATAACCAGGAAGAGGTTCATCCGCAAGATTGTCATTATCCATGACAGTATCGCCAACCTGCGTATCCTTAACGTTCTTGATGCTTGCAGTTATATAACCTACCATACCTGCTTTAAGCTCATCACAAGGTATGAATCTGCCTGCGCCAAAGTATCCAACTTCCACAACATCCGCAACAGCACCGGTTGCATACATGCGGATCTTCGTGCCCTTAGAAACCGTTCCGTCTTTGATTCTGCAAAATACTATGGTACCCTTATATGCATCATAGAGTGAATCGAATATGAGCGCCTTCAAAGGTGCATCTGCATCTCCGGTAGGTGCTGGAATCTTATGAACGATAGCTTCAAGAACATCCTCGATATTGATTCCGTTCTTTGCTGATATAAGAGGTGCATCCTGGGCTTCTATACCTATTACATCCTCTATTTCGTTGATAACCTTTTGTGGATCTGCACTCGGAAGATCGATCTTGTTGATAACAGGTATAACATCCAGATCATGCTCAAGCGCAAGATATACATTGGCAAGAGTCTGCGCTTCTATACCCTGGGCAGCGTCTACGACAAGTACAGCACCATCACACGCCGCAAGACTTCTAGAAACCTCATAATTAAAATCCACATGACCAGGAGTATCGATGAGGTTAAATATATATTCGTTGCCATCTTTAGCCTCATATACTATTCTAACAGTCTGGGCCTTGATAGTTATACCTCTTTCTCTCTCGATATCCATGTTGTCAAGAATCTGATCCTGCATCTCTCTTTTGGTAAGAAGACCGGTTTTCTCGATGATTCTGTCAGCTAAAGTGGATTTGCCGTGATCGATATGTGCGATTATACAAAAATTCCTTATTTTGCTCTGATCGTAATTATTCATGAATTAATCCTTATAATACTAATATTTGCTCTTGACATCGCAATATTCATATATTATAACATAAACAGAGTGATTTGACTACTGATTTGGACGAAATTTCAAATCAAATTTTTTCAAAAAAACTCTTGACTAATACATTTATGTGATATATACTGTATTAGTATGTTTACATTAGTTCGTCCGTGTCCGGCTACTTTGTGAACACTATATAAAAGTTTTTTGTAAATGGAGGTGTAACAATTGGCTAACATCAAATCTGCTAAGAAGAGAATTCTTGTTGCTCAGATTAGAACTGAGAGAAACAAAGCTATCAAGTCGAAGGTTAAGACTTATGTTAAGAAAGTAGAGAAGGCTGTAGTTGATGGTAATAAGCAGGAAGCAGAAGCTGCTCTTGTTGAAGCTACAAGCGTTATCGCAACAGCTGGTTCAAAGGGTGTATACCACAAGAACAACGTTGCAAGAAAGATCTCACGTCTTTCAAAGGCTGTTTCATCTATGGAATAACATTTTATTTTATACATAAAACCCCTTAGCACCACCCTCTTAGTGCTAAGGGGTTTTTACATATGTTTTACGCCCACACATTGGATGTTTGACTGCGCAAACAAGTGCTGTTTGTCAAAAATAAAGATGTAAAAACCAATCACAGGAACAATTGCAAGATTTCGTTATACTCGAGCGTGCTAATGCAAAGCCCGAAGCACGTGTTTGAGCGCACGAAGTGCGCGAGTTTGCGAGAGGGCTTTGCCAATTGATGCACGCGAGAGTATAGAAATCGCAGCGCGTTCCAGTGATTGGTTTTTACATCATTTAATACTGTTTCTTATCCTGTTCTTAAAGTACAATCCGGCTTCAGAAAGATCGCTATCACTAAAGCCCGAAAGCTTTGTGACCCATGATGCAATAAGTGATGAAGATTCAGCCTTATTGCTTATATTCCATGTCACAAAACTAGTATTGTAATCATCCAGAAGATCAAACCATGCATCCGCAAGATTATGATCTATATAACCATTACCGGTCTCATCACAGATACTGCACTCTGATACAAAGATTGGAAGACCGGCATTTACAGCCTTCTTAAACTTATCTTTCAAGTTATCCTGATGATATGAAGAACTTGCATAAAAATGTAATACATACATGACATTTGATGCATCAAGTTCATTGCCTATTACGTCGTCAACATCCTGTGACCAGTTATTAGTTCCAACAAGAATGAGATTATCGCAATTCTTTCTTATAGTTGCAACAACCTCCTTTGCATAAGGTTTTATACTGCCTGACCAGGTAGCACCAACAGGTTCATTACATATCTCAAATATGACATTGTCATAGTTTGCGTACTTCTTAGACATCTCATCGAAGAATTCTATAGCTTCGCTCTTATGTCTCATAGGATCAAAGTTGAGAATATGCCAGTCGATTATAACATACATATCGAGATTCTTAGCATATTCGACACCATCAAATATAAGCTTTCTCATATTGTCACGGTTGCCCTGAAGATAACCACCTTCTTCTACGTAGCAGGCAAGTCTGATGACATTGGCATTAAAATCTGTTGCAAAGTATGCGAATGTATCCTGATTTACATACTGTCCAAACCACTGGATTCCATGAGTGCTCACACCACAGAGCCTGTAAGGATTACCGGATGCATCGACAAGATTTCTTCCGCTTACCTTAAGCTTTCCGTGATTAGATACAGCTTTGTTTGTCACAACATTCACTGAACCTGATGAAGTACTTGAACTGCTTGAGTTACCTGAAGTGCTTGAGTTACCTGAACTGCTTGAGTTTCCTGAAGTGCTTGAGTTACCTGAACTTTTGTTCTGTGAAGAGGCTGTTGCAGCACCGGTTATCGGATTATTGCTTGAGCTCATGAGTATTATACCCATATCCTTCTTAGTCTCGCCGGCAGCAATGCTTTCAGCATAAGATCCAGCTGCATCTATGATCAGCTTGTTATTCTCAATCCTTGCGTTGCAGTTCCAAAAACTCTGAACACTCGTGCCTGCCGGCACATCATATGATATCGTCCATCCGCTTATTGTGTTGCTTCCAGTATTAGTAACAGTAAAATCATACTGAATTCCATAACCGGAACCTGTATTCCAACTATTTGAAGCATTTGCTTTTGCACTTAAGGAACTAGTCTGAGTGTTGGAATTATTGCTTCCGGAATTATTGCTTCCAGAATTGTTGTTACTAGAATTATTGTTATTTGTAGTGGTATTATTACCATTACCATTACCATTGCTATTGCTATTGCCATTGTTAGAGTTACCGTTATTATCAGCAGTTGTACTACCGTTATTATCAGCGGTTGTACTACCGTTATTATCAGTGGTTGTGCTGCCACCATTATCGTTAGTCGAATTCTTATTATCAGAATCGTTATTCTTTACAGAATTGTCATCCTTCTTAGAATTATCATCAGATTTTGAATTCTCGCTCTTTTTATCATTGTTAGCGAACTTAGTCTCAATCTTGGTATCGCCGCCTTTTTTGTTATCGGATTTCTTCATCACTTTGCCTATCGCAAATCCAATAACAAAGAATGCAACAATTAATGCAACTGCAGATATTGCGATTTTTTGTTTTTTGTTCATCTTTTATTTCCTTCTTTCTCACAGAATTGTATGATCATGGTTTCTACCCCTACTCCCTGATCGATTGCTCCAGTTTTAATATCATATTCAACACTTTGACAGGTCTCAAGCATATGATATAGTTCTTCGGTCGTAAAATCCTTACATATCTTCATAAGGAGACTTATTACCTTGGAGTTCTTGGATATGTTTATGGTCATATCCTCCATAGGTGTTCCATTGTCACTCATTTGCTTCACAAGATATAATTCATTGATATTATTCCTGATTATGCCAAGGATTAGAACAGCAGGATTCTTCTCAGCGATAAGTTCATTATATATCCTAAGGGCAGACTTAGAATCTCTTTTCTGAATTGCTTTCGTAATATCATACACCTTGGAACTAAGTGTCTTAGTGGTAATCGCCCTAACATCATGATAATCGATAGAATCTCTTTCTCCTGTATATGCGATCAGCTTTTGCAGTTCGCATGACAGAAGATCCATACTGGTTCCAACATTGTCAATCAGATAATTAAGCGCATCTATCTCAATCTTTTTACCGTAATTCTTCAAAGTCGAATTGATCCACCACCTAAGATCACGGTCACTTACGCCCTGCATGTTCGACAGGTAACCCTCCTTTTTTATATAAGCAGGTACCTTCCCCTTAGGCTCTTCATCGCCACAGATGATTATAATATATGATGTATCCGGAATCTTCGCTATGAATCTGTTGAACTTTTCTATATCTTTGTTTTTTAAAAATGCGTCTCCATCATCGATGACAACCAGTCTACGCTCGCCAAAAAACGGCAGTGTATCCGCAAAATCTATGACTTCATCGACAACATTTTTACTATCATCGGCAACAAGAAGGTTCAGCTCATCTGACCCTTCCATAAGTGCAGCTTTAAGCTTGTTTCGAAACTGTCTGACAAGATAACGCTCCGGCCCACAGATAAGGTATATATGCTTATATGTTTTGTTTTTTATGTGATTATTAATGTTATACATACAACTCCGTGATTTAACCTATTTATGTATATCATAACCTCTCTTTTTCAGTCTGTCAACATAACTTTGACCATCTCCATTTTACTTTTAATGTTTAAAGGATACGTATCTCTTATAACTGTTATCTGCCCAGTATCAACAGTGCATAGATGCTCTATCCCAAAGCCCTCAAGTCTTGAAATTGTATCAGGCGAAGGATGGCCATATCTGTTATTCCTGCCACAGCTTATAAATGCTTTGTCAGCCTGTATGAAGCTCAAAAAATCAGCGCTGCTCGAATACCTTGAACCATGATGCGCAACCTGAAGGATTCTAATAGTATCACTTGGTTTATCAGCATAAACATTCTTTTCCTTGCAGATATATTCTTCTGCCTCAAAGCCTATATCACCGGTTACTATGAGGTTTATGCCCGGTATTGTGATATTAAGACACAATGACAGTTCATTACTATCTTTAATCTCATTAGAGGCAGAATCAGACAAAGGATAGAAACTTGTTATGAAGAGGTCGTCTTTTTTCAGACTTGTATATTCATCCCAGTATATGATGTCTATGTTGTGACTTTTAAGAAGATTTGTTATTGAAGCAGTTTTTGGGTCATCGACGATATATGAGGATAAGACAACATGCTTTATATCTATACTAAAGATTAGGTCTTCCAAAGCATTTGTATGATCTGCATCGCAGTGAGTTATAAACAGATAATCCACGGAATCGATCCGATTGCTCAACAGATACGGAACTATCCTCTTTTGACCGACATTGTCTACATCAGAACTGCCGCAATCTATCATGATATGATTATTCTTTGTGTTTACATATATGCATTGGCCCTGTGATACGTCAAGCATAGTCATGTATGTATTGCATCGCTGACGATTAAAGAGAAGAAGTGATAAACAAGGTATGATAAGCACAAGATAAAGATTGTGTTTAGCACTTATGTTATTCTTAGAATATAGCAGGTATATGAAAGCCATCATGATGATATAATACACCAATATACTACCAGTAGAAGGTCTTCCGATAAGAATACGGCTAAAAGGAAGTCTTAGAGATAAAGATGCAAGATATTCGCATATGTCAAGTCCGTAGTGACTGATACCTATCATGTACATACCAAGCGGCACAGATACAAGCCCTGATAGACCACCAGCTATCATACCAGTCATGATAAAGCTCATCATAGGTATAACAAGAAAATTGACCAATATCGAATAAGTCGGAACATAGAAGTAATTATAAGCTATGATCGGGAGATTGATCAGTGTGATGGTCGCAGATGTAACAAGCATAGAAGGAAGCATCTTCTTTTTTAATTCGAGACTGTTGATGATTATAGGCGCGACAATACCTATTGCAATCACGCAGGAAAAAGAAAGCTGAAAACCACTGTTAGTAACAGCATATGGGTTATCCATAAGTATTATCAAGGACGCTATCGATATACTGTTTATAAGATCATAATCTCTGTTTAGATATTCTGATATCAGATATATGATCATCATAATCGCAGCTCTTCTCACACTCATAGAATTACCACAGAATATAACATACATGATAAGAAAAAGTGAACTAACATAAGCACTTATAGCATAAGATAAGCCACGTTTTCTCAAAAAACGATAAAAAGACATGCCTATAAGAGCCAGATGAAGACCCGATATAGCCAGTATGTGCGCTATGCCGGCACTTGTATATATGTCCTTCACATCATTATCAAGTGCAGAGCGTTCTCCGATTATCATGGCAGTGTATATGCCACTGTGTTTCTTGTCATCTAAGCTCTCGTACGTGTTTGTAAGTTTTTCTCGCAGAATCCCTATATACTTGTAGAATACATTTGGCTTTTTTACAACTTCAGCCTTAGTAATACTGATTCCGTGTAATATTCCTATTGACTTATAATACTTTTGCGGATTATATTCCCCTTCATTAGTAGCTTTTCTGAAATCATATATACTACCCTTTACTTTTATGATACTCTTGTATGGATATGGATCCTTAGAATAAGCAAGATATTCTTTATCGTTATCAGCATCCTTAAGATAAAGCCTGTATTCGGAAGCATCGAAATTTACATGGCTAACAGCCTCTATTATGTATTCACCTTCAACAATATCACCTTCTTTTAGTGTATCTTTCTCATGCATAAAGACCCAAAAAGGATGTATGACAAAAAATAATAGAATGACCGAATACACGATTATATGTTTTTTTCTTTTGAAATCTTTGATTTTCAGAATATAGAAAAGATAGAATGCTATAAAGCAAAGATATGTAAGAATAATATATGGGTTTTGGCTTTGACTTACGATTATCGAAAGTATGTAAACCAAAACCCAGATAAGAATCGGACGTTTTATATAGAACACCTCCTAACGTGAATATGTAAGAGGAATTCTAACGGTAAATGTTGTGCCGTCTCCTTCAGTACTGAAGACCTTGATAGCACCGTTATGCAGCATGATGATATTCTTCGTTATAGAAAGACCAAGACCTGTTCCGCCGGTTTCTCTGGTTCTTGCTTTATCCACACGATAGAATCTGTCAAATATGTATTCGAGCTTATTTTCTGGAATACCTATGCCGGAATCAACAACCTTGATATAGAAGAACTTGTGGTCCGCATTCAGAGAAACTCTTACATAACCACCGTCCTTGTTGTACTTTATTCCGTTCTCTATGAGATTAGATATAGCAAGTGTAAGTTTGGTCTCATCAACCTCGGCTATAACCGGTCTAAAGCTTTCAAGTATGAGTTCAACATCCTTTTTATTGGCGATTGGACGAACTCTCTTCATAATAAGCTCGATTATCTCATTGATATTAACCTCTGAGATATTCATCTCACGATTAGTCTTATCGATCCTTACAAGAGTAAGAAGATCGTTGATGATCTTATTCTCTCTGTCAATCTCAGTAGACATATCCTTGAAAAACTCTCTGTAAGTCTCATTCGGAACATTCTCTTCCATAAGAAGCGAATCTGCTATAAGCTTCATGCCGGTAAGAGGTGTCTTTAGTTCGTGAGAAACGTTAGACACGAACTCGCTTCTCGACTCATCAAGCTTATTGATCTTAGCAAGAAGCGATTCAAATGCATCGGCTATATCTTCGGTTTCTATATAACCATTGAGATCTATCTCCTTTGGAAAGTTACCTTCCCCCATAGTCTCTATCGTAGTTGCAAGACGCTTAAAAGGATACGTAAACCAAATCGCTATCAGAATAGATGTGACTAACAGAAGAATAAACGATATGATAAATATAATCGAAGATACTTCGTTAGCGTAATCACCTTTACTTAGCTTTATACCGATAAACATGGAGAGAATCGGTACAAAACCCGTAAGGAATACTATTATGATAAGCCTGGCAAACATACTGTGAAATATATAATTTGATAAGCTTTTATTTCTTAAAATAATAACCAACTCCCCACTTTGTTATGATATATTGAGGTTCGCTAGGATTTTCTTCGATTTTCTCACGTAGACGTCTTATATGAACATCAACTGTTCTTGCATCACCTGGATAATCATAACCCCAAACAATGCTTAGAAGAGACTCTCTGTCATAAATCTTCTCGGAATTAAGTGCAAGAAGCTCAAGCACATCATATTCCTTGGATGTAAGATTCACATCCTGTCCACATACAAATGCTCTTCTGCTCTCACAATCAATCTTGATATCTCTGACTTCAATCAGTTTTCTTGTGGTAACAGTCTCTGTCTTAACATTACGTCTCAAGATAGCCTTGATTCTTGCTTTAACCTCAAGAATATTAAAAGGCTTAGTGATATAATCATCGGCACCATATTCAAGTCCCATGATCTTATCCATATCTTCACTTTTGGCAGTGAGCATGATTATAGGAACATTAGAAAACTCTCTTATGTGCTGACATACAGTCAGACCATCCATACCCGGAAGCATGACATCAAGAAGTATCACATCATATTCGTTATCCTTTGCCATCTGAAGCGCTTCTGTTCCGTCATATGCGCAGGAAACCTCAAAATCATCCTGTTCAAGACTGAACTTAAGGCCTTTCACGATCAACTTTTCATCATCAACTACTAGCGCTTGTTTTCCCATCTTAAATACCCTTTCAATTAACCTTTATGAGATCCTTGATCTTGTTATAAGTATTCTCCTTAATCCCACTGACATTCATGATATCCTCAATCGTTGCAAACGGTCCGTGTTCGTTACGATAATTGATTATATCAAGAGCTCTGGACTGACCTATTCCCGGAAGAGTAGAAAGTTCATCTTTGTTAGCATGATTGATATCGATAAGAGCATCGCTTTCATCTATATCTTCAATATCTCCATCTCCGATCTTTTTGACAGTTATCTTCTGACCATCTTTTAAAAGCGAAGCAGGATTAAGATTCCCGATATCCGCATCTTCACACAGGCCTCCTGCTTTTTCAAAAAGCATATATAGTCTCGTATCTTCAGCAACTATATATACTCCCGGAGTAGTAACTGCACCGTCTATATACACGGTTATAGTCTTCTCTTCTTCATGAAAAGCATGTGCCGTGGAAGTAACAACATCCTTCTTCAGTTCTTCAGATTCTGTCTTATCATGACCGGATACATATACATATCCGCAGATCAGTATCAGGATTATGGTTATGTATAGCTTATACCTTGCCACAAACCTCTTAAGTGAATATAAATCCATAATTCTCCTTATATTGTATATAAGGGTTCTCTGATTATGCTCATTACATCATAACTACATTTTAATGAAATATCACCCAAAATACAATAGTAAATTTGGAAATAATCGAGATTTTTCTTTACTAATCGCTCTGTTTCTTATATAATTAGAGCATACGTGTTGGAGGATGACATGAAAGATTTAAGAAAAGATATTATAGTACTGGCCATTTATTTTTTGACCTTTTCTCTGTTAAATGTCTTTGGAGCAGACATTGTTGCGGCTAATCTCATAGCATTTTTGATAAGTTATATATATGTACTTATAACCAGACGTCAAAAAGATGGCAAAAGCCGTATTCTTTATGTATATGAGACATTAATAAAACTATATCCGATACATTTTTGCGAAAGCATACTGCTTGTTTTCGTGTGCAGAATTCTTGGTTTGAATGTATACGCATCCAAGCTTTTATGTGTTATTCTTATACTTGGATTCATCTATGCGCTCAGAAGATTTTTCCCATCACAGCCAAATGCTGATGGTCCTAAGACTCTCTGGGACAAGCTTGACCTCATCGATGAAGCCTCTATGGATCATAAGACGATCATAAGCGGCAACATAACATATATCCTTTCTTTTGTTATGCCATTTGTCATATGTCTTGTTATCTTCGGAACGCGTCAGATATATCCTTTTGGTGATGAGGTTTATCTTCGTTGTGACATGTATCATCAGTATGCTCCTTTTTACAGTGAATTATGGTACAAGTTAAAGACAGGCGGTTCTTTTACATATAGTTGGAATATAGGTTATGGCGTTAACTTTATCGCTCTTTTTGCCTACTATCTATCAAGCCCTGTTAATTACTTTTTGACGATTTTTCCACAGATGCATATGCTTGAACTTATGGACTACATAATTGTATTCAAAATGTGTCTTATGTCCCTTAGTTTCACATATTATCTGACTAAGCATTATAACAATAAGTCTATTATATCTGCAGTTTTAGGTTGGTTCTATGCACTTAGTGCCTACCTCATGGCATATAGTTGGAATATTATGTGGCTTGATTGCCTCGTATTCTTCCCTCTTATTATGCTTGGACTTGAACAGTTAGTTCAAAAAGGAAAGTACAAGCTTTACGTCATAAGCTTATCGCTTTGTATTATATCTAATTATTATATATCTATCATGATATGTATATATATTGTTATTGCATTCGCATATAACATGTTTATCATGGAGAAACCTAAGTATTATTATATCTACTTTAAGAGAATATTTACGTTCTGTATATTCTCCTTGATTGCTGGTGGTATATCGGCTGTACTTCTGCTTCCAGAGGTTGCAGCACTTAAGCTTACAGCTTCAAGTGATATCACTTTTCCAAAAACATGGATGACTTACTTTCCTACCATGAATATGATCACCAGGATGCTTCCGGGGGTTGAGACACATATCGGATTGCAGCATTATCCTAACATATACTGCGGTTCTTTCGTATTCCTTCTCTTTCCACTGTATTTTATCAACAAGGATATCAAAACAGGTGAAAAGATTGGAAAACTCCTGTTGTTAGCTGTGCTTTTAGCCTCTTTCAATATGAATGTATTGAATTTTATCTGGCATGGATTCCATTTTCCTAACTCGTTGCCGGCAAGACATAGTTTTATATTTGTTTTTATTGTACTTGATATCTGCTTTGAAGCTCTTATCCGCGTGAAGTCAATAACAAAAGAAGATATAATCAAGGGGCTTATTGCTGCTATAGCAGTTTTGATCATACTTGAACAGCACTATTCCGGTCCGGACTACAAGTTTGAGATATTCTATGTTGCTTTGATGTATATATTCGCTTACACAATCATACTGAATATATATGACAGATCCAAGATAAAGAATATTATAGCTCTAGGTCTTGTTATACTGATACCAGCTCTTGAACTTGGCTACAACATGATGAAGACCAGCTTTTCGACCATAAATCGAACTGATTATCTTAGTAATTACGATTCTATGAAGGCAGCTATTGACTACATAGAAGAAACAGATGATTCGAACTTTTACAGAACCGAGATTATGTACGGATATCGTTCAAAGAACGACAGTGCTTGGCACAATATGAAGGGCGTCTCAACATTTTCTTCTACTGCGTACAAAACCATGACTGACTTTACTGATTATATGGGTATGGAGAGTAATTATAATGCATATTCATCACATGGTCTTACAGCGATAACAAGTGCGATCTTCAATATTCGCTACATAATATCAAGCTATGAACGTGAAGAGGGCGATGACTATTCTCTTGTCTTCAATCAGGACAAGACCTACGTATATCGCAATAAGTACACGCTTCCTATGTGCTATGTTGCCAATGATGAAATAAGAGAACTGACTTTCGAACAAGGCATGACTGCTTTAGATTATCAGAACAGATATATGACTATGGCGACTGGTGTAGGTGATATGTTCAGAGATGTTACAACTCTTAATAGTGGTGAAACAACATTTGTAACACCATCTAAGCGCTGTCACTGCTATCTTTACTGCCCTACTAATATGAGTAATCAGGTTGAGATATACGTTAATGATCACGGAGTATCCTATGGCATCGAAGAAACTAATATCATAGATCTTGGCTATATCGGTCCTGAAGATTATGCATATATCGCTAACATGCCATATGATGGTAAGGTTTACACGATAGATGAAGAACTCTTCAAAGAAGCTTTTGACAAGCTTGAAAAGAACTCTATTAAAGTTACAGAATATAGCGATAATATGATCAAAGGTACTCTTAATACAGATCAAGACGGTCTTGCCATATGTTGTGTGACCTACGACAAAGGATGGACTATATATGTGGACGGCAAAAAGATTGACTATAAGAGGCTGAATTCGAGTGGTTTCATAGCATTTGACATATCAGAAGGTGAACATGAGATTGTTATGAAGTACTTCCCTGAGAATCTCACACTTGGTATAATGATAACGATTTTGTGTTTGATTGCATTTGTAGCTATTATTATAAGTGAAAAAATCGGCGAAGAAGACAATAAGAAAAAAAGAAAGGACATTACATTATGAAACTTTGGGGCGGCAGATTCACAAAACAAACAGATGAACTGGTAAATGATTTCAACGCATCTATCGGATTTGACAAGAGACTCTACAAGCAAGACATCACAGGAAGTCTTGCGCATGTGACCATGCTTGGTAAGCAGGGAATTATCTCTTCTGAAGATATGGAGGCTATTAAAGCAGGTCTTAATTCAATACTTGAAGATATCGAAAGTGGTAAGCTTGAAATCGACTACGAGTATGAAGATATCCACACTTTTGTAGAAGCGAATCTCATCGAGAGAATCGGTGAACCAGGAAAGAGACTTCACACCGGAAGAAGCCGTAACGATCAGGTAGCTCTTGATATGCGTCTGTATGTTAGAGATGAAGTGGATATTGTTAAGGGCCTTGTTAAAGAACTCCTTAATACTCTCTTGACTCTTATAAAGGATAATATCGATACTTATATGCCAGGATTTACGCATCTACAGAAGGCTCAGCCTGTCACTCTTGCTCATCACTTAGGTGCATACCTTGAGATGTTTAAGCGTGATCATTCAAGGCTTTGTGATATACATGAGAGGATGAATTATTGTCCTTTGGGTGCAGGTGCTCTTGCGGGTACCACTTACCCTCTTGATCGTGAACTTACAGCAAGCCTCCTTGGGTTTACTGGTCCTACACTTAATAGTATGGATTCTGTATCGGACAGAGATTATTGTATCGAATTTTTAAATGCTCTCTCTCTTATTATGATGCATCTTAGCCGTTTTTCAGAGGAAATCATACTTTGGAATTCGAACGAATACTCATTCCTTGAATTAGATGATGCATACAGCACTGGTTCAAGTATCATGCCTCAGAAGAAGAATCCTGATATAGCAGAACTTGTTCGTGGCAAAACAGGTCGTGTATATGGTGATCTTATGAGTCTCTTAACGACCATGAAGGGTATCCCTCTTGCTTATAACAAGGATATGCAGGAAGATAAGGAAGTTACCTTCGATGCGATCGACAACGTTAAGAATTGTCTTGAACTCTTCAAGGACATGCTTAAGACCTGCAGATTTAACAAGGAAATTATGAAAAAAAGCGCAACCAAAGGCTTCACCAATGCAACTGATGCTGCAGATTACCTTGTTAACAAGGGCGTTGCCTTCAGAGATGCACATTCTATAATAGGTCAATTAGTGCTTTTATGCATAGATAAGAATATATCTTTGGATGAGCTTCCTTTGGATGAATACAAGAAGATATCAGATGTATTTGAAGAAGATATCTACGATGCAATCGATCTTAAAACTTGTGTAAGTAAGCGTCTTACAATTGGTGCTCCTGGTCAGGAAGCCATGAAGGAATATATAAGGATCAACGAAGAGATCCTTGTGAAAATGTAATATGCATCAGCAAATGCTTGCAATCAAAGGAATATATAAGGATCAATGAAGAGATCCTTGTGAAAATGTAATATGCAATAGCCACTGCTTGCAATCAAAGGAATATATAAGGATCAACGAAGAGATCCTTGTGAAAATGTAATATGCAATAGCCACTGCTTGCAATCAAAGGAATATATAAGGATCAACGAAGAGATACTTGCGAAAATGTAATATGCAATAGCCAATGCTTGCAATCAAAGGAATATATAAGGATCAACGAAGAGATACTTGCGAAAATGTAATATGCAATAGCCAATGCTTGCAATCAAAGGATAATAAAAGCC
>ODAI012769413.1_pt1 | contig 15641 bp, 6 predicted proteins | sample 1539321 | NCBI WGS metagenome assembly ODAI01 (sample SAMN02144231, study PRJEB22623) | gut metagenome | biome: sheep rumen | host: Ovis aries | place: New Zealand
AAAGTGGTCTTGCCGGCGCCGGAGCCGCCTAAAATGAGGACCATATCTCCGGGGTCGATGGTGAGATGGATATCCGCCAGAAGGACCCTCGTCTTGAAGCCCTTTCTGACGCTGCGCTCATCGATGTCGATGACGAGGCGCTTGCCGCCTTCCTGATTTGAAGCTGGGGAATCAGACATGGAGGACATTGTTTCACGCTGATATCCGAGTACTGGGGCTGCAGCAGATTGGACGGATACGGCAGAATCGGCCGTACGGTTCACGCCAGATACCGCAGATATCCCGGAATCCGCCGCACGTTTCACTGCTGATCCGGCATTCACCCCTTCACTCTGTGCAGCAGCCGCTCCCGGCGCACTCTCTCTTGTTTCAGAAGGAGCAGTGTCTGCATTTTTCATGCCCTGCCAACCCGCCTGCGTCTCTGCAGCGCCTTGCCCTGCCGCCCTGATTCGTATTTCCCCTTCCCAGAGGACGCCGTCGGTCAGAACGAACCAGGTCCGGCCCAGCCGGACCACGTCCAGGAGCCGGAGCCGGCGGTCCCCGCACCGCGCTCCATTCACGAAGACGCCGTTAAGGCTCCCCTCGTCCAGGACATAGAGGCCGTCCGCCCCCTTCCGGAAAATGGCATGGACACGGGAAAGCGTCGGATCATCCGGAGACAAACCGCTCTCCTCGCGCCCGATCCGCAGTGTCTGCCCGTCCGCCTCCAGGGGGATCTGCCGCCAGACGAGCTCCTCGCCTGGCGCCAGCCGGATAAAAATGCCCGCAAAGACCGGCTCCTCGCTGTTCTCGTCCTTTGGGACGACCGTCAGCACGTCCCCGTCCAGCATTTCCCGGACCTCCGTGAGGGCCTGTCCGTTGACCCGGGACCCGTTGGTGCTGCCGCGGTCGCGGTAGAACCAGTGCCCCTCAGCGCAGCCGAACTCGCCGTGGAGCCCGGAGACCGCTGCCACCGGCACGCCGATGACCGCCTGCTCCCGGCTGCCCATCCGGCCGAAGGAAGTCCGCCCGGTCAGGGGAAAGTCCTGAATATGGCCGTACATATGGAAGGCGGCGAGGCAGGGGCTCCCAGTCTCGTTGGCCTTGAAAACTACCGTCTTACTCATTCTCCTCTTCCGCCTCTTCCTCTTCACCGATGACTGTGCTCTTGATCTCTGCCCGGTGAGCGGCCATCGCATCGTCCGCCTCTTCCTTAGTCATGAAGGTCGGCTCATGCCAGCCTTCCCCCTTGAACTCCTTGAGGACCCCCGCCTTCTTATCGGAAGGGGTATCCACTATGACAGCGCTGTAGAAGGGACCGCTTCCCAGGGAAGCGTAATCCATCCCTTCCTGATAGGAGATGTAAAACTCCGGCCCACCCGTCGAATTCTCCATGCCGGCCAGCACCGACACGTCCGTGATGGGATTCCCGTACAGAATCAGCTGCCGGTAATTGAGCAGCTGCGGCAGCATGCTGATGTCAGAAATCTGATTGTTCTCCATGAGCAGCCAGACCCGCTTGACCGAAAGATCCTTCAGGAAGGAAACGTCAGAGACCGCATTGTTCCCGATGTCCAGGTAGGACAGGGTATTCATGCCGTCCCTGAGCGGATTCAGATCCGACACGCTGTTGTTGGAAATGAACACCGCATACAGCTCCGGCTTCCCCGCAAGCCCCTGCACGGAGGTGATCTTGTTGTTGTCCGCCGCAAAGACCTTCAGCTTGCTGCATTTTGCGAGGGCGCCGATATCGGCCACCTGGTTGTCCGAGAGGTCCAGGCTCTCCAGGTCCAGGAAGTCATTGCCCAGGGCGGATATGTCAGTGATTTCATTTTTCGAGAGCATCAGAAGCTTCATCGTCGTGGAGTTGCGGATGGCGCTGATGTCCTTCAGGTGGTTACGGGGAGCCCGCAGGTAGGTGAGCTTGATCATGTCCTCGCAGCCGGCCAGATCGGTCAACTCGTTGCCGGTGACGTTCAGATTGCCCATGTTGACGGCGCCGGAAATAGGCGTGAGGGTCGTGACCTTGTTCCAGGCGATGTCCAGGTTGTGGAGGTCGCATCCCGCCAGGGGGCTCAGGTCAGTCAGATGGCATCTGTGTACATAAAGGCTCTGCAGCTTATCATGGCCTTCAAGCCCTGCCAGGCTCTCCACCTCCGTGTTGTTGAGGGAGAGGTTGTACAGAGACGAGCAGCCTGCCAGCGGCGTAAGATCGCTGAGCGGTGCCCCGTTCAGGGAGAGGAAGGTCAGTGACGTATGATCCGCCAGCGGTGAAAGGTCGGTGACGAGACTGTTGTCGGCCTCCAGCTGATAAAGACCGGCGCACTCTTCTGCCCAGCCAAGGCTGGCCAGGGAAGTGTCGTTCAATCCGACGGAATGCAGATCCGGATGACCGTATAAATGGGCGCAGGCGGCTTCGTCCATGATCTGGTCGTAGATATACAGATATTGGAGACGAGGCAGGGACTCCAGGAAAGCCATGTCCGCCCCGCTTGCCTTGACGTGGAAGTTCAGGAAGGTAAGTCCCGGGAAATGCCGGATGAATTCCGTCGTCCCCTCCAGACTGCCGCAGTAAATCCCAAGGTGCTCCACTCTGGCCGGGAAATCGGTCGTGAAGAGCCGGTCGCCCGCCAGGACACCGTCGTACTCTTCGTTGATATCCAGGTAGGTAAGGACACCGGAGGATGCCAGAGGATCCATCGATTGGTAGCCGGTGCACTTGATAAAGCTCATCTGGGACACCCGTGACCATCCAGCGATTTTCTGCATCATCTCATCGGAAATCTGACATTTCCTGAAATAGACGATATATACCTCCTCGAGTCTCTCCACGAACCGGATCTCGTCCTCCGTGATGGTCAGATCTTTGAAGGTGACAGAGATATCGCCCTTTTCGTACTCTACCCCTTCTTTAGTAAGTGCGGGGAGCGCCGAGCCCCCGCGGGAGACAAAGAAGGCGATAGCGCCGATGAGGACCACCCCGGCCAGGATCAGGGGAATGAGAACCTTCTTGCTCATCTTCCGCTTTCTGCCTGCCCGGCGGTCCTTCTTGCCGGATCTGCCGCGCTCGCCGCCATCCTCGGCAAGGTCAGCGTTCTCTGCCTGTTTTCCGGCTGACGAAGAAGCTGCTTCTGCCAGGTTCTGTCCCTGGGCACTGCCGCCGAGGGCATCATCGGCGAAAGCCTTGGCCGCCAGGTCTGAGGAGACCTTTCCGCTACCGGTCCCTTCATCAGGTGCCTTCACGTCATCCCGGAAGGCGGCTGCCGCCAGATCAGATGTACTTGTACTGCTGCCTGCATTGGCCGCTGCCTCTGCCGACTGGAAGGCCTCTGCGAGAGCCTGCATGCTGGCATACCGTTCATCCGGCCTCACGCTGAGGCCCTTCATAAGGACTTCCTCAGCCTCCGGCGTGATATCCGCGCCCAGCTCTGAGGGCCTTTTCAGGTCATCATGGAAGGACCTGGCAAGGGAATCCATGGGTTTGCGGCCGGTGATGCACTTGTAAATGGTGGCCGCCATGGAATAGACGTCCGTGAAAGCGCCGATCCCGGCACTGCCGGAATACTGCTCCACAGGGGCGTAGCCGGGCTTGACGGTGACGGTCATGGTGAGGTTCTCATTTGTCAGATTGGTGACGGAGCCGAAGTCCAGGAGCTTCACCTCGCCGTCGCTTGTCAGACGGATGTTGTCGGGACTCACGTCCCGATGAAGCATCTGCGCCTCATGGAGGCGGTCCAGCACGTTCATGACAGGGCGGAGGAGCCGCATGGTCTCCTCAAAGCCGAGCTTGCCCCGCTTGTCGACGTAGGTGCTCAGGTCCTCGCCCTCCAGGTACTCCATGACCATGTAGGCCTTGCCGTCCTCCTCCAGATAGTCGCGGACGTTGACAATGCCCCGGTCACCGGAAAAACGGGCCAGGGTCCGGGCCTCCCGGAGGAATTTCTGGCGGTGGGCCGGGTCCGGGTCCGAGAACTCCTTGACGGCCACAGGCATATCCAGTCTCGTGTCCCATGCATACCAAGTGACGCCGAAGCCGCCCCGGCGGATTTCCCGCCTCAGTTCGTATCTGTCATTGATCAGTGCCATAGCTGATTCCTCTCCGCCGCGGCCTGCGAGGGGCGGCTTTCATTTAATACAATAGACCAAGCTGACTCAGGACAAAGATGAAGCAGAAGATGGTCAGCACCGAAGTCAGCGTCGTCGTCACTACGATCTGCCCGGCCAGCGGCCCGTCACCGCCCATGTTCTGGGCCATGGTGTAGGAACTGACGGCCGTCGGCGTGACGAAAATGATAAGGAGCATGAACCGCTCCATGTTGGAAAACGGCAGAAGCAGGGTAATCAGATAGCTGATAATAGGGAAGCACACCAGCTTGAGCAGGCACACCACCGCGAGGGTCTTGCCGTTGTCCAGGAACTCCGACAGCTTCAGCGTGCCGCCCAGGGCCATGAGGGCCAGCGGCGTAGCCATGGAAGCGACGGTTTTGATGGGCGTCTCCAAAAGTCCGGGAATCGGAATCTTAAAGCCGTAGAAAATGAAACCCGCCATTATGCCCAGGATCAGCGGATTGGTCGCTATCTTCTTAAGCAGCGCAACGGGAGACGCCGCCCCTCCCCGGTAATACTCAAGGACGACCACCGCGGAGACGTTGAAGGTCATGACCGTGGCCGCTGTCATGATGGCCGCCAGCATGCCGCACTTGTCCCCGTAGATATACTCGGCCAGCGGAACGGCAAAGAGGGCAACATTGCTGCGGAAAATACCCTGGACGATGACCCCTCGCCTTGGATTCTCTTTCACGAACCGCGGCACAAGCAGCATAAGGAGAACAACCAATAACAGGATGCCGCCCACCGCATAAAAGAGGAAGGCGCCGTTGAAAACCAGGTCCGAACCGGCATAGTAAATATTCTTAAAGAGGAGGACCGGCAGGAAGGTCTTGAATACGAAGGTATTGAGCTTGTTCAGAAAGGCCGGATTCGTGAGGCCGGTCTTCACGACCAGCACGCCGATAGCCATATAAAAAATAAAGGGGAAGACCGCGTTGAAGGCGATCAAAAAGCTTTGAAGCACAAATTAACTCCTTTCATCATCACGTCCGGCAGCCAGGCGGTACCGGTCCTGCTATTTATTATGCGGCTTCAAGGCCTTTTTTTCAATGCCTTCCGCGGCTTTTACCCAGGCGCTAAAAGTGGAAATCAGGGACGGTTCCTTTTCCCAGTTTTCAAAGAAAACTGGGAAAAGGAACCGTCCCTGATTCCCACTTTTTTGGGCAGCCCTTTTGAAATTACATGCAGGTGTACCCGCCGTCGACCGGAAGCATAACGCCGGTAACGTAGGAAGAAGCCGGAGATGAGAGGAAGATGGCCGCGCTGTCAAGCTCGCCCTCGTTGCCATATCTCTCCAGCGGGATCATGGTCCTGGCGTTCTGCTGGAAGAAATCGGAATTCAGAGTGTCGACTGTCAGCGGGGTGTAGAAATAGCCCGGGCAGATGGCGTTGACGGTGATGCCGTACTTGCCCCACTCGGCGGCCAGCGCGCGGGTCAGGTTGACGACGCCGCCCTTGGCTGCGTGGTAGGGAGCGGAGCCGGCGATCTTGTTGCCGACCAGGCCGTACATGGAGGCGATGTTGATGATGCGGCCGTACTTGGCCGGAATCATGGCCTTCTTGGCGACGGCGCGGGCAACGCGGAAGGTGCCGAAGAGGTCGATGTTCATCTCGTTGGCGAACTGGGGATCCGTGATGTCCTCAGCCGGGGCAACGGCGCCGGTGCCTGCGTTGTTGATGACGATATCAATACGGCCGAACTTCTCAAGAATTGCGTCCACGGAAGCTTCGACCTTGTCAGTATCTGTGATGTCACACTGGACAGCCATGGTCTCGACGCCGTAGGTGTCGGCGATTTCCTTGGCTACCGCGTCAATCAGCTCCTTGCGGCGGGCAATCGCGACGATGCTGGCGCCCTGGTTGGCGAGTGCGTGGGCCATCTGAACGCCGAGACCGGTGGAGCAGCCTGTGACGACAGCGACCTGTCCTTTAAGATCAAAATAATTCTTCATGTTTTTCCTCCAATAATAGATGAAAAAGGTCTAGCAACATAGTTATCATAGTCTACCTGGTTTAGGAATGCAAGCTCCGAAATGGCATATATGCCGGCATGAACAGCTTGTTCCCGCAAGGAGCCGAACTTACCTCAGACCGGCACCGCCTGCCCCAGGTGGAAGGACCAGAGATATTTCTCTGTGACCTTCCGGCCGGTGGCCCGTTCCAGGGCCTCCTGGTAGGCGTCCAGCTGGACCCGATAACGGCGCGTCAGAATTTCCTCGCCGGCTTTTCCATAGGGGACGCGGTCCGTCTTATAATCGAGCAGGATGATGCGGTCCTCCTCGATGAAGAAGGCGTCCACGATTCCCTGAACAATCACCTGCTCGTCCTCCGGCCATTCCTCCTTCAGCTCCCGGGCCGGTACGCCGAGAACGAAGGGCTGCTCACGGAAAAGGTCCCCGCGTGCTGCGGCAGCCGCCATACGCCGGCCCAGCGGGCTGGCTGCCATGGCTGCGATTTCCGATGGTTGCACGAGGGCAAGGTCCTCCGCGGTCATCCGGTTCTCCTCCAGCATGCGGGCCATCTCTGCCCTGGCAGCCTCCTCCGCCGCCCCGGATCCGAAGAGGTCGAAATTCAGGAGCTCCATGACCTTGTGGCAGGCGGACCCGCGGACCGTGGCGGGTGTATCGTCGGACTCGTAAGCCCGGGTGTCGCCGCCGGTCCTGGCAAAGACAGGGATGTAGATATCGTCAGGAACTTGTGACGGTCCGGCTGTATGAAGGGCTTTCCCTTCCATGAATTTTCCTTCTTCCCGGTCAGTGTCGGCTGCCTCCGCAGGCACTTGAGCGCCTTGCGCCTCAGATCCGATCGTAGTCTCGCGGGTCCGATTGTCGTCCGATGCAGATTCGGCTGCTTGGGCTGCCAAGCCGTCCCCCGGCTCCGCTCTCGCGACATCTCCTGTCAGGACCGCAGGCGCCAGGTCCGCCGCCTCTTCATCCCGCATGTGGGCCTTTTTAAGCTCCGTGACCGACACCTTGACCGGCAGGCTCTCCCGGCCGGCGAAGGGATAGAGGTAGGAGAAGCGGTCGTCCAGGACGGTTTTCATTTCCTCGTCCCAGACCTGATCCGGGTCAAGACGCCGGAGGTCCGCCACCATCTCCTGCCTGCTCACGCCCTCTTTTACGTCCGCGGCTGCCAGCTCGGTGGGATAGACAAGGGTGATGCCCTTGGGGTATCTCATCTCCCCGGCCTCCTTCTGCAGCTGCCATGCGGCCGGCAGGATGATGGCCCAGGGGGTGGATGCGTTCAGCAGATAGTGGGAGGAGAATCGCTTTCCTTCCGCCGGCTCGATCTGCCTCAGGTTTTCCAGCTCCTTCTGTTTGACGGAGCCGGTCAGGATCATTTTCTGCCTGGCGCGGGTCAGGGCCACATAGAGGACTCTGATCTCCTCGCCGACGCTCTCCCTGAGGAGCTTGCGCTTCACCGCCTGCTTCTTCAGGGTTGGGCTGACCGTCCGCCGGGCTATGTCCACGTAGTCCATGGCCACGCCGCGGTCCGGGTCGATCAGGACCCGGGACGACAGGTCGCGCTTGTTGAAGGCCTTGCCCATGCCGGCCACGAAGACCACCGGGTATTCCAGGCCCTTGGACTTGTGGATGCTGATGATGCGGACTGTGTTCTCATTTTCACCGATGACGCTGACCTCGCCGAAGTCCACGTCGTAGGACTGAAGCTTTTCGATGTAGCGGATAAAGTTGAAGAGGCCCACGTAGCTGGTCGCCTCATAGGCGATGGCCTTCTCCACCAGCATCCGAAGGTTGGCCGCCCGCTGGGTGCCGCCCGGCAGGGCCGTGGCATAGTCGAAGAAGCCGGTGCCCGTCAGGATGTGCCAGATGAGCTCGTGGATGGGGATGGAGGAGATCATCTCCCGGGTCTCGTCGTAGAAGCGGAAGAAGCGCAGGAGCTTGGCCTTCACGGTCTCATCCGCACCAAGTTCCACATAGCGCCTCGCGCACTCGGCCATGGTCAGATACCTGGCCTCCCCCCGGCCGGTCGACGGCGAGCCGCTGATGACGCGGATCTCCGCCAGCTCCTCGGCGGTCAGGCCGCCGATGGCAGACTTCAGCACCGAAGCGAAGGGGATATCCTGCTCCGGGTTGTCCAGGATGGCCAGGTAGTCCAGGATGGTCCTGACCTCCTGCGCCGTGAAATAGCCGGTCTTGGCCGTGGAGTAGGCAGGTATGCCCATGCCTTCCAGGACCTGGCTGAAGATCTCCGCCCAGCCCGACATGGTCCTCAGTAAAATGACAACATCCCTGTATTCCACCGGCCTGAATTCCCCGGCCTTCCGGTCGTAGATCTGCTCCTCCCGGACCATTTTCCGGATCCGCTCGCCGATCATACGGGCTTCCAGCTCCCGCCAGGCCCGGCTGCCGGTGTCGGCGAGGATACTTTCCCCCTCCGAATCCTCCTCGTCGGCCACCACGGCCATGATCTCCGTCTCAGCGAGGGCCGCCAGTTTTTCCTCCCTGGCGATCTTCTCCCTCACCTGGTCGGCCTGGGCCTCCAGAGCAAGCAGACTCGTCCTGTCGGCTGCCTTTTCCCTGGCCTCTGTGAGTTTTTCCAGATCAGCCCGCAGCTTGCCGAGGACTGCATTGGCGCAGATGAGCTTGGCCTCCTCATCGTAGTCCACGCCGCCCACCTCTCCGCGCATGAACATGCCGAAGAAGCCGTTGGCGGAATCCAGGACCTCGGCGCCGCTGCGGAAATTGGCCCGGAGGTCGATCCGGACGCCATTGGTAGCCACGCTGTGAGCCGGAGAAGAAGCATCTCCCCCGTAGCGCCGGAATTTCTCCATAAAAAGGTCCGGCCGGGCATGGCGGAAGCCGTAAATGCTCTGCTTTACGTCCCCGACACAGAAATAATTGTCTCTCCCGTCCTCGATCCCGCTGACCGCGGTCAGGATTTCCTCCTGGAGATAGTTGCTGTCCTGGTACTCGTCCACCATGACCTCGCGGAAACGCCCGGCCAGCTCCTTCGCGGCCGCCGTGCGCCCGCCCTCCCCGCGGAGGATCTGCAGGGCATAGTGCTCCAGGTCCGCGAAGTCGATCAGCTTCTTCTCCCTCTTTCTGGCCGCGAACCTGTCCATGAAGGCTTCCACCACGGAAATGAGGACATTCATGGGCACCGCCGTCCCCCGAAGGGTCTCCAGCGCATCCTCCGGCCTGCAGAAATAGATGTCCTTAGTCAGAAGGTCCCGGATTTCCTTCACCTTGGCCCTCGCCGCCTTGAAGACGTCCCGCAGGGCGGGGTCTTCGGTCTTCAGCGGGCGCTTGGTGCTGAGCCTCGGCGGCTCGAAATCCCACAGGAGTCTTACCCTCCGTCCGAAATCCCTCGTCCCGGCAAGGCCCTCGAAGAGCCTGACGTCGGCATCGGCGCAGGGCTCATAGGCGGAAGGTCCGGAGGCTGACCTGGTGAGGGCCAGGTTCTGCCTCGCCATGGCAAGGGCATCCCCGATGAGGCTGTCGGCGTCGTCCGTCAGCCCCTGCATCCAGGGCAGGGCCATCAAGTCCTCCTCCGTCTCCGCCGACACGTCCAGCCGGCTCTCCTCCAGCCACTTCTTTGGCCAGGGCTGGCTCTCGGCCGCCTCGAAGACCCTAAGGATGGTCTCCTCCATGGGCTTCTCCGTCTTGCCGGTGGCCAGGCTCTCCACAAAAATGGGGAACTGGGCCTTCATAGTTTCGTCTTCAGAGTTGAAGGTCTCCTCCAGGATCTCCGCCAGAACGTCGGCCTTCAGCAGCCGGCTCTCGCCCTCGTCGGCGATCCGCCACCCCGGCTCCAGATCCGTCAGGTGGCCGTAGCTTCGCACGATGTAGGAACAGAAGCCGTCGATGGTGGTGATCTGTGCGTTGTGGATGAGGTTGGACTGGCGGGCAAGGTGTTCATTTGCCGGATCTTTGAGGAGCAGGTCGGAAATCCTGGCGCCGATCCGCTCCTTCATCTCCGCGGCCGCCGCCCTGGTAAATGTCACGATCAGGAGTTGGTCGATGTCGGCCGGATCCTTCTCGTCCAGGATGAAGGAGAGGATCCGCTCAACCAGAACAGCCGTCTTGCCGCTGCCGGCCGAGGCGCTGACCAGGATATTGCCGCCGCGGGCGTCTATGACCCGCTGCTGGTCAGGCGTCCAGCGTATGGTGTCTTTTTTGGGTTCAGTCATGGGCTTGTTCCTCCCGCATTTTCTCCAGGACCTCCTCGCTGGGGAAGGCCTTCAGCTGCCGCTTCCTGTAGCCGCCAATCCGCTGATCGAATCCGCACAGGCCCCGCAGCGAGCAGTATTCGCAGGCATCGCGGCCGTGGAACTCATAGGGGTTGACTGCCGCCTCCCCGGCCATGATTTTCGAACCGATCTCGTAGATCTTCCTGTCCACATAGGAGGAAATCAGGCCGAAATCCTCCGGCGTCACCGCCCTGGACTTGGCGCTGACCCGGCCGTCCCTCGTATACTCGATGGGGATGACGTCCGATGACCGGTTGCCCGCGGAGAGGGTGCGGTCCAGATGGCGGATGGCATCCTCGTCCAGGGAGACGATGCCGGACGCCTTCATCTTCTTGAGCAGCCGGCTCCGGACGTCCTCGTCCGTGTCGCCCGGCTTCACGTCCTCCACCGGATCCTTGATCTCATAGTAGAAAATGCCAGCCGGCTCCGCTTTCCCGCTTCTCTCCCCGCTCTTGTCCACCATTTCGCAGGCCGCGTTCATATAGACCACCAGCTGGAGCTGGAGGCCGTAGTAGACTTCAGTCAGGTCGAAGGCCTTGGACCCGGTCTTGTAGTCGATGACCTTGAGGAAGGTCCTCCCCTCGTCCTCGCAGATGTCCACGCGGTCGATCCGGCCGGTCAGGTCCATCCGCGTCCCGTCGGGGAGCTTGAAATAAGCGGCATCACTTTCATTGCCGTGGAAGGGCACCTCGAAATAGGCGGGCTCGAAATCGCCGCGCCTCAGCTGCTCCTGCATGGCCCAGGCCGAATTGGCCATGAGGCGTTCCATGCGGCTGATGTTGTATTCATTTCTAACAGAATTGTGGAGGAGCTGGTTGTTGTAGGCCTCGGCGGCCTCCTCCACGGACGCCTTGACCAGGCTGTTCCGGGTGTCGTCGTCGATGTCCGCCCAGCGAAGTCCCCGTTCCCGGAGTGCCCTCGCGAACATCTCGAAGGCCGTGTGGACCACGTTGCCCATGTCAGCGCCCGAGAAAACGTAGACCTGCCGTTCCTTGAGCCGTAAGCCGTACTGGGCAAAATGGGCGAAGGCGCAGGCGGAGAACCGCTCCAGGCGGGAGGCGGAGTTCTCCAGCTTCCGGCCGTAAAGGGCCCTGGCCGCTGCCGCTCCGATTTCATCCGGCTCATAGTGGGTCGCCGCCGCTGCCAGCAGGCTCCTGAGCCTCGGCCGGTAGTCCTCCCGGCCGGCGTACCAGGCATAGAGCTGGCGGAAGGCCGGGGAGGGTTCCTCTCCCTTCAGGGCGCCGATTTCCTCGGCCAGCGCATACAGCCCCGCTTCCGGCCGCTCGACGCGGTCCGCCAGGTCGGCCGGCGCCTCCTCGGTCTCGATGGACGGGAACATGCGTCGGATGGTGCCGGTCAGGTAGGCCGGCCGGATGACCGAGCCGTCGGAGGAAGAGAGGGCGTAGGTCAGATAGAGGCGTCTGGTAGGCTTGGCCAGGGCCAGATATAGGTAGAAACGGCTGATTTCTATGGCTTCCCGGGGGCTCGGCTTCAGTGTAATGCCGCGCTCCCTGAGCCTCTCCCGGTCAATTTCCGTGAGGAGACCGCCGCTCTCCGGAGCCTTGGGCACCACCCCTTCGTTCACGCCCACGAAAAAGAGGACCTTGACGCTGGAGAGGCGGCTCCGCTCCATGTCGCCCACCTGGACCTGGTCCGTCCCCGGCGGGATGATACCCAGCTTCTCCTCTGCGAAGCCTGCCTCACAGATGGCCCGATAGTCGGCCATGGAGGCCTTCTCATCGCCCAGAACGCCCACCAGCTTGTCCAGAAAGTTCATGACCCGGCGGTAGACCTGGGCATATTCCTTGGCCAGGTCTCCCCGGCCTTTCTCCGCATAGGCCTGCCCCTCCTCTTCCAGACGGCGTCCGCAGCCGCTGCGGACACAGAAATCGTAGAGAGCCAGGGTCTTGGTCCGAATGGTTCCGCCCCTGTCTGCCAGAGCTTCGGAGAGGGGATCGATCAGGGCCAGGACCTTCTTCCGGATCTCATTGATGACCGGCACCTGAGCCGGGTCCTGGTCACGGGCAGCCAGGAGCCAGTCCCGCCGCCAGCGCTCCTTGCCCCGGATTCCCAGGGCGATGACATAGTTCTCCAGGATATCGATTTCGGGCACCGGCAGGCCGCTCATGCCGGTCCGCAGCATCCGGAACATGCTCTCATAGCTGTAGCCGTCCGCGCATGCCTCCAGGGCCGCCCGGACATATTCCACGAAGGGGTTGTGGATCAGCGGCCGCTTCTCATCCAGGAAATAGGGGATGCCCTGGGCGCCGAAGACCTGGCGGACATAGTTGCCGTAGGTTGCCATGTCCCCTGTAATGATGGCGAAATCACGGTAGCGGAGCGGCTCGCCCGCCCTCTCCCCTTCCCGGATCATCTGCTCGATCAGCCGGGCCGTCTCCCGGATCTCCGTGAGCGGATTGGCCAGGGCCAGGAGCCGAACGTCAGTCTGGTCTCCCTCCCAAGGGGCAGCGCCTCGCTTGAACAGGTTCCGCTCCAGATGGGCCAGGGCCGGCCGCTTCCGCTCCGCGGCTGCCTCCGGCGTCAGGAAAACGGGCGGCGCGACGGCGGTGCCCGTCTTTTTAGCCAGGAGATCCAGGCTTGTTGTCATTTCCCGGCTCATGGTGAAACGGTCGCGGGCATGGAGGCCCCGCCCATCCTCCGTCACGTCCATGGTGACCGTGACGTAGAGGTCTGAAGACTTCCGCATGAGCTTTTCGACCAGGGTGAGCTGGACAGGTGTGAAGCCGGTGAAGCCGTCGAAGGCAATCACCGCCCCCTCAAGGAGCCTGGAGGCGTCGGCTACCCGCGCCAGGACGTCAGGGACCTCCTCGGCCGTCATATAGCCGCGCTCCTCCATATAGTCCAGAAAGCCCCGGTAGACCGTGTTTATATCACCCAGCTTCCGGTCCAGAAGGGTGGACTTGTCCCCCTCCCCCGCCGTCAGCTTGTCCGGGGAAATGCCGTAGAGCATGAGCTCCGAGATCATGGACTTCATTTCCGCCAGATTGCCGGGTCTTACCAGGTTTTCCCCCAGAAAGCCCAGGCTCTTCTTCCGGTCGATGGCCACCTTGGTCAAAATGAAAGTCTTCCCGATTTCCTGCAGGAGCTGGCGGTCGGACAGACCGACCTCGTCGAAGACGCGATGAGCCAGACGTTCGAAGGAGAGAACGTCGATGTTGAAGATGCCGTGGTTGGGATGCAGGGCAATCAGGCGGCTGGTGGCGGCCATGTTGAACTGCTCCGGCACGATGACGAGAAAACTGCGGCGCGGCTCCTTAAGGGACCTGTCTATGATCTCCTGATAGAGGGCTGTGCTCTTGCCGCTCCCGGCGCCGCCGAAATAATAGTGGAGTGCCATTCTTCTCCTCCCTGAAAACCAGTTCCTTCCCCCTCGGGGATGAAAAAAGACTGATCGGTCATAAATCACAGTGTCTGCGCAAACTCAACCCTTCCGCTCCCTATGCGATGAGGGCAGTTTCTGCGACTCCGCCCCTCCTTCCGGGAACAGCAGTTATTCTATCTCCGCGCTCACTTCCGGGAACAGCAGCTATTCTGTCTCCGCGCTCATTTCCGGGAACAGCAGATTCTCTGTCTCCGCGCTCACATCCGGAAACGGCAGGCTTTCTGCCTCCACACTCTCCTCCGGGAACGGCAGGCTTTCTGTCTCCGCGCTCACTTCCGGGAACGGCAGACTTTCTGTCTCCGCGCTCTCTGCCGGGACCGGCAGACTCTCTGTCTCCGCGCTCAACTCCGGGAACGGCAGATTCTCCACCTCTTCCGCTTTCTCCTCTCCGAGCAGGAGCCGGTCCGCCTCCCGGACGTCGATCTCGCCCACCCGGCGCATCCGGTTCCGAATGATCCGGGCCCGGTTCTGAAGCTTCTCCGTCTGGGTCTGGGCTTCCGTCAGCTTCTTTCTCGTCTTCCCGATCTCTTCGTCCAGTCTCGCGAACTGGGCTTTGACCGCCTCGAGAAGCTTCATGACCTCCACGGACTTTTTAGACAGCTGCACGTTTCTAAAGCCCACCTGGAGGGAGTTGAGGAGGGCTGTGATGGTGGTCGGGCCGGCCACGATGACGCCCATGCTCTGGCACTTTTCGGTCAGGCCGTCGATCCTGAGGACCTCTGCGTACAGTCCCTCCGTCGGCAGGAACATGACCGCGTAGCCGGTAGTTATGGGCGGGTTGATATACTTGTTCCGGATGGACCGGGCCTCCTCCAGGATCCGCCCCTTGAGTTCTCCCGTGGCGCTCTGAAGCAACCGGCTGTCTCCTGCCTCCGCGGCTTCCGCGATCCGGTTATAGATATCGGAAGGAAACTTGGCGTCGATGGGCAGGTATACCATGTCCCCCGACCCGTCCTGGGCCGGAAAGCGCACCGCGAATTCCACCCGGTCGTCCGAATTCTTCCGGACGGCCACGTTGACGTCGTACTGGCTCCTGGTCATGGTCTGCTCCAGGATCCGCCCCAGCTGCACTTCGCCCCAGATGCCCCTGGTCTTCACGTTGGCCAGGGTGCGGTTGAGCTCATTCACCCCGCCTGACAGGGCCTGGAGCTCGCCCAGGGACTGGTAGAGCCGGCCCAGCTGGTCTCCCACTGCCCGGAAATTCATATCCAGCCGGTCATTCAGGGTCTTGTCCAGCTTCTCGTCCACCACGCCGCGGATCCGGTCCAGGTGCTCGGCGTTGGATGCCTGCAGCCGGTCCACGGACTCCGTCAGGGTCCGCACCATGCTGTCCTTCATGCCCGACAGCGTCTCATTCTGGAGACTGGCCGCCCGCAGGAGCTGGTCCGACTGGCTCCGCATGCCCTCCCGCAGGGACACGTTGACCTCGGAGCGAACACCCGCCAGGCCGTCGCTGATCTCATCGCTCATCTCCCTGAGGTCGTCCCGGACGTCCTCGCGGACCTCCCGCATGCTGCCGCTGACCTCCTCCCGGAGGCGGGCGTTGAGCTCTGTGTTTATTTTCATGGCAGCGTCCAGCTGGCTGCGGACGCCGACAAGTTCGTCCTGGAGCCTCTCCGTGTCCAGGTCCCTCCCCGTCAGCATCCTCAGGAAAATGACAACAAGGAGCGTCACCGTGAGGATGAGCAATACGATTATGATTCCAAACTGCCAGCCGGCCATGGGCAAGCCTCCTTCTCTTCGGTCTTTGTCCTCCCATTATAGAACATTAGTTCGCAAATGACAAGATAAAAAAGTGGGAATCAGAGGCAGCTCCTTTTCCAAGGTTTCTCTGAAAAAAGTGGGAATCAGGGACGGTTCCTTTTCCCAGTTTTCTCTGAAAACTGGGAAAAGGAACCGTCCCTGATTCCCACTTTTTTCTCTGCAAGCCGGGAA
>ODAI011719791.1_pt1 | contig 15640 bp, 15 predicted proteins | sample 1539321 | NCBI WGS metagenome assembly ODAI01 (sample SAMN02144231, study PRJEB22623) | gut metagenome | biome: sheep rumen | host: Ovis aries | place: New Zealand
GCATCTTAGAATTAATAATATCACGACTAGTCAAAGTTTGATCAAGCTCTAACTCACCAATAATATTACGTAAAGTAGTTGCAGTAAGTGTTTCAATCGCATTAATAGGATTCTCAACACCATAAGTATATAACTTCGCATCAGTTATTTGAAAATAAACAACAGTATCAATCTGCATTGTAACATTATCCTTAGTAATAACAGGTTGTGGCGCGAAATCCTTAACAACCTCTTTTAAAGTAACAACATTAGAAACCCTATCAATAAAAGGAATCTTTAACTGTAAACCATTATGCCAAGTCTTATAATAAGACCCAAGTCTTTCAATAACATAAACCTTAGCTTGTGGTACAATCTTAATATTAGGTATAACAATAAATACCACTAAAATTAAAATAATAAATAATAACTCCATAATTAATCCTCAACTTTCTTAACTTTTAACTTAGTACTATTAATTTCTAAAATATTAACAATACTATCAACAGGTATATCATAATCACTAACAGCTGTCCAATACTTACCATCAACCTTAACAACACCAGACTTACCACGAAGAATCTCCTCAGTAACAACACCAGTCATACCGATGATTCTATCAAGATTAGTCTTCTCATGAAGAACATTAACCATACGCTGTAAAGGCTTACGAGTAGTAACTAATAAAAATACACCAAGAAGAACAAATATACCAACTTGAATAACAATAGAATCAGTAAATAAAGAAGCAATCAAAGCAACCAATCCACTAATAATAAACCATATAGTCACTAAATTGACAGTAATAGCTTCTAAAAAAGCACATATCAAAATAACAACTAACCACTCTAAAACCATAAATAACCTCCTATGTAAAGTATACTACAAAAAAGGAAAAAATACAACTTTAACATATAATCCAAAATATCAAAAAGAAAGAACTAGCTTTCTTCCCCATTTTCTAATTTAACTAAAACCTCTCTTGGCTTAGAACCATTACTAGGTCCAATAATACCCCTTTCCTCCAATAAATCAACACAACGAGCAGCCCTATTATAACCTAAATGAAACCTTCTTTGTAAAAGAGATGCACTCGCCTTACCCTGAGTAACAACAAACTCAACAATTTCATTATAAAGAGGTTCCTCCTCAGCATCATGTTCACCATCAAAAGAACTTTTAGCATTCATTTCCTCATCATCCATTAATAACGTATTATCATATCTAGCCTTCTGTTGAGCAATACACCAATCAACAACAGCCTTAATCTCATCATCAGAAATAAACGTACCTTGTACACGAATAGGAACATTCTCACCTTGTGGTAAAAATAACATATCACCTTTACCAAGCAACTTCTCAGCACCAACCATATCTAATATAGTACGAGAATCAATTTGAGAAGAAACAGCAAACGCAACACGAGTTGGAATATTAGCCTTAACAACACCAGTAATAACATCAGTAGAAGGTCTTTGAGTTGCAACAATCAAATGAATTCCAGCAGCACGAGCCATCTGAGTAATACGCATAATAGAATCCTCAACCTCTTTAGCAGCAACCATCATCAAATCAGCAAGCTCATCAATAATAACAACAATAAAAGGTAATCTCTTCATACCAAGATTAGGATCTTCCTCATTTTTCTTATCAACTAACTTATTATAACCCTCAATATTTTTAGTACCACTACTCTCAAATAAATCATAACGTCTTTCCATTTCAACAACAATCTTCTTAAGAGCAATATTAGCCTTACGAGCATCAGTAACAACAGGAGCAAGTAAATGAGGAACACCATTATACATAGATAATTCAACTTTCTTAGGATCAACCAAAACCAACTTAACCTCATCAGGCTTAGTCCTCATAAGCATAGAAACAATCAAACTATTAATACAAACAGACTTACCACTACCTGTAGAACCAGCAACTAACATATGCGGAGTCTTATTAATTTGCCATGTAACACTATTACCCATTATATCTTGACCAAAAGCAACAAGTAACTTCTTATCATCATCCTCAGGTTTAATAGTTTCCAATATCTCACGAACTGAAACCATAGCTGTCTGAGCATTAGGAATCTCAATACCAACAGTCTTCTTACCAGGAATAGGAGCTTGAATACGAACATCCTTAGCAGCCAACGCAAGAGCAATCTCCCTGTGAATTCCCAAAATTTTACTTAATTTAGTTCCAGCCTTAATTTCCATCTCATACTGAGTAACAGCAGGTCCAACATGAGCAGTAACAACATGACCCTCAATATTAAAATCATGAAAAACTTCCTTTAAAACATTAGCAGTTTCATTAATTTTAGACTTATTAACACTCAAATTCTTTTTCTTAGGCTTAGAAAGTAACTCAATACTAGGTAACTTATACTCTTTGTTCTCATCATCCTCAGGCATAATAATTTCAATATCATCATTAGGAACAACAACAGCCTCAGAAACACTTTCAGAATTAACAGGCTCACTCTTTTTCAGTTCATCAAAACTAGAAATAACAAGTTTATGATCATCCTTAGGTTCAGATAAATCAGACTCACTATCCTCATTAGGAATCTCAATCTTCAATTGTTCCTTCTTAGAAGACTTATCACGAGACATTCCCTCTGCCTTCTTCAAAGCATTGCTTACCTTATCCTTACTAGCATGAATCATATCATAAATAGACATACCAGTAAACATAACAATACCAAAAATAATTAAAGCAACACTAACAACACGAGTACCATCAATAGTAAACAAAGATACAAAGGCCCAAGAAAATAAAGCGCCAATCATTCCACCACCTTGAACAGCACCAACACCATGAGCAAAACCCATTAAATTATTAATAGTTTCAGAAAAAATATCAGTACCATTCACATCCAATTGCTTAATATAATCCAAATGACAAAAAATAAGCAAAGAAATAACAATAGAATATAAACCAATCAACTTAGAATTAAAAAAATCAGGATAACCACGCTTTACAATCATATATATTCCTACAATAAACAAAACAGCCAATAAAATATTGTAAGCAACACCAACAAAAAAAGCAGAAAAACTTCCAATAAAATTACCAACAATACCGAACTTACAAATACCAATTATAGAAATTAAAATCAACAACATTCCCTTTAATTCCACAAAATAACTAGTATCTTTCTTAGACTCTTTTCTTTTTTTCTTCTTAGCCATAAACTACCTCCTGCTACAATTATCTACAAAAATTATATCATTTTAATCAATCAAAGTAAATTATCACCCTTAATTTACTAAAAAAAAATAAAAAAAAACGTAAAGAAAAGAAGACTATCCATGTCTCCCTCCTCCACTAGAATGTCCACCACCTGATGACCCACCATGTGACCCACCACCTGATGAAGATGAAATAGTATAATGAGTTGTATGAGAATTAACAAATTGATCAGTATGCTCACTATAATTAACAGAATTCTTATTCAAATAAAGAGTTGCACTAGTAGCCTTACGAATCATCTTGTTCTTTTTAACCATAATAAGCATAACAATCAAAGTAATAACACCAGATCCAACTAAACAAGCAAAAACAGGAACACGATAAACATAATGAATATAACTATCACCATCAACATATGCATTTTTATATTTACTAGCATACCCTTTATTATAATATGAAGAACACATAGAAATAAAAGTTTCTATTCCATCATCATAATACTTATTAACAAAATCATCATAAATACTATCAAGAATATCATCATATCTACCTTGATCAAAATATAATTGAGCATCACCAAAAGTATACATATCATAATATCTGTCAACAGAATAATTGTTCCTTAAAAGAACAATACCACTATAATTAGAAAAATCAATACCAAAATCATTATAATCATAAAAATCAGCAGCATAATCTTCATTCTTAGAATCATATGAATAAGGCATATCAATAGAAACAAAAACCATATCAATATTTGTACGTTCAATAAAATTAATAATACGATCATGAACTTCTTTTTCTTCAGTATCACTCAATATATTAGCAAAATCATAAACCTTAGCACTAGAATCAACAAAAGGAGTACTCTTAACATTACTTAAATTAGAACCAGTAATATTCCAATGCTTATTAACACCCCAATTATTAGACTCTAATCTATCATAAAGCTTAACATTACTTTTACTATAATCAACACCATAAATATCATTAGATATACCCTGAGCACTAACAAAACCAAAATTCAAAAATAAACAAAATACAAAAACAATTACAAATCTAAATTTTCTCATGCATTACCTCCAAGATAAATCAAATAACTAATACCGATACATATTAATAAAGAAATAACAAATATAATAATAGTAAAAATAAAAGCCTTCTTCTTATCAAGAGGAATATTACCAATAAACTTACCAGACTCACCATTCATAGCAAATAAATAATAATTTCCATTATACTTAACATTAACCATCCAAACAGGCAATAAAACATACTCTTTATTATTGATAGAACTATCCAAATTATTAGAAGTAATATTCTTACTACTATAACCTATCATACTAGATAACATCTCATCACGAGTAGAATTTAACGTCCTTGTCTTAGCATCATTAAAAGCATCATCAGAAGAAACATCATACTTTTCAGCCAAAAATCCAGATAAATAAGCATGATTATAATCAATAAGTTTTCCATAATCAAAAGGTTCAATAGAATTCATCATATCATTATTAAATCTAGTAGAACCATCAACAGGTACTTTATTATAAGACATCTCGCCACTACGAATTACCTTATAATAATCAGTTTTTGTATAATGAGTATCACCGCTAGTCCAAGAACTAACCTTAGTAGCCTTAGCCTCAATAGTACCACTAACATTTACATCATACAACCAAAAAGGAATATAAACACCTTGTATCTTTTCAATATTTTTTTCATTAGTAAAAAACTTAGGAGTCAAAGGCCTTCCCTTTCTTAAATTCTTAAAAGCTTCAATTGCCTTCTTTTTTTCAACCTTAAAAGGAATAATTTTACTAGGAGCAAACTCACCAGAAAGCCTATTCTTAATAATAGAAGTATTACCACAATAAACACAAAAAGTAGCAGCAGTATTATCATCAGTTATTATTTCTGCTCCACAATCAGGGCAATTATAATTAACATAATTAGAATAATTATCTTCCTCTTTACTTAATTTATCCATATCCTTAAGTTGTTCAGCAGTAAACTCACTATCACAATAATCACACTTAAACTTACCAAGTTCAGGCTTAAAATGAATAGCAGCACCACAACTAGGACATTTATTATCTAACACCTTACTCACATTATCACCAAAATAATTATATCAAATGAAAAAATAAAAGTAAATTATAATTACGATAAATATTACACACTAAAAATCAAAAAACAACCTAATCTTTAGGTTGAAACAAAAAACAGAAAAAGAAAGAAAAAATAATAGCAGCAGCAATTCCAGAAGCAGTCAAATCAAAAATACCCATCATTAACCCCATAATACCATAATCACGAGCACTTGCCATAGCTCCATGAACAAGCAAATGACCAAAACTAGTAATAGGAACAGAAGCACCACCACCAGCCCATAAAATAATCTTATCATAAATTCCAAATGTATCTAAAAAAGCACCAACAACAACAAACATAGCAGTAATATGTCCAGGCGTAAGCTTAGTATTATCCAAAATAATTTGACCAATTAAACAAACAAGACCACAAAATATAAAAGAATTAAAATAGATCATTATATAACCTCCAAACTAATCGCATGAGCAATACTAGGAATAGATAGCTTTTGATTAACCATAGTAGTACTCATCAAAGCACCAGTAGCAACCAATAGCACACGCTTAAGTTCACCTTTCTTCATCTTATCCATAACATAAGAATAAGCAACAAGAGGCAAACAAGCAGGACCAGAACCACCAGCATATACAGATTGATTATCAATATCAAAAATCATACTAGCTGCATCATCATAATTTCTCAAATCAATATTATACTCGGTCCTCATATAATGAGTTAAAATTTTCTTACCATAAATACCTAAATCACCAGATAAAATAAGATCATAATAACCAACTTCACGCTTAGTATTTAATAAATGCTTATATATCGTATCACCACAAGCAGAAGCCATAACAGCACCCATATTATAAACATCCTTTATACCCATATCAACAACAGTTCCAACAGTACTACTATCAATTCTTACACCCTTCTTTTCACGAGTTAAATATGCACAACAACCACCAGTTGTAGTAAAAGTAGTATACTTTGGCTTTGGTCCACCATACTCAACAGGATATCTAAAAGTCTTTTCAGCAGCAGTATTATGACTAGATACAGTACACAAAACATTATTAACAACCCTATTTTCAACCATATTAGCACCAATAATTAACCCCTCAACACTACTAGCGCACGCACTATAAATACCTAAAAAAGGAATACCCAAACGACTAGCAGCATAATTAGAACTAGTTAACTGATTCATCAAATCACCAGAAATGTGCAAATCAACCTGAAACCTAGTCTTACCTATCTTATTAAGTAAAATATCAACAGACTCATCAATCAACCTACTCTCAGCAGTCTCAAAAGACTTCTCACCAAAATAAAAATCATTATAACTCTTATCATACAATTTACTAAAAGGCCCCTGAGCCTCATAAGGTCCAGTAATAGTACTAACTTCATTTATATATACATTATCATATTTATTCGTCATATTATGCCCCCATTATCAATAACCTTAACAACCCAAAAACATAAGCACTAACAACACCAAAAACAATAACACTACCAGCAAGCTTAAACATATTAGCACCTAATCCCATAATCATACCCTCTTTCCTATATTCCAAAGCAGCACTCTGCATAGCATGCGCAAAACCAGTAATAGGAATAATCAAACCACACTTAGCAAAATGAACAACACGATCAAAAAAACCTAAACAAGTAAGTAAACACCCAATAAAAATCAAAGTAACAATCATAAATACAGAAGCTTCCTTAACAGGAATATCTAAAAAATAAGAATATAACTCCATCAAAATCTCACCTAAAACACCCATAAATCCACCAACGATAAACGCAACAAGACCATTATAAATTCTATTTTCCTTTGGAGTATACTTCTTAACAATACCTTGATACTTTTTCTTTTCCATATAATCACCATTAATATTTTGTAAAAAAAAATAAAAAATATACAATTTTACAAAAAATTAAAAACAATAAAAAATAAATAACAAAAACTATAAAACCATATATAAAAAAATAAAAAAATTAAAAAAAAATACCACAAAAATTAAAAAACAGCAATTTGAACAAAAAAATATAATATGCTAAACTCTAAATGAAAGGAGAATTATTAGATATGAGTAACCTTTTCATATGAAACACTCCTATAATTCAATTAGTTCCTTATTCTCCTTTCAAATAAAATAATGCTCATATCTAAAAAACAATAGAGAAATCTATTGTTTTTTGTATACAAAATCAAAAAAATTATCTTTGTTCTATAACCAAATTATCCCTTAATTTTTTCAAAATCTTTTGTTCCTTACGAGAAACTTGAACCTGAGAAATTCCCATATTAACAGCAACCTCAGACTGAGTCAAATCCTGCATATATCGACTATTAATAAGACTCTTTTCCTCATCACTAAGCTTAGATAACTCATCACGTAAAGCAACCAAAGTATTAATATCCATACTTTGAACATTAGGAATAATATCAAGCAAAGTAACATCTTTACCCTCGTCACTAATAACACTATCAAAACTAAGAGTAGGATATCTAGAAATCAAAGCATCAACAACAAAACACTCATCAATTTCCAAATACGATGCAATCTCAGAAATACTAGGCTCACGCATCAACTTTTGAGTGAGTAATATACTTGCTTTTTCAATCATTGAATTTAATTTTGAAATATCACGACTTATCTTTATACCCCTGTCACGCTTAACATAATTATTCATCTCACCTAAAATAAAAGGATAAGCATAAGTCGAAAACTTAGTATTAAAACTCTCATCATACTTTTTATAAGCATTAATTAAACCTACACAACCAACCTGAAACAAATCCTCCTTATTACTATAACTCGTAAAAAAAGTAGAAATCTTATAAATTAAATTCTTATTTTCCAGCACCAAATTTGTTAAATTGTCCATTATCCTCCTATTCAATAAAATTAAAAGCAGATAGTTCATCACGAACACCAATCATATACTGCAACAACCTCGTACTTTTAATCCTTTCAAGTATATTCTTATTATCAACACAACATAACAAACTAACACCCCTATTTTGCTTACATAATTCATAATTATAAAACAATCTACTAATTCCCTTTAAATCAATTTTTTTTAAATTACTTACATTAAACACAACATTTCTAATACCATTATCACGAATTAACGTAGTAACCTCAGAATCCAATTTTTTAACAGTATTCTTAGTTAAAACACCAACTAACCTTATAAAAAGTACACCTTTTCTAAATTCAAAATTAATATCAAGCATATAATCACCTCATAATTAATCTATCACAATAAAAAAAAATTTTCCTCAAATTCGACAAAAGAAGATATAACTTGCAAAAATAAATATTACTTTTCAAGGAAAAAGTAAAATATTAAAAAAAAATATATATAATTAAATAGGTGATTAATATGTTTTTAAAATTAATAAAATACCTATTTAAAGACTTCTACATATTTAGTGCTGCATACTCAAATAATATATTCCCAGAACCATTAACAAAAGAACAAGAAGAAGAATGCGTAAAAAAAATGTTACTAGGAGATAAAGAAGCAAGAAATAAATTAATAGAACATAATCTAAGACTAGTCGCACACATAGTAAAAAAATACGATAATAAAAGTGAAACAGACGACCTAATAAGTATAGGCACAATAGGACTAATAAAAGGAATTGATAGCTTCTCATATAAACACGGAACAAGAATTACTACATATTGCGCTAGATGTATCGAAAATGAAATATTAATGAACTACAGAAATAACAAAAAAAACAACAAAAATGTAAGCATAAATGAATCAATCGGATTCGACAAAGATGGTAACGAAATAACACTACTAGACATACTAAAAACACCAGATCCCGACTACGCAATGAATATACACAAAAACAACAACATAAACCTATTAAAAAAATACTTTAACGTACTAAACGAAAGAGAAAAAGATATAATAATTAAAAGATACGGATTAAACAATCAAGATGAAATAACACAAAAAGAAATCGCAAAAAAAATTGGAATATCAAGAAGCTACGTTTCAAGAATAGAAAAAAGAGCACTTACAAAAATGCTCAGAGAATTTATAAAAAACAAAAACAATAATTAAAGCTTCTTACAATAAGAATACCCGGATATCATATCCATACATTTTGGATTTTCTCTAACCTTCCTACAAAATGAATCTACAATTTGCTTAACACGCTGATGAGTCAATTTAAACTTAGAAGCAATATTAGTATAAGTACAAACAGGATATCCACATAATCCAAATCGATAATATATAATTTGTCTATCCCTATCAGATGGATTAATAATTTTAATTATTTCAGAAATATTATTTCTTAAAAAACTCAAATCAATATCCCCTTCAACATCAATAGACTCATCAACAATCTGAAATCCAAATTCATCACTATCCAACAAATAATCAATACTAATTGTATCACATAACAAACATTCTATTAACTGAATATCATGCATTGTTAAACAAGTGTGATTAACCAAAAAATCATATAACGACTCACCATAAATACCACTATTATACGTTGTAACAGCTTCATTATAAACACCAATCTTCTTATACAAACTAGAAGGTATTCTAATATTATTAGATTTTTCAAAGCATGCATTCATTACTGCAGCATAAACCCTATAAAAAGCAAAAGTAGAAAACCTACACCCCTTAGATATATCAAAAGAATTAATAGCCTCAATTAACCCAATAGAACCATAAGATATTAAATCATCAAAACCAATACTTCTTTTACGAACAGCAATATAAGCAATACGACTAACAAGACGCATATTGCAATAAAAAATAACATCACGAGCCTTTTTTTTCAACTTATCATCAGTACCATTAAACATCACAAAAAAACTATGCTCATCCTCTTCAGACAAAATAGGAATAGTAGAATATTTCTTTAAAAAAACTAAATTAGAAATTCTATTCAAATCATACTTATCAAACAAATCCATACAATACCTCCAAATCCCCCAAAAAAACCTCAAAAGAGGTTTTTATATTTTTTCTGTCTTAACCTTAACAGATATACCATTCATATCACATTCATCAACTAAAGAAGAATCCTTAATTAACTCAACCGCTAAAGTTTCATTCTTAATATATTCATTATATTTATCAATAGTCTTATCAAGCATGTCATTACCATCATAATAAACATTAATTCTATCAGTAATAATATAATCGTTATCCTTTCTTAAAGACTGAACCTTTCTTACAAACTCACGAGCAAGACCCTCTAAAATCAAATCCTCATTTAATTCAGTATTTAAAATAACAAATACATTTCCATTATTAGAAGAACAATAACCTTCACGAACACTAACAGAAATAATTACCATAGAAGGAGTAATCTCTAAATCCTCACCCATAAACTCTACATGAATACTATCACTCTTTAATGTTTCAATATCCTTAACAGTTAAAGTACCAAGTAACTTAGTAAACTCACCAACATTACTTCCAAACATCTTACCTACTTCCCTAAAATTAGGCTTGATAACATAATCTAAATAATCAGTCATATTATCAATATAAGTAATATTCTTAACATTCAATTCTTCCTTAATAACACCCTCAAACTCATTAATCTTAGAAGACAAAGCATTATCAAGTAAAACCTCACTAATAGGCTGTCTAACCTTTATTTTAGCATCCTCTCTAGCAAATCTACCTAAAGAACAAACATCCCTTACTAAATCCATTTTTTCCTCAACTTCATCATTAATTAAATCCTCAGAATAAACAGGATAATCCGCTAAATGAACAGAATCATTACCAGTTAAATTCTTATAAATTTCTTCAGTAATATATGGAGTAATAGGCGCACATAAACGACATAAAGTTTCTAAAACTTCATAAGTAGTTAAATAAACAGCCTTCTTAGAAAGAGTCAACTCACTCTCCCAGAATCTTCTTCTAGTACTTCTAATATACCAGTTAGATAAATCATCATTAATAAATGGAACAATAAGCTTAGTAACACGATTCAAATCATACTCCTCAAAAGCCATAGTTACATCACGAACCAACTTATTCAACTTAGAAATTAACCACTTATCAATATCCTCACGATCACTAACAGGAATATCATACTCCCTTGGATCAACATGATCAGCATTCGCATACATTTGGAAGAAAGAATAAGTATTCTTTAAAGTACTAATATACTTAGAATATATCTCCTTAACACCCTCCTCATCAAACTTCAAAGGAGTCCATACTGGAGATGCATATAACATATACCATCTTATAGTATCTGCACCATACTTAGACATAATTCCAATTGGTTCAATAATATTACCAACAGACTTACTCATCTTCTTACCATGAGCATCCAACATCATGTCATTAACAACAACACGCTTATAACTAGACTTACCACTAACAATACCAGAAATACATAATAAAGAATTAAACCAACCACGAGTTTGATCAACACCCTCAGCTATAAAATCAGCAGGAAATTGACTTTCAAACAATTCTTTATTTTCAAAAGGATAATGATATTGAGCATAAGGCATTGCCCCACTATCAAACCATACGTCCATAACATCAAGAACACGATTCATAACCTTACCACACTCAGAACACTTAATGTGTAAATCATCAACATAAGGTCTATGAAGTTCAATATCACGAACATTAACATCCTCAATTATTTTTTCTTGTAACTCATCTAAAGAACCAATTACCTCTCTATGACCACAATCACAAGTCCAAATAGGCATAGGACAACCCCAATATCTACTACGAGAAATTCCCCAATCAATCATATTATCAAGCCAATTAGCAAATCTCTTTTCACCAACATAAGAAGGATACCACTTAACATCTTTATTAGCATTAACTATTACATCCTTATACTTAGTAGTAGCAATATACCAAGCAGGTTTTGGATAAGAAATCAAAGCACTCTTACATCTCCAACAATGAGGATAATCATGAGTAATCTTAATCTTCTTAAATAACTTATCATTACTCTTTAACCACTTAATAATATCAATTTCAAGTTCTGAATCAGTAACTAATCTTCCAGCCCATGGACCAATATTATAACATCCGTCAGCTCCAACTGGATTAACAAAAGCAATATCATTCTCTCGACATACCCTATTATCATCCTCACCAAAAGCAGGAGCATTATGAACAATACCAGTACCATCAGTTGCACTAACATAATTATCAGCAATTACCTTAAATGCATTACCATCTACCTTAACAAAAGGCATTAATTGTTCATATTCCATTCCAACTAAATCAGAACCCTTATACTTTTCAAGAACCTTAACTTCATCACCTAAAACTTTTTCAAGCAAACATTCTGCTAAAATAAACTTATAACCCATTGATTCTACTTTTACATAATCTAAAAGAGGATTAACACATAAAGCAACATTTGCCATCAAAGTCCAAGCAGTAGTAGTCCAAGCCAAGAAATAAACATCCTCATCCTTCTTCTTAAAAGGAACAATTAACGAATTAACAGAAACTTCTTGATAACCTTGAGAAACCTCATTAGCAGATAACTCAGTCCCACATCTAGGACAATACCATAAAACCTTATTACCATAATATAATAAACCCTTATCAGCTATTTGTTTAATTAACCACCACTCAGACTCAATAAATTCATTAGAACAAGTAACATAAGGATTCTCACAATCAATAAACTGACCCATCATATCAGTCACCTTATTTACTTCAGATATATTAGTAGCAGTAGCCTTGTTACATTCCTTACAGAAATTTTCAACACCAAATGCCTCAATATCAGCCTTAGACTTAAAACCTAACTTTTTCTCAACATTAACCTCAATTGGTAACCCATGAGTATCAAGACCAATCTTTCTTAAAACACGATACCCTTTCATAGTCTTATACTTACAGAAAGAATCCTTTATAGTCTTAGCAAAAACATGATGAATACCAGGTTTCGCATTCGCATAAATTGGACCATCATAAAAAACATAATCAGGACAACCTTCTCTATTATCTATAGTCTTTTTTAAAATATTAACCTTTTTCCAATCATTTAATATTTCACTTTCAACCTCATTTATACTCTTTTTATTTAACTCTTTAAATTCCATATTAATCCTCCTAACCGAATATTACATACGAATAATATATTACAAATAAAACTAACATAATTATTCCCTCATGCCTATGAATTTCATGATCCTTATAAGCAAATACAAATAACAATATCGCACTTGCAATCATTGCAATCAAATCAATAACATTAAATCCAACTGCTTGAATACCTCCAAATAATGCGACAGGAACGCCCAATACAACACCTATATTAAATATATTACTTCCAACAATATTACCAACTAAAATCTCATGTTCACCCTTACGAGTAGAAACAATACTAGTTACTAACTCAGGTAAAGAAGTACCAAAAGCGACAACAGTTAAAGCAATCATCTTTTGACTTACACCCATCATACCAGCAATCTTAGAAGCACTATCAACAACAACATTAGATCCCATTACAATACAAACAATACCTAAAATAGTAAATATAATAGATTTACCAATGCCATACTTTGCCAATTCATCAGCATCATTATCCTTCTTATTCCTCATAATAGAAATCAAATAATAAACAAATATCATAAAGAATAAAACAATAACAAAACCATCATTACGATTAACAGTATTAACACTACTAACAAACAAATCATCCTTAATTAAAAAGAATAACAAAGTACTAAATAACATAACAATTGGTAATTCTTTTCTAACAGTATTACTCTTAACCTTAATAGGCTTAATAATAGAACATAAACCAATAATTAACAAAATATTCAAAATATTACTACCTATAACATTACCTAAAACCATATCAGAATTATTAGAAATAATAGACTTAACCGATACAGCAAACTCAGGAGCACTAGTACCAAAAGCAACAATAGTTAAACCAATAAGCATCTTAGATAACTTACAATTTAAAGCAATACTACTAGCACCATCAACAAAAACATCTGCACCTTTAATTAAAACAACAAATCCTATAATTAATAATAAAACCTGTACAAACATATATTCCACCTCCAAAAAAAAATTCTACAAACTTAAGGACGAGATAACCCGTGGTACCACCTTAATTCATAGAATCTATGCACTCAAAACTATAACGCGTAACCGTCCTAACCTATTAGATTAAAAACATCAAGAGTGATCCATATATTATCATCATATTAGCTTACACCAAACGCTAACTCTCTATAAATCCAATAATATACCGTCTCCATCAAATGTGCTAAATATCAATTTTATCAATATCATCAATTATTTCTAACTGACATTCAATTAAACTTCTAACTTTATTTTTATAAACAACAACATCTTTCTTTAACTTATCAGATTCCATTGAAACTTTCTCAGCACGAAGTAAAGCATCATTCAAAATTCTACTAGCGTTATTCTTAGCATCAGCTATAATAACCTCACGTTCTTTTAAAGCACTATTCCTAATTTGTTCACCAGTACTACGAACCATATTCATAGAATTATTTAAAGTTGCTTCAATCTGCTTATAATAATTTATTTGATTTTTCAAATTCAAATTTTCTTGTTGTAGTCTCTTAACCTCTAAATCATAATTATAAAGTTGTCTATCCTTAAGACTATTATCATTTTCAATCTGAGATAACTTAGTCATAACTTCACTAAGATACTTCATAACATCATTAGAATCACTACGAAGTGCATCAAATTTTTCCATATTCCACCTCGAATAAGGTATATTCTAACACACTTAAATCCATATTTCAACAATTATTTAAATAAAAATAAATTTTACCATTCAATATTTATATCATCATTATCATGAATATCTTTTCCATCCTTCTCATCAGAAATAGAACCTTGTATATTCACATTGTTAGGAGTAAGTAAAAAAATACCCCCACCTACTTTTTGGATATCTCCACCAATCGCATAAATTGTTCCACTTAAAAAATCAACAATTCTTTTAGCTTGATCACTAGTAACCCTCTTTAAATTAACAACAACAGTATTTCTAGCCTTTAAATGATCAACAATTTGTTGAGATTCAGAATATGCTCTTGGTTCCAACAAAATCATCTTACTTTTTCCATTCTCAACTGCATTAGCCTCCTCTGGAGTTTTATTATAATAAGAATCATTACTTCCATCAGCAGCAAATATATCTCCTTCATCTTCCTTTAGCCATTTTTTTAAACTAAATGCCATATCATTTCCTCCCTTATTCTTAACTTATACCATTTTACCACAATTAAAAAAAAAAGAAAATATGTAAACTTAAAAATATTTTCAAAATAAATATTGATAAAGCAACAATTAATATGATAAACTATAAAAA